>OLNU01002847.1_pt1 | contig 9782 bp, 7 predicted proteins | sample 1672241 | NCBI WGS metagenome assembly OLNU01 (sample SAMEA3136663, study PRJEB25190) | human gut metagenome | biome: human gut; feature: human-associated habitat; material: faeces | place: Austria | collected 2013 | reverse complement strand
ATCCTTCCGCCCTTCTTTCCTCCCTGCTCTTTTCTATTGAAGCAAAACTGAAATCCCTTTTTGCCGGCCTGCATGTCCCGGCGCTGTTTTCCTCTCTCCTTCTGGACGGCGCATATCATGTGACCGCCTGGGTAGTCTCCGTCATGCTGCCTCCCATGGCTTTGTTCTTTCCTCTGTTCACGCTGCTGGAGGATTCCGGATACCTGCCCAGGATCGCCTTCAACCTGGATCGCTGTTTCAAAGGCTGCGCTTCCTGCGGGAAACAAGCGCTGACAATGGCCATGGGGTTTGGATGCAACGCTGTCGGTGTTACGGGCTGCCGCATTATCCATTCCAAAAGAGAACGGCTCACCGCCATTCTTACCAACAGTTTTGTTCCCTGCAACGGACGTTTTCCCACTCTTCTTTCTCTCATCACGCTTTTCCTGGTCCAGGAAGACGGCGGGCTGTGGCATACAATGCAATCCGCTTTTCTTCTCCTGTGCGTCCTGCTGCTGGGCGTATGCATGACCTTTGCCGCATCCAGGCTTCTTACCGCTACCATACTAAAAGGTCTTCCCTCCGCAGTCGTACTGGAGTTGCCCGCTTACCGCAAACCGCAGATCCTCAAAACACTGGCAAGAAGCCTGCTGGACCGCACCGCCAAAGTGCTCTGCCGCGCTGTTCTGACTGCCGTTCCTGCCGGGCTGCTGATCTGGCTTCTGGCCAACCTGCCTGGAGCATACAACGCCTCCCTTCTCTCCTGTCTCACTCGCTTTCTGGATCCGCTGGGCAGACTGCTTGGAATGGATGGAACGATTCTGACCGGATTTCTGCTCGGCCTGCCTGCCAATGAGATCGTTCTTCCCATCATCATCATGGCTTATACCGCACAGGGAAATCTGAGTGAACTGTCCGGCCCCCAACTGTACCTCCTCCTTTCCTCCAACAGCTGGACACAGACCACCGCCATCTGCACCATCCTGTTTTCTCTGTTGCATTGGCCCTGCGCCACCACAATTCTGACCATCCGCCGAGAAACGGGAAGCCTGAAATGGACACTGCTCTCCATCCTCCTCCCCACCGCCTGCGGTATGCTGCTCTGCTTCCTGGCCAGGCTGATTCTGGGCTGCTTGGCATAACAGCCCCGGCCTCATTGCTACGGGGGCTTCCTCGCTTTATCACCTGTCTGCGTATATTCGCCCTCTGCCGCCCAGGCCGGGCGAACTGGGCATTTTATTCAAAAAAAGCAAAAAAATTCTTAAGTTTTTAAAAAGGTTTTCGGTGTTTTTTTATTTTTTCTTATAATTTTTTTCTTATAAATTTGTGCATATTTTTGCAGGCACAGGAGAAACTAAGACTGCTACAGCAGTTTAGTGTCCTCATAAAATACGGTCTGCTGAACAACTGCAAATGTTTGCAAAATCAAGCATACAAAATCAGGAGGTAAAAAACATGACAATCTTAAAATGTTCCGCAACAACCTGTGCTTACAACGAAGATATGCTTTGTTCCAGAGGGGAAATCAACGTCATGGGTGACAGTGCAAAAAGTTCTGAAGAAACATCCTGCGGAAGCTTCCGGGAAAAAAGCCAGGGTGCCATGAACAGTGCCAAAAACAGCTGTGGATGTGAGACCATCCAGATTGACTGCAAAGCCCACAACTGTACCTATAACGAAAAGTGTAAATGTACCGCAGCTGCTATTGATGTAGCCGGAAGCGGTGCAAAAGTATGTTCTGAAACAAAATGCGATACCTTTGAATGCCAGTGCTAGAGCGTGTTTGAAAGAGGCTTTCTGCAAAAATTTTTCAAACAGGTTCCAGAAAATAGCCGCAAATTCAAAAACAGCCCCCGCACAAATGTGCGAGGGCCTTTTAATTTCCATTCATTATCTGTTTCTTAAGAAATCCGGGATCTGGATATCTTTCTTCTGAACAGTGCTGGATGGTGTCTTCGCTGTGAATGGTGTAGCATTCATAGTCGGCATGCTGAAAGACGGCATGTTCAGATTCACACCAGCAGACGCTGTAGTGGAAGCAGGTCTCTTATTGGCAAATACAGAGTTGCTTGCCTTATTTCCAAATGGATTGGATGCCTGTGCATTATCAGAAAGGCCTGTAGCAATAACAGTGATTCTCGCATAATCAGCAACAGAATCATCATACATAGCACCAAAGATGATATTTGCATCTTCACCTGTAAGCTCCTGTACATAGCTTGCAGCATCATTTGCGTCCATAAGGGAAATATCACCGGAAATGTTGATGATAACGTGTGTAGCACCCTTGATGGTAGTCTCAAGAAGCGGAGAGGATACAGCCTGCTGTACAGCCTCCATAGCCTTGTCATCGCCTCTTGCCTCACCGATACCAATGTGTGCAATACCTTTATCTGTCATAACAGTCTGAACATCAGCAAAGTCAAGGTTGATAAGAGCCGGCAGATTAATCAGATCTGTGATGCCCTGAACTGCCTGCTGCAGAACCTCGTCTGCTTTACGAAGTGCTTCCGGCATAGTTGTGCGGCGATCTACAATCTCCAGTAATTTGTCATTCGGAATTACAATTAATGTATCAACAGCCTTCTTCAGGTTCTCAATACCTGCAAGTGCGTTGTTCATACGTGTCTTAGCTTCAAAACGGAAAGGTTTGGTCACAACACCTACAGTGAGGATCCCCATTTCCTTAGCTGCTGCTGCGATAACCGGTGCAGCACCTGTACCAGTTCCACCGCCCATACCGCAGGTAACGAATACCATGTCAGCACCTTCGATGATCTGTTTTACTTCCTCAATGCTCTCTTCTGCTGCTTTCTGTCCAACCTCAGGCTGTGCTCCTGCACCAAGACCTTTGGTAATTTTCTCACCGATCTGAAGTACAGTTGGAGCTTTACACAGAGTCAGAGCCTGCTTATCTGTATTCACTCCTACAAACTCTACCCCGCCGATGGCTTCTTCAACCATTCTGTTAACTGCGTTATTTCCGGCGCCGCCTACTCCGATTACAATAATCTTAGCAGAGGATTCCGCCTCATTTGACATTATCTCTAACAATGTACTTCCTCCTTTATTTCTACCTTATATCCTTTATCTTTAATTTCAGCAAATATATATACCAAGCTGCATATAGCTATATCATATATTTTTTTTGTGAATTTATCAACCACTAATTTTGTTTTTTTATACTTTTTTCGCGAAATACGCGATATTTTCCTCAGAGTGTGTTTGAAAAAGGCTTTCTGCAAGATGTGCATCACATTTACTGGAGATTTTCAGCCACTCTCTAATATTCCTCATCGTAACTGTCATAACCGCTATCATTATAGTCTTCGCTGTAATCCCCACTGTAATCTTCAAGATCCTCTCCGCTTCCATCTTCACTGGTTTCATTGGGATTGGGACCTACATAATTTCCATCTTTATCCAGCTGTCCATAACCGGTATAGCTTCCATCTTCCATATATCCGCCAAGCCAGCTGCCATTTGCAGCAATGCTCTCCTCAGTAGGTCTGGAGCCTACATAGTTTCCGTTCTGGTCATATTCACCTTCACCGGTATAGTCACCCTCCAGGTCATATCCTCCATGCCAGTTAGCCACTGCATTCTCGTAAGCAGCCGCAGTATCCACATCCGCAATCACGCCATCCTCGCCCAGATCCTGCTCGAAGGTGATCGTCTTGGAATTGTCATTTACATTTTCCAGATGAAGGATTCCCTTTTTGCCGGAAAGCTTGGGCAAAATTGCGCTGACACGTGTCATCTTGTCCTCAAGATACTCATCCTTTCCCAGCATCACCCGGATATCTCCATAAGTCAAAGTAATCTGATAACTGGTGTCAAATTCAATATGATCCGGTATGGCATCATTCTTCTGAAAAATAGTTGCCAGCGCCACCGCAGTGGTAAGAACCGAGTTTCCTTTAATTGGAAGCTTCTCCCCTTCGATCACATGGCTTACTTCAATGCCATCAAAAAAAGGCACCAGTTCATCCCTTGTATGAGAACTTTCAATAAAAATACCGTTTCTGTCAAAATAAATATAACTGTCCAGATAAGGAATGCAGCCTACCGCCTTCTTTTCCCGGACACTGATGCAGATACTGTTATGAGAAAGCCTGGTAATATGAAAGCCTTCCACAAAAGGCACACCCTCTACGTCCACCCTGGAATGGAGCAAAACTGCAAGAACGGAATTATCCGTAAAAGCCCCCCGCAAAGCCATCTCCTTCACCTGTTCATCCGTGTAACGGGAGGTTCCCATTACCTCCACCTTTGTCACATGAAAATAGGAAAAGAAAAAGACAAGTCCTGCCAGCAGAACTGCCCCCAGGGTACCCAGAATCGCTTTCTTATGTTTTCTATAGATCAGCTTCATTTTCAGTGATTTCATATATTGTTATTCCTGTATCCTTTTTACTGCTGCTCCCAGCGCATTAAGATCCTGGCAAATATGCTCATACCCACGCTGTACAAAAGAATATCCTTCCAGTGCGGTAACTCCCTTGGCCCCAAGTGCTGCCAGGATCAGGGCTGCACCGCCTCTTAATTCCTGTGCCTGCACAGCTGCTCCATGTAAAGTCTTTACACCGCAGATCACAGCCTCATTTCCCTGTACGCGGATCCTGGCTCCCATTTTCTGCAACTGGTCAGCTGCTTTATAACGGTCTTCAAAAACCATTTCACGAATGCAGCTTTCCCCCTCTATGGTGGAAAGAACTGCCATTACAGGAGACTGCAGATCTGTTGGAAATCCTGGATACACTCCCGTTTCCAGCAGTTTAACAGGGCTTTGAACATTTTTTCCATTGACTAATAGTTTACCACTGTTACCTTTATATTGTCCACCCATTTTCCTATATACTTCCAGAAAGGCCTTCAGTTCTCCTTCCGGAGGGTTTTCCAGAACAATCTGGCTTCTGGTGACAGCTGCCGCACAGATATAGGTTCCTGACACAATGCGGTCTGGCGGCACCTGAATGCACCCGGCACTCAGGCTTTTAACTCCCTGGATTCTTATTTCAGAAGTTCCATCCCCCTGTATTTTTGCTCCCATGGAACGCATATACCTGCAAAGCCACTGTATTTCCGGCTCGCAGGCACAATTTTCCAGTACAGTCTCTCCATCTGCAAGCACGGCTCCTAAAATGCCCTGCTGAGTGGCTCCCACACTTCTTTTTGAAAAAGAGACCAATGCCCCTTGCAGATAAGGTGCTTCTGCCACCAAAAATCCCTGTTTCTCTGTGATCACTGCGCCAAGCTTCCGAAGCACAAAAAGATGCATATCAATAGGTCTTTTCCCGATCACGCACCCACCTGGATAGCCAAGGCTTCCTTTCCCATTTCTTGCGAGAAGCGCTCCAAGAAGAATCACGGAAGACCGCATCCTCCCTGTAAATTCAAAAGGAACTGACCATTTACCGGCATTTTCGCAATCCATATACAGATCATGGTCTTCCCACCAGGTCACTGCCCCAAGCTTCTGAAGAATTTCCTCCATACAAAAAACATCCGCGATCCGCGGACAGCCTTTGAGCACGCTGACTCCCCGATGTAAAAGAGACGCCGCCATCATAGGAAGCGCTGCATTTTTTGAGCCCTGTATCCGAATACTTCCCTTCAGCTGGTGTCCTCCCTCAATGTAAATCCGGTCATTCAAGCCATTCACTCCTAAAGGGCCTCTTACCTTTTATTGTATGCGAATATTTCTGACTGGTGATAAAATTTCATTTTCTGCTTACGCTCAAAGCCAGCCCCATCTCGCCCAGAAGAAACACCACTGAAGTTCCGCCATAGCTGATAAAGGGAAGAGTGATTCCTGTATTTGGAATGGTGTTTGTCACCACCGCAATATTCAGGATCACCTGAATGGCCATATGGCTCATAATGCCAACGCACAAAAGTGTTCCTTGCAACTCCCGGCAGTGAAGGGCAATCACCATCAGTCTCCACATAAGAAGCCCGAATATGACAATGAGAAAAAAAGCCCCGGTCAGTCCCAGTTCTTCGCAGATAATGGAAAAGATCATATCATTCTGGGCTTCCGGCACAAATCCCAGTTTCTGCAGGCTGCTGCCAAATCCTCTTCCGAAAAGCCCGCCGCTTCCAATAGCATAAAGTCCCTGAATGGTCTGAAAACCCTTTTCATACTTCTCCGGATTTCGCCATATGGCAAGTCTTTCCAGACGGTAGCTCTCTGCTGCCAGAAACACTGCGATCACTGCTGCACCAGTTACTCCCATTCCGATAAATCTGGCATATCCCGGATCTGATATAAAGATCAGGATTACACCGATTCCAAGGATTATGATTGCCGTACTTAGGTTATTAGAGCCTACCAGTCCTACAATTGGAAGAAGTGTCAGCATTGTCCTGCACATAAACCAGAAGCCAGCTGTAATCTTTTTGCTTCCCTGGATCTGCCAGGTGAGAAAAAGGATCACTGCAGCTTTTGCGAATTCTGAAGGCTGAAAAGACAATGGTCCAAAATTCAGCCACCTTTTGGAGCCATTGATTTCCTGTCCTACAAACAAAACTGCTGTAGAAAGTCCCATAGATAAGAGATAAGCAGCCGGTGCCAGCCGCACAAGGAACCGGTAATCTGTCTCTGCTACTATGTACATGGTCATAAGACCCAGAGCTGTTGCAAAAAGCTGCTTTTTAAAATAATAGGCAGAGTCGCCGAAACGTACTCTGCCATTATATTCACTGATGGAAAACAGCATGACCAGTCCGAATACTGCCAGAAGCAGCACAAGGATCAGTAAGACCGTGTCTGTTTTCGTTTCTTTCTTTCGCTCCCGGATCATAGAGATCTGCTCCTGACGTCCCATGCCTTGATTAAAGCATATGCCAGATCCGGATATTCTATGAGATAAATCATAAGTTTCTGTACCTGCCGCCAATCACATTCTGCCAGCTACGACAACCGAATTCGAGTGAAATATACTGCAAAACAGAACGTGCAGATTGCAGGAATGATTTTTCAAACAGGCGCCAGAGCGTGCCTCCAAAAGGCTTTCTTCAAGATGTACGCTGCAATTTGCGGTATATTACAGCGCTCTCACATACTCCTTAAACATCTGGCCCCTCTGCTCATAATTGTCAAACTGGCCCCAGCTTGCGCATGCAGGAGATAAAAGGACCGCGTCCCCGACGTTTGCCTTATCCGCACACACCTGCACAGCTTCTTTCAGATCCTCGCAGAGAATAATGTCATGAAAACCGTTCTTCTCAGCTGCAGCCTTAATTTTCTCTTTCGTCTGACCAATAAGTACCAGATACCTTACTTTGCCGTCAAATGCCTGGATCCACTCATCATAGCTGGATTCCTTATCATATCCGCCGCCAATCAGAAGAGTCGGACGGTTCATTGCCTGGATTCCCTTAATAGCCGCATCCGGGTTGGTTCCCTTTGAATCGTTATAATATGCCACACCGTTTTTCTCAGTTACATACTCAATTCTGTGCTCCACGGCTGTAAACTCACAGATACTCTTACGGATGCTATCCATATCAACACCTGCGTAGTAAGCCATGGCCACTGCTGCCATTACATTCTCAAAATTGTGTGTACCAAGAAGCTTCAGCTCTCCTGTTCTCACAACCGGAATCTCCTCTTTCTCTGTGCGGAGAATAATCTGGTCTCCTCTCAGGAAAATACCCTTTTCAAGTTCTCTTGCACTGGAAAAATATACAGCCTTTGGCACAATATTTTTGCCAAATTCACGAAGGATTTCATCCTCATAATTCAGCACACATACATCTTCCGGACCCTGGTTGCTGGTGATCAGCTCTTTCACGCGGATATACTCAGCCATTGTATGATGACGGTTCAGATGATCCTCTGTGATATTCAAAATGGCGCTTACCCTTGGAGCAAATTTCCAGATAGTCTCAAGCTGGAAGCTGCTGATCTCTGCAACCGTGACAGTCTCATCGGTCATCTCCAGTGACTTGGAAGTATACGGAGTTCCAATATTTCCAACAACAAATACAGATGGGCGTGCATCTGACATGATTTTTCCAAGAAGGGCTGTTGTTGTAGTTTTTCCGTTTGTTCCGGTAATTGCAAGAACTTCACCCTTTCCCGTCTGATAAGCCAGTTCAACCTCGCCCCATACAGGAAGTCCCTGATCATAAAAACCTTTTACAATTGGAAGATCTGTGGGAACTCCAGGACTTAATACCACAAGGTCCAGGCTTTCCTGAACTTCCTTCGGCAGCTCTCCTGCATAGATGGGAAGTTCATAATTTCCACTGATTTTATGTAATACGCTCTCTTTATCCAGATCTGCTTTTCCATCGTAGAGAACCGGGCAGGCACCAACTGCATTCAGAAGATCAGCTGCGCCGATACCGCTTTTTCCGGCTCCGAAAACCAGAACTTTTTTTCCTTTTAATTCCATGATTTATTTCCTCCTTAATGCCTTGCAATGGATGCCCCGGAATTCTCCCTTTTCAGGCACGCTTCAGGCAGCTCTTACAGGGCTAAAAGTCCGATCAGGCACATAATTGCAGTCACAATGGTAAACACTGCAACTACTCTGGCTTCTGACCATCCGCAAAGCTCAAAATGATGATGGATAGGCGCCATTTTGAAAATACGTTTGCCATGTGTTGCTTTGAAATAGGTTACCTGGATCATAACGGACAGTACCTCGACCAGATAGATCAGGCCCACGATCAGTATGAACAGAGGCATCTGCAGCATATAAGCCACACCTGCCACAAATCCGCCAAGTGCCAGAGATCCTGTATCACCCATGAATACACTTGCCGGATATACATTGTAAAGTAAAAATCCCATCAGTCCGCCGATAACCGCACAGGTGACAGGCTCGATACCGGACTGGGTTCCAATGGATACAACCGTGAAGAATACGGCTACGATCAGGGTAACGCTGGTAGCAAGACCGTCTACACCGTCAGTAAAGTTTACGCCATTTACAGTTCCGATCACTGCAAAGAACAGCACTGGTACAGCCAGCCAGCCAAGATTCAGATAATGTCCTCCCCAGAACGGAATGCGCATGGTCAGGGACACATCTGTATATCGAAGCAGGTAGAAAGTGAAAATACCAGTTACCACTACCTGAAGCAGAAATTTCTGCCATGGGAGAAGTCCGTCAGATCTTCTAAGGACTACCTTCAGATAATCATCCAGAAAACCGATCAGTCCGAATCCCAGAGTCAGGAACAAAACCGGGATAATTTTGGGATAATCTTTTACATAAAACAATGAAGTAATAATCGTGGATATCAGAAAGATCACGCCGCCCATAGTCGGAGTTCCGGCCTTTTTCAGATGCGACTGTACGCCCTCTGTTCTCTCTGTCTGTCCCATTTTCAGCTTACGCAGAAAAGGAATAATAACAGGTCCTAATACTGCACTGATTGCGAAGGAAATCAGTACCGGGATCACAATATGAAATTCCATCCTCACACCTCTTTAATTCTTTCGTTTTTTTCGTTCCAGAGTCTGTTTAAAAAAGCATTCCGCACAAAGTGTGACACACATCTTGCAGAAACCCTTTTCAAACACGCTCTAAACTTTTTAAAGCATCTTATAGTATAAAGCTTTTCCCCTTATTTATCAACCCATAGCTTGGTTTTTGCAAGATAATATCCCTACATTGTTTACTACTTACCTCGTGACCGGTAACATACTTCTCCTTGCTCACAGTCTGACCGGTCACCGAAGCTTAGCTTTCTTTTTCTGATTTAGAGCGTGTTTGAAAAAGGCTTTCTACAAGATGTGCGTCACAATTTGTGGGAGATTTTGCCCGGATGAGGGCGCCGTAGCG
>OLNU01002841.1_pt1 | contig 9792 bp, 8 predicted proteins | sample 1672241 | NCBI WGS metagenome assembly OLNU01 (sample SAMEA3136663, study PRJEB25190) | human gut metagenome | biome: human gut; feature: human-associated habitat; material: faeces | place: Austria | collected 2013 | reverse complement strand
GCCATGCGCACCGCAGAGCCTGAGCTGGTCATTCTGGATGTGATGCTGCCCGGTGAGGACGGTTTCTCCATCCTGAAAAAGCTCCGCAATACCCCTGCTCTGCGCCGCCTGCCCATCATCATGGTCACTGCAAAATCCAGCGAGCTGGATACCGTGCGCGGGCTGGACTGCGGTGCAGATGATTACATCACTAAGCCCTTTGGCATCATGGAATTTCTGAGCCGGGTGCGGGCCGCCCTGCGCCGCTCTGCCCCCGAGGAAAAGCAGAATGTTTATGCCTTCCATGAGATCCTGCTGGACAACGCCCGCCACAGCGTGACTGTGAACGGCACCCATATTGACCTGACTTACAAGGAATACAGTCTGCTGCGCCTGCTGCTGGAGAACACGAACCTTGTCGTGACCCGCGAGACCATTCTGCAGGTGGTATGGGGCACCGATATTTCTGTTGAAAGCCGCACCGTGGATATGCACATCCGCACCCTGCGCAAAAAGCTGGGGGACGCGGGCAGATATATCTGCACCGTGCGCAAGGTCGGCTACAAGCTGGCCGACAATGAGGAGGGCGAGGAAGAATGAAACCGCAGAGCATGGAAGAAAAAATCAGTTACCGGCTGTTTTTCATGGGCTTCGTCGGTCTGGTCTGCACCGCCGTGCTCTGTCTCTTCGTCTTTCACAAAGCGTTCCGGGAACAGGCGTGGACCTCGCTGGAGCATCAGGCCGATCTGGTTTCCGCCGGATACGAGCAGCTTTCCTCTCCGGATCAGCTCTCCGTGTTCGTCAACGGAGACCTGCGCATTACCCTGATCGCAGCAGATGGCAGTGTGGTGTTCGAATCCGCCACTGACCAGCAGATGGAAAATCACCTGTCCCGCCCGGAGATCCAACAGGCCATGCGGGAGGGTGTAGGCCGTAACTGCCGCGATTCCCAGACCATGGGGTACGAGACCTACTATTACGCCATGCTGCTGCCCGGCGGCGATATCCTGCGTGTGGCCCAGGATTCTGAGACCATCTGGTCGATCTACGACGCGGCCCTGCCCGCCATCATCCTGAGCTGCATTCTGATGATGGGTGCGGCAGCGCTGATCGCCGGGCTGCTGACCCGCAGTCTTGTCCAGCCCATTCTGAAAATGACGGATGATCTTGAGCACATTCAGGAAAACGTTCCCTACCGGGAACTCATCCCCTTTGCTGAGAGCATCCACTCTGACCGGCTGCTGCGGGAAAACAACGAGAAGATGCGGCAGGATTTCACCGCCAATGTGAGCCACGAGCTCAAGACCCCTCTGACCAGCATTTCTGGGTATGCGGAACTGATCGAGACCGGCATCGCCAAGCCGGAGGATGTGCCCGGTTTTGCCCAGAAGATTCATGGCGAAGCCAGCCGGATGATCCAGCTGGTGAACGATATCCTGCAGCTGTCCAGCCTGGACAACGCCTCCGAGACCTCCTCCATGCCGGAAATGGAGGTCGTGGACCTGCTGGACGTGGCCAAGGAGTGTGTGGAGCGTCAGAAGCTGAACGCCCGCCACGCCTACATCACCCTGACCTATCTGGGCGAGAGCGCACCGGTGCGGGGCAACCGCAATCTGTTGGATGAATTGTGCCAGAACCTGTGTGACAACGCCATCCGCTACAACCGCCCCGGCGGCAAGGTGCAGATTGTGACAGCATGCACCCGGGACGGCCATTGCAGCCTGACCGTGACCGACAACGGCATCGGCATCCCGCGCGAGTCGCAGAGCAGTGTGTTCGAGCGCTTCTACCGGGTGGACAAGAGCCGCAGCAAGGCCACCGGCGGCACCGGTCTGGGGCTGGCCATCGTCAAGCACATTGCCCTCATCCACGAGGCCCGCATCAAGCTGGAAAGTCAGGTGGACGTCGGCACGACCATCACGGCCACCTTCCCCACGGCATCCTGATTTTTCAAGCACCCAGAAATACAACGTCTGCCTGCAGCTGCGGGCAGGCGTTTTTTGTTGGGTCAAACCCGTCGGGAGAGCCTGTGCACAGCAGACTGTGCTCCCGCAGATGCAGCAGGTCTGTCCCCTGCCGCCAGCAGGAACGTACCACCCCAAGGCAAAGTTCTTCTAGCTGCCGACGCTGTGCCGCATCCGGCTGCGGCGTGCCGTAGGCCGTCTGGCAGTCCAGACGCAGGGTGGCCGTCTGCTTCCGGAGAGCAACTGAGACGGTGCACCGCCGGATGGTTACACGCTTTCCTTGCAGCCAGAAGGTTCGTTTGCCCGGTGTGCCCGTCAGCAGAAGAAACGCCTCTGTCTCGTTTTCTGTCAGGCGCTGCACCGCACCGCTCCGGACATACAACGCCCCACTGCCGGAAACTTCCGGTTCCTCATCTTGCAGGCAAAGCACCGGCAGCAGGCTTTCCTTGTGTGCATACAGCCGGGGCATTGCCGCCGAGCCCGCTTTGAGTTTGTCCAGCAGTTTGTCGGGCAGAGTCTCCGTTTTTCCGCACGACTGCAAGAGTATTTCCAGATCAAATTCCGTGCAGGAAAGTCGGGCCGCTGTGCGCCCGCAGCCGCGTTCCAGCACAAGTGCTTCGTATGCAGAGAGCACGCCGTCGTCCGTCTGCACCGGGAAGAGCAAATAGTCACACAGGCGATAATCTGCCGTCTGCGGCAAAGTTCCTTCGGCAGCGGCAAGGGCTGTTTCCAATGTCTGCCCTCGGCCATCGGCGATGCGCAGTGCGGCTGAGGCATCGGCTGCGTCGGCTGCCGCTTCCGGTGACTGATACAAAAGCCCCACCGACCAGGTCTGTTCCTTCTGTTCCAGATAAACCACCCGTATCATACTTTTTTCAGTGGTCTCACAGCGCAGGAACAGCAGGCACCAGCCAACAAGCACCGCATAAAGCAGAATTCGGGCCCATCGCCGCTTCATTGCCGCACTTCCTTTCGCTTTTGTATGGCGTACTCCTGCCCCAGCATCCGGATGGTCGTGCACAGCACCCCGATGCGAAAAATTGCGCAGGTCAGCCAGACCAGCAGCAGCGCCGCGTCCAGCCGGGAAAATGTCCCGGTGCTCCATGCACGCAGCAATTCCCGCGCCGGGTATGTCCGACCGAACACCAGTGCCATGCCAAGCGTTGCCGCCGTTTGTACAAGGGCTGTGAGAATGGGCAGGCAGACACCACGCCGCTCCTCCCGGCCGCAGAGCAGCGGTACCGCAAAGTATTCCGCATAGACCGGAACGGTGAATGCCGTGCTCTGCGGCGCAGCCTGCGCAAACAGCCCGGCCCAGTGCATCTGCCGAGACAGCCCCATCAGACACACCGCGCTTCCCACCGCCACAAACCACCACAACACCTGCGCCGGGGCACCCCATGCGCGGGCAGGCATCTGCCAGCCCGCCCAGAGCAGCAGCGGCAAAAACCCCAGCAATGCCAGCGAAGAAAACTCTTCCCGGCAGATTTGCAGAGCCTTCCAGAATGTTCCGGCCAGTTCCACCGCCAGCCAGACCTGCAGGCAAAATGCAGCTGCCCAGGCGGCAGGCTTTGGCGGACCGGACTGCCAAAACCGACTGGCCAAAGCAGAAAGTATCATCAGCAGTACTGCAGCCAGCACCTCCTGCCAGAGGAGTGCCCGGGGCGAACTGCATACCGGCAGACGCTCTGCCGCCGCCGCGGCAAAGATGCTGAGGGTCACTGCCGGCAATGAAAATTTGTCCTGCGTTTTATTCATGCGCGGGGCCTCCGTTTTTGCCAGATGTTGAACCCCTTGCGGGACAGGTGCCGATAGTTGCGCCGGATGATGCCGTCCTCGGCCAGCGGGCTTTGCGGGAACGGATGCTGTGCAAGATACGGCACCCCCAATATCCCGGTGCCGGACAGGCTGAGCAGCAGCACAAAAAAAGCCCCGGCCAGTCCCACCGGCCCGGCAAGCCCCGCAGCTACCACTACGCCGATGCGCAGCAGGGTGGCCGGTTCGTACAAAGCGGGCGTGACGAACACCGCAATGGACGTAATGCTGGCCACAAAGATGACCGGGGTGCTCATCAGGCCGGTGGCAATGGCGGCATCGCCCAGAATGAGGGCGGCCACCAGACTGACCGAATGCCCCAGCGACTGCGGCATCCGCAGCCCGGCCTCCCGGATAACTTCCAGCAGCAGGATGACCAGCAGCATTTCTGCAAACAAGGGCAGCGGCGTAGCCTTTTCGGCGGCTTCGATCTTATACAGCAATTGGGGCGGGATCAGCTCTGGCAGATAGACCGCCAGACAAACGAACGCCCCCGGCAGAAAGACCGTGAGGTAAAAGGAAGCATAGTTCAGCACCCGCAAGAAGGAGGCGAACACAGCAGTGGACGCATAGTCGTCCAAGCATTCAAAGTTTTCGCAGAAAAGTGCCGGCAGCACCATGGCCGACGGGCTGCCATTGACCAGCACTACAATGCGGCCCTCACATAGTTTGGCCGAAGCCGCCGCCGGGCGCTGGGTGTAGCTGACCGGAGTGAACAGCCGTGCCCGGCTGGGCAGAAGCCACGGTACAAAATAGCTGCTGTCCAGCAGCAGCTCCGGCTTTGCAGCGGCAAGGGCCTGCCGTACCTGGCGTACCATGGCAGGGTCTGCTTTGCCCCTGCAGTAGCAAATAGCGTACTCTGTCCCTGCGGCGGTGTCGGCCTGCGCCACCTCCAACACCAGATCATCGGTGCGGACCAGACGGCGCAGCAGGCTCAGGTTCACCCGCAGCAGGTCGGCAAAACCCTCCCGCGAGCCGCGCAGGTTGCCCTCTCCTTCCGGTTCGTCCACCGAGCGGTACTTGAGGGCCTGCACCGAAAAAGCAATGCCTTTCGCGCAGCCATCCAGCAGCAGCACAGCCATGCCTGCCGTTAACCGCTTGACAAGATCCGGCAGATCCTCCACCGGGGTGCTCTCGGCCGGGGAAGCGGAACCATGCAGGATGTGCTCATACACTTCCTGCCCGGTGCATGGGCAGGGCTGCTGCAGCGCCTGCCGACTGGCCGCGTCCAACAGCAGCTCCCACAGTGAATCCAGACTGGCCATGCCGTCAAACAGAACGATGGCCCCTTTGCAATGATAAATCGCGATTTCTTTGGCATAATAATCCGCAGATGCGCCAAACAGCGCATCCAGCGCGGCAAGATTTTCGGCCAGAGAGCGTGATAACTTCTGCATGTGCTTCACTCCTTTGCACAGCAGTATGCCCGGCGGCTGCGCGTTCCATTCCAGCCCGGACGGGAGGGGGTCTTTTATGAAGCTTCTGATCTGCCGCACCATCATCATTTATCTGTGTGTTCTGTTTGCCATGCGTCTGATGGGCAAACGCCAGCTGGGGGAGCTGCAGCCTGAAGAACTGGTATCCACCATCCTCATCTCCAACCTGGCCTCCATCTCCATCGAGTCGGAGGAAGTGCCCATCACCTCCAGCCTGATCCCGCTGTTTCTCATTGCGGCGCTGGAACTGCTGGGGTCGGTGCTGAGCTTCCGCAGCCAGAAATTCTTCAACTTTCTCTCCGGGCGGCCCAAGACCGTGATCTTAGACGGGCAGATCGACCAGAACGCCCTGCGGATGCTGCGGCTCACCACCGCCGACCTGATGGAAGCACTGCGCGGCAAGAACATCTTCGACCCGCGCGAGGTCTCCTACGCCGTCATTGAAACGAACGGCACCCTTTCGGTGGCGCTGCGGCCGGAAAAAGAACCCGCCCGCCTTGCCGACCTGCAGGTGAAGGCAGAGCACACCAACGCCACCATCCCCTTTGTGCTGGACGGGCAGGTGCTGGAAGACAACCTGCGCTGGTGCGGCAAGGACCGTGCCTGGCTGGAGCGTACGGCCCAGGCCAACACCCTGCTGCCGGAGGAGATCCTGCTTTTGATCGGCAATGAGACCGAGGATTATTTCCTGCTGAAAAAAGAAAGCCGCCATCCCGGCGGCTCTCCAATGAGGTGATGGAATGAAACGCATTTACGCCTGTATTGTCATCGTAGCGGCACTGCTGGCCGTTTCCTTTTACAGCAGCTTTCAGGTGCAAAAATTCGCCGACACCATTTCGGTGCAGCTGAATACCGCCATCGACGCTATCCGTGCCCAGGACTACCCCACCGCACGGCAGGCCCTTGCCGACGGTGCCGACCGCTGCGACCGAATGCGCACCGGCATGAACCACTTGCTGCGCACGGCTGATTTCACCGAACTGGAAGCAGCCCTGCGGGCGTCGGACGGGCATCTGGAGATGAACGCCCCGGAGGAGGCCCTCGGAGAGCTGCGCCGGGCGCAGGTGCGGGTGGAAACGCTGGAATGGCTCTCCCGGCGGCTGGTATAAAAAACACCGGCCCCCTGCCCTTTCGGGCCGAGGACCGGCGAAGAAGGATGTTCCTTATTTCTGGGGTTCCCTGCGGTCGCCCATGAGCTTTTGCAGCTCATTGAAGAAGCTTTCCACATCTGCAAACTGGCGGTAGACCGAGGCAAAGCGGACGTAGGCCACCTCGTCGATCTTTTTCAGCTCCTGCATGGTCAGCTCGCCGATGCGCACGCTGGGGATCTCGCGGTCGTAGGAGCTGAGCAGGGTCTGCTCAATGCTGCTGACCGCGCGCTCCAGGGATTCATAGCTCACCGGGCGCTTGGCGCAGGCGCGCACCATGGCGTTGAGCAGCTTCTGGCGGTCGAAAGGCTCCCGGGAGCTGTCTTTCTTCACGACCACCAGCGGCACAGTCTCCACGACCTCATAGGTCGTAAAGCGCATATGGCAGCTCAGGCATTCGCGGCGGCGGCGGATGCGCTCATTGTCTTCGGTGGGGCGGGAGTCGATGACTTTCGATTCCTCCGCGCCGCAATAGGGACACTTCATGGTCTGTTCCTCCTGAAACGGGTCAGTTTTTCTTTGCCTTGGGCTTGCGCTCGCTCCACAGCACCCAGGCCGAAGTGGACACGCACAGCGAGGTGTACACACCGCTGATCATGCCCATCGTCAGCGGGAACGCGAAGGTGAAGATGCTGTCCAGGCCGTACAGCTTTGCGATGATGCACATCACGCCCAGGGCCATCACGGTGGTGATGGTGGTGATGAGGGTGCGGCGGGCAGACTGGTTCACCGAGCGGTTCACCAGCTCCTCAAAGGAGGCCTTCTTGCCCATCAGGGCGCGGTTCTCGCGGATACGGTCGTAGACGACGACGGTGTCGTTGATGGAGTAGCCGAGGATGGTGAGCATGGCGGCGATGAAGTTGCCGTCCAGGGCGGTACGCAGCAGCACGAAGGTGCCAAACACCACCATCAGGTCGTTCACCAGTGCCAGCACTGCCATCATGCCGCCGGTCAGGCCGCCGATGTTCTTGAAGCGCAGGGCAATGTACACCAGGATGAGCACCAGCGCAAACACCACAGCTACCAGGCTCTTCTGCAGGAACTTGGTGCCCATGGCAGCACTGACGTTGCTCAGGGACAGCTGCGCGAAGTTGTTGTCCGGGTAAGTCTCGTTCAAAGAGTCCAGCAGAGCCTCCACCTGATCGGTGGTCACGGTCTCGGTGCCGGGCATGGAGATCTTCAGGGTCTGGCCACCGGTGGCCACGTTCTCGCCGGTCTGCAGGGTCAAGCCGGTGTTCCCCAGTGCATTGGAGGCGGTCTGCTGCACCTGTGCCATCTCAAAGCTGCCGTCGTAGCTCAGGGTGATCATGGCACCGCCGGTGAACTCGGTGTCCAGATGGACACCGAACACCACAGCACACAGCACGATGGCTGCCATCAGGCAGGAGGAAAAGACCAGGAACTTTTTGCGCAGACCCACAAAATTGACCTGCTTTTTCTCGGTCTCATCCTTGCCCAGCTTGGCAGCACCATACAGCCAGGGGTTGCGCAGAGCCTTGATGGAGGCCGCACCGCGGATCATGACGCGGGTGGCAAACACGCCAAACACAAAGTTGAGCAGCACGCCGGTCAGCAGCGTGTAGCCAAAAGCATAAATGGTACCGGCGGTGGAGGGGCCAAAGGCAAAGAACACAAAGTGCAGTGCCTTGGCAAACAGGCCGTCCGAGGGGCCGAAGGCACCCATCAGCACGATGGCCACGATGACAATGGTCACGTTGCCGTCGATGATGGGGGTCAGGCCGCGGGCAAAGCCGCTCTTCAGTGCGCCGTCCAGGGACTTGCCATTCTTCAGCTCTTCCTTGATGCGCTCGGCCGTAATGACGTTGGCGTCCACGCCCATGCCAATGGCCAGAATGATACCGGCGATGCCGGGCAGCGTCAGGGTAAAGCTCTCAAACACCGGGAAGTAGCCGGAAACAAAGGCCAGCGTAGCGGCCACCTGACCGGCCAGTGCAATGCAGGCCAGAAAGCCCGGCAGACGGTACAGCACCGTCATGAACACCACGATCAGTGCAAAGGCGATGACACCGGCCAGCACCATGGCGCTCAGGCTGTTCTCGCCCAGGCTGGGGCTGACGGTGGAGTAGCTGTCCACGGTCAGGGCAAAGGGCAGTGCACCGGAGTTGATCTGGCGGGCCATCTTGACCACCTGCTCCTGGGTGAAGGGGTTGGATGCAGAGCTGGTGATGATGGCCGAGCCGTCGGTGATGGCGGTGTTGACCGTGGCAGTGCTGACGTTCTCGTTATCCAGCCAGATGCTGATGGTGCCATTGGACGCCGCCAGCGCGGTGGTGGCATCGCCAAAGGCCTTGGCACCGTCGTCGGTGAATTTCAGGGAGACATAATATTCCGATGCGCCGCCGTTGCTGACGGGGCCGTACTGGGCGGCTGCACTCTCGATCTTGGAGCCGTCCAGGATCAGTTCACCGTCGGCACTGCTGCCCTCGCGGAAGGTCAGGTACGCGGTGGTGCCGATCTCCTGAATGGCGGATTCCGGGTCAAAATCCGTCTCACCGGACTGCCACGGGAACTCCAAGATCAGGCTGTCGGAATTGTTGTCCACATACAGCTCATAGTCGGTGACGTTCAGCGCCACGAGGCGGTTCTCGATGACGAGCTGAGCCGCTTCCAGCTGTTCTTCAGTGGCGTCGTAGCCGTCCGAGGGAACGAAGGTGACGTTCACGCCGCCCTTGATATCTACGCCGAAGCGGATATCCTGCGCACCCTTGATGTAGGTTTTGGTCACATCACCGTACTTTGCGTACACACCAAAGAAGGCGGTGTACACGAACGCTGCGATCAGCAGCACCGTGAGGACCAGATGCCATGCTTTGCCTTTTGTTTTCATAAAATTCAGGAAACCTCCAAAAGCTGCACCCTGGGGGAATACAGCCCGTATTCATGTGTGAACCGTTTGCCCCGCTGCTGTTCCGCAGGGTGGGTCCGTTTGCCGCAGAGCCGCCGTCGTGCCGGCCGCTTTGCGATAAAACTCCCCTGACGGCCAAAGCGGCCGCACAGAGGAGATAAAAATTCAGCTTAAATCAAAATGCGCTCAGTCTGCCTTGTCGGCCAGCAGCTTTTCCACCACGGCCAGACGCACGCAGACGCACAGCAGCTCGGAAGCAGTTTCCACTTCGTCCAGGCTGGGATAAGTGGGCGCGATGCGCAGGTGAGAATCCTGCGGATCCTTGTGGTAGGGGTACGCAGAGCCTGCACCGGTCAGGGTCAGGCCCGCATCCTTGCACAGGCCAGCCACGCGCTTTGCACAGCCGGGCATGACGTACAGGCTGATGAAGTAGCCGCCCTTGGGGTTGGTCCAGTGGGCGATATCGCCGCAGGGGGTGAGATTATTCTTGAATGCGGTCTTGACGGCATCGAAGCAGGGCACCAGACGGCGGCGATGCTTTGCCATGTGGGCCAGAACGCCTTCCTTGTTCTTCAGGAAGCGGA
>OLNU01002839.1_pt1 | contig 9793 bp, 5 predicted proteins | sample 1672241 | NCBI WGS metagenome assembly OLNU01 (sample SAMEA3136663, study PRJEB25190) | human gut metagenome | biome: human gut; feature: human-associated habitat; material: faeces | place: Austria | collected 2013 | reverse complement strand
TATATATAAAGTTTTGTTAACATATGAAAAATAATCCTAAATAGGATTATTAGCCTATAGATAAATTAATATTGAATTTATTTTGTGGGTAAAACTATTGTAAACCCTAACGAGGTCGAGATTCAAATATAAATAAGTTAACAAAACAGAAATATATTCTTGGAGGATACAATGACAAAAATTTTAAAAGTATTTTACGATGACATCAAAGATATATTTACTAATTTTGCTCTTTTAATTGTCGTATTAGCTCTTTGTATTTTACCTTCACTTTATGCATGGTTTAATATTTATGCATCTTGGGATCCATATGGAAACACTGGAAACATTCCAATTGCTGTAGTAAATAAAGATAAAGGTACAACTTTGTCTGATAAAAACATAAATGTAGGTGATCAAGTAGTAAAAAAATTAAAAGACAACGACGCCCTTGGATGGGAATTTGTAAATTCAGATTATGCTAGAAATGGACTTGAAAACGGAAAATATTATGCAACAATCGAAATCCCAAGCAATTTTTCAGAGGATTTAGCATCAATCTTATCTAAAAAAACAACAAAAGCTAAAATTATATACTCGGTAAATGAAAAGATAAATGCAATCGCCCCTAAAATAACTGATAAAGGCGCTTCATCAATTCAAAGTCAAGTAAATAGTGAATTTATAAAAACTGTTGGTGAAATAGCATTTACTTTACTAAACGATACCGGTGTAAAATTACAAGAAGAGTTGCCAAAGTTGACAAAAATTGAAACATCTCTGATAGATGTTAAAAATAAGTTTGCAACAATTGATAACACTGTAAAATATGGCTCTGAATCTATAGAAAAAATGAATGGCGTAATAAATAGCTTAAATAAGAATATGCCTTTAATAGAAAAAACTATTACAACAGCATCTGATTTATCTTCTGATGCAAGCTCATTTTTACAAAACACACAAAATAATCTAAGTGATTTAGGCCCTATAATAAAAAGAGATTTACAGATTTTAAATAGTGTATCTGCTTCAGCTGCAAATAGTGCTTCAGCATTGATAGAAGCTATAAATTCAAATTATGAAGATGCACCACAACGTATAGACGACTTAACGTCAAAATTAAATAATTTACACAATGTTTCAAGTAATATTGTCGGCCTTTTAACAAAAATAAATCAAATAACAAATGGACAACATTTAAATGATTCTATAAACAAATTAAATACAATAAATAGTAAGCTTGAAACTTCAATAAACATTTTAAATACAGTAAAATCTCAAATTGAAGCAAATGAGCAACCATCTTTAACAAAATTAAACAGTATGCTTACATTACTAAATGATGTTAATTCTATTACATCAAACTTAGTTAACAACTATGATTCAACTATAAAAAATCCTATAAATAAAATTCTTAATCAAGGTATAGGTGTTTCTGAAAATGTAGGTGAATTATTAAAAAATGCACAAGCTGAAATACCTAAAGTCAAAAGCTTATTAGCTAGCCTTTCAGGATTTTCAGAAAATGCAGAAGGTACTATAGCTCTTGCAAATGAAAAAATTCCTGAAGCAAAAGCTATATTAAATGATTTCATAGATGCTATAAGCAAAATAAACAACAGTGAAGATACAAAAGATCTTATAAACTTCTTAAAAAATGATGTCATGACCAATGTAGATTTCTTGAAATCTCCTGTTGATATAGTTCAAAAAACTATATATCCTATGACTAATTACGGTGCTTCAATGACACCTTTTTATACTACACTTTGCCTTTGGGTTGGTATATTACTTTTAACATCACTTTTAACTACAGAAGTTCATGTTAAAGGTGAAGATGACGATGAATATAAACCTTACCAAGTTTATCTAGGTAGAGGACTTACATTCTTATCAATAGCACTTATACAGGCATTGATTGTAAGTCTTGGAAATATATTTATACTTAAGGTTCATATGGATAATCCACTCTTATTTACGATGATAGCCTTATTTGTAAGTGCGGTATTTAACTTTATAGTATATTCATTGGTATCTATATTTGGAAATATAGGAAAAGCCGTTGGTGTAATTTTACTTGTTCTTCAAGTAGCTGGTTCCGGTGGTACATTCCCTATACAAGTAACTCCAAAGTTCTTCCAAATTATATATCCATTCTTGCCATTTACTTATGGTATTTCGGCAATGAGGGAAGCAATTGGAGGAGTATATATGCCTAATTTAACTAGAGACATAAGCGTATTATTAATATTCCTTATATTATCAATTGTTATAAATATATTCTTAAAGGCACCGATTAATAAGTTATTCCATAAATTTATTTCTAAATTAGAAGGCAGCCGTTTAACTGAATAATTTGCATAAAAAAAGGATGAGTTTATCATCCTTTTTTTATTTAATCTATTTTCTCACACCATTTATAGCTCACATAGAATTTTCCATCTACTAAACCACTTTTTGGATTTACTACTTTAATTCTTTTTTTGTCATACTTATGTCCAAAGTTTTTTTCTATAGTCGTAAGTTTTCCTTGTGTTTTAAGAACATCTTCAAAGTATTTCTCTTTAATAAAAACATATTTTAAATTTTTATCAAGTTCTAAACTCATACAAATCCCCCCTAGATTACATATAAAATTCTTTCTTATATCTTAATTATACATCAAAAAAAGCACAATCTAATTATATATTATATAGTTCATTAGATTGTGCTTTCATATTATATTAACTTATTTTTATTAACAATTTCTATTTAATTCTCTAACCTTTTCAAATTCATCTTGGATTTCTTGTGATGGTTCTTGTCCAAATTTACTTACTAAATAAATTGCTATTGCTGATAATATAAATCCAGGAACTATTTCGTATAGACTAAATATTCCACCATACATATTGCCCAAATTTCTCCAAATTATTGCAACTAAACCACCAGTTACTATACCTGCTATAGCACCATTCCTAGAAGTCTTTTTATAGAATAATGAGAATAACATTATTGGTCCAAATGTAGCACCAAATCCTGCCCATGCATTTTCAACAAGACCTAAAACTGTATTATTTGGATTTAATGCTATAAGTATAGCTATTATAGAAACCCCCATAACAGTAAGACGGCTTACCATCATCAATTCTTTATCACTTGCATTTGGTCTAATTTTAGCTTTATAGAAGTCTTCTGTTATTGCTGAAGCTGTAACTAATAGTTGAGAATCTGCTGTACTCATTACTGCTGCAAGTATTGCTGCTAAGAATACACCTGCTATAATAAGTGGGAATATCTTCATAACCATTAATATATAAACAGTTTCTCCAGATGAGTTGCTTAAGTCTTGTGTTAAGAATACTCTACCTAATAAACCAACTAAAGTAGCTGCTGTTAAAGAGAATATTACCCATACCATAGCTATTAATCTTGATTTTTTAATACTTTTTGCATCATCTATACCCATAAATCTAACTAATATATGAGGTTGTCCAAAATACCCAAGTCCCCAAGCAAGAGATGATATAACTGTTATCATTGCAATATGTGTACCATCTATTGTTATAAATGGATTTAGCATATTTACATTTACAGCTTCAATTCTGGCTATTGTAGCATCTATCCCTCCCATGCTAACTACTGCAGCACATGGAACTATTACAATTGCCACAAACATTAAAATACCTTGAACTAAATCTGTCCAACATACTGCGAAAAATCCACCAGCAAAAGTATAAGATACAACAACTACAGCACATATTAATAAAGCTACTGTATAATCTATGCCGAATACTGTTGAGAATAATTTTCCCCCAGAAACAAATGCAGATGCAGTATATACTAAGAAGAATATTAATATAAATAATGAACTTACTATTCTAAGTATATTTTGATCGTCTCTATATCTATTTCCTAAAAACTGCGGGATTGTTATTGCATTACATGCTTCAGTATAATTTCTAAGTCTTTTAGCGACTAACTTCCAATTAAGATAAGTACCAATTGTTAATCCTAATGCAATCCATCCTGCTTCTAATCCTGCAATATATGCAGCCCCTGGTAGCCCCATCAACATCCAACCACTCATATCTGATGCTTGAGCACTAAGAGATACTACCCAACTTCCTAATTTTCTTCCACCTAAAAAGTAATCTTCTGTATTACTAGTTTTTTTGTATGCCATAAGTCCAATTGCAAGCATCATAACTAAGTATAAAACAAAAATTACTATTATGGTAAGATTGCTTTCTACCAAACTCTTTCCCCCCTGACATGACAATTATCCTAAATTTATATCCATTTCTACTTTTTTGGATAATTATTCCATTATATTTACATAAATATAATATAATATTAAGACTGTAAATAGTCAATAGTTTAATTTTTAGCCAATAACATAAAATTAGAGGTGAAATATAATTCACCCCTAATTTCAATAGTGTATAATATTTAATAATTTAAAAAGCTATTTTAATTTTATTTACCAAATAAACTTTTTATCCAATCCCATAAGCCTTGTTTTTCTTGTGTATTATCATTAGTAGTTTCTTTAGTGTTATCTTCTTTGTTGCTTTCTTCTGATGAATCTTGAACTTTTAATACAAATCTTACTTTACCATTCATTTCATCGTCATTTATTCCTGAATAGTTATTGTAATCTTCTGCTGCATTTACTAATTCATCTTTGACTTCTGTTATATTGTCAACTTCTGATAATAATTCATTTCCTTTATCATTTAATTCGTCAAGACCTTCTGTTTTTAGTTTTTTAGCTCCATCATATAAATCATTACTTCCATTTGCTAAAGTTGATATACCATCTTTTATTTGTGTAGAGCTACTATTTAATGTTGAAGATCCATTTTTAAGTTTATCAACACCACTTGTTAAAGTACTCGCTCCACTTACTAATTTTCCTGTTCCTTCTGATAATTTACTACTTCCTGCATATGCACTTTGTGTTGCATCTGCTAATTTTGAAGAAGAATCATTAAGTGTGCTTCCAGCTCCTGCAAATTGACCTAATTTAGAATTAAATTGTGATGATCCATCTTTAAGATTAGATAATCCAGATTTTAAATCAGATGCTCCATTAGATGCAGATTTTATTCCACCTTTAACAGATTTAAGTCCATCTTCTTGTTTAGATGCTACAGTTTTTAATCCAGAACTTATTTGATCTAAACTAGATGCAGCTTTATTTAATTGGCTAGATTGTTCTTTTAAACTGCCTCCTAATTGTTTTATTTGTGCTGCAAGTTCAGTATCACCATCTGCTGCTGCTTTTTGAGCTAAAGCAGTTATTTGAGCTTCAAGTTCACTAGAATCTGAAGATGATAACTTAGAAGAAACTTGAGAAACTGAATCTGCTAATGAATCTACTTTACTTGTAGAACTTATTAAACTATCTACTCCATCACCTAATTGATTTAATCCACTATTTAAACTACTTGCCCCTTTATATGCAGAAGATATACCATTATCTATATTGTCATATGCGCTATCTAAGCTATTTGCACTGCTTACATAGTTTTTAACACCACTTGCAAATTTATTTTGTGATGAACTTAATTCTTTAAGACCGCTATTTAAAGAACTAGCACCACTATCTAATGCTGGTAAATTATCTGTAAGTTGTTTTGCACCACTACTTAATGAGCTTATTCCATTATCTAAAGAAGTTATTCCTGATGCTAATTGTGAATATCCTGAATTTAATTTATTTGCACTGCTTGTATAAGTAGATATTCCTGAATTTAAACTTTTTTGTCCTTCATTTATTTGTTTTAATCCATTTTCTAAGCTTACTGCACCATTATTTAATGTTGGTAAGTTGCTAGCTAATGTATCTGCTCCACTTTTTAATGTTCCGATACCATTATCTAATGTTTTCACACCATCATCAAATTGGCTATATTTTGAGTTAAGAGTATCAGTACCATCTGCTACTTTCTTTGCTCCATCTACTAAATCTGCTCCACCATCTTGTAGTTTTTGTAATGAATCTTTTAATTCGCTAAAGTCCATATCATCATCTATATCTTCTAATGTAGAAGTTATATCACTAGTTACAGCAAACATTATAGTTGGTACTTTGAAATTAGTTGTATTACCAGTTATAACCATTTCATCTTTTAAGTTTAAATAACTATTTAAATCATCACTTAAATCTAGAGATTGACTTAATCCTGGTAATGATACAAATGTTATAGATGCGTTGCTTCCTTCATCTAACATTGTTCCAGCACTAGTTTCAATATCTTTAAAATTATCTCTATCTAGTAAAACTTCGCCGGCAGCTAAAAATGGAGTATATATTATTCTAGTTTTGCCGTCTATTTTAACACTCTTTTTGATATTGTTTTTTAATTTTATAGTTATTTTAAAGTCTCCACTTTTACCTTTAATATCTTTTGGATTTACTTCTTTTCCGTTTAATTCATATTTAATACTTACATTAACTGGTAATTTTTCAGTACTTTCACCTTGATAATATAAATCATCTCCACTAATACTCCAATTTACACTATCACCACTTATAGTTGGTTTTTCGTCCCCTTTTATATTTTTTATATTAGTCAATTTACTTACATCTTGTATATTTCCTAATGATGAATCACTTTTAATCCAGTCTGAAACTATATTCTTTGTTACATTTCCGTTTTCATCTAATAAAGAATATACAGTTTCATCTTTAGTAATTTTTTTATCATTTTGTGCAAATACACAAGTACTATTTGCTGCAACTAATGCTACTGTTGCTAAAGCTATTGATTTCTTTTTAATATTTTTATTATACATACAAATCCTCCCCCATTAGTTAATGGCTGTTATATTATCTATTATTATTAAATTCTTAATTTATAGCTTTACTAACTTTTTTCTCACTTTCAAATCCTTTACTTGTTTTTCTAATAACTGGTTCGAATACAAGTAATAATCCTGGTAATATAAATATGATCATAAACATACTTATTATTGCCCCTCTTGACATCAAACTACATAATGAACCAATAAGTTCTAGTTGTGAAATTATACCGACACCTATAGTTGCTGAGAAGAATGATAAAGCACTTGTCATTATTGAGCCAGCACTATGTTTTATTGCTGCTTGCATAGCATCAAATTTATTGTCAGTATATTGTAATTCTTCTTTAAATCTTGAGGTAAGAAGAATTGCATAGTCAACTGTTGCTCCTAATTGTATTGTTCCTAAAACTATAGATGCTATAAATGGTTCAACTTTCCCTGTATAGAAAGGTATACCTAAGTTTGCAAATATAGCACATTGAATTGCTGCAACTAATATAACTGGTAATGACACTGATTTAAATACTATAGTTATTATAAGGAATATAGCTAATATAGATGCTATACTTACTTTTTTAAAGTCAGAATCCGCAATTCTGATTAAGTCTTTTGTTAGAGGTGCTTCACCACCAACAAGACCACTTGGATCATATTTGTGAACTATATTTTCAATTTGTGTTAATTGTGCATTACATTCATCTGATGCTGCTCTGTATTTTGAATTTAACATTAATTCTTCATATCCACCCGCTTTTAATTCGCTTAAAATATCATCAGGAATTATTTCTTGACTTATTGCAGGTCCTATATATTTTTCAAGTCCTATAACTGAATTAACACCTTCTACTTTTTCAAGTTCTTTAATCATAGAAGTGACTTGATTTGGTTCTAATTTATCACTAATTAATATGAAGTCTGTACTTTCCATATTGTAATCATCTTTCATTTTGTTAGTTGCAATTATTGATGCAAAATCATCTGGTAAAGATTCATCTAAGTTATAGTAAACTTTAGCATTGTTATTCCCTATAAATGCTGGAATAAATATTATAATGAATAATACTGCTAATTTTTTATAATGTTTAACTACAAATACTGAAGTCTTTTCAAAAGCTGGTAATACTGTTTTGTGTTTATATTTGTGTATTGGTTTGTCAAATATTAATATCAATGATGGTAAAATTGTTACCGTACATAAAACACCGATTATAACACCTTTAGCCATTACAATACCCATATCCATACCTAAGGCTAAATCCATAGTACAAAGTGCTAAGAATCCAGCCACTGTAGTTGTTGAACTACCTATTATTGAAACAAAGGTGTTTTGTATAGCATTTGACATTGCCTCTATTCTATCTGGAGTTCTTGTTAACTCTTCATCATATCTGTGGAGTAAGAAAATCGAATAGTCCATTGTTACCCCTAATTGTAAAACGGCTGCTAACGCTTTAGTTATATATGATATTTCTCCTAAAATTATATTAGAACCGAAGTTGTATATAATTGCTAAACTTATACTTAGTAAGAATACAAATGGTACTACTGTTGATTCCATTGTAAGTAATAAAACTATTAAGGTAAGTATTCCTGCTATTATTACGTATAATGGCATTTCACCATCGGCACAGTCTTTAGTATCCTTTATGATACCACTCATACCACTTAAAAATCCTTGTACACCGACAATATCTCTAATTTGTTGTACTGTATTTTGTGTAGTTAGTGTTGCTGTTCCTTCTTTAAGCATTACTATTATCATAGTAGATTTATCGCCATTATAAAGCAAATCTGTCATATCTTTTGGTAATATTTCTTTTGGGACAGATAAATCTACAAAATCATCAACCCAAAGTGCTTTTTTAACACCATCTAACTTAGCTACTTTGTCTTTAATCTTGGCTACATCTTTATCTGGCATGTCTTCAACAATAAGCATTGCTACAGATCCACATCCAAAGTCATCTTTTAAGATTTTTTCAGCTTGCATTGTAGATGTTTCTTCTGGTAAATAACTTAGTATGTCGTAATTTACATCAGTTTTTAAATATCCAAATGCTGCTGGAATTACTAATATTATTGCTAATAGTAAAATTATTTTACTATGTTTGGCTATCCATTTTGATATCCTTTCCATAATTCTCCCTCCATTTTTAGGCGTGCCCAATATTTATACCTAGATTATAGGGCGCGCCCAAAAGAATGTCAATAGATTTTTTGTTAATTTTTTCCACGATGATTATAAAAAATTTTTATTACATATAATGAAAAAATAAGACTTTAAAATTTACAATATATAGACAAAAAAAGAGTATAAAACAAAATTAATTTGTCTTATACTCTTTATCATTTTAACTATTTAATTTATATTTTTTAATTTAATATTTACAATTTCAGGTTTACAATTGACTCTAATTAAGACCTTAGATCCCCCAAGACCTTTACTTACTATCATTGTAGATTTATTTTTAATATACTCCCCTAAATCATATTTTGGAAAGAATTTTCTATCTGGTGATAATAATCCTCCTACAAGAGGAAGTCTCACTATACCACCATGCACATGACCACATAAAGTTAAATCTGCACCCCACTTTTCATATTCATCAAAATAAAATGGAGTATGTGCTAATAATATATTAAATTGCTCTCTATCTACTTTTCCTAGCTTTTCTTCTAAAAAATCGATATCTATACTTGTAGTCTCTTGATTATCAAATAAATATTTATAACAGCTATATGGAACAGTTAGTCCATATAAATTAATATTACTATCTCCTTTTACTATTTCAACTTTATTATTATCTAAATTTACAAAATCTATTTGATGTAATTTATTAAAATAGTCTTTATACTCATCTTTATATTTTTTAATAAGAGATTTTTGTTCATGGTTTCCTATTATATAGTAAACTCTATAAAGTTTACTTATTTCTTTCATAAAATCTAATGCTACATTATAATTATTATTTTCTCCATCTATTAAGTCACCCGTAACCACTACTATATCTGGATTTAGTGA
>OLNU01002834.1_pt1 | contig 9804 bp, 7 predicted proteins | sample 1672241 | NCBI WGS metagenome assembly OLNU01 (sample SAMEA3136663, study PRJEB25190) | human gut metagenome | biome: human gut; feature: human-associated habitat; material: faeces | place: Austria | collected 2013 | reverse complement strand
TGTCCCGCCCCTTTTTCGGGGAGTAGAATGCGATGCGGTAGGTATAGTACCCTCCCATCAGCAGGATAGCCGCAGCCGCGCACAGAAGAAACAGAAAAACCGTCATATCATAAGCCCCGGATATAGTCCATCAGCTCCGGGAAGCTGCCGTATGGATACTGAGAAATGTCCCTGTTTTCTTTATTGATGAGGCAGTCGGTGAGGAGGAATACCTGCATACCAAGGGTTTGGGCGATCATGTCCTCGTTTACGTCGTTGCCCACCATGAGACATTCTCCGGCGTTCAATCCCAGTTTACCCAGAATTTCCCGGTAGTAGTCCGGATTTGGCTTGCAGAAGGAGGAATTATCATATGTAGTGATGAACTCGAAGTCCTCGGGCGTCAGACCGGCCCACCGGACCCGGCTCTGGGTGGCCGTGGGCGGGAAAAGGGGATTGGTGGCGAGCACGGTGCGGTACCCCATGGCGTGGAGGGTGCGAATGGTTTCCGCCGCGGCGGGCTGAAAGCCGCAGCTGTGGCGGCATTCCTGAAATTCTGTTTCGTAGAATTCGTCGTAGAGGGGGACGTCTTCCAAAGCGTCCTGACCGAACATGTCGGCGAAGGTTTCCCAGAAGACGGCCTCGTTGCTCTTCCTGCCGTCATTGGCGACCATAGCGCCGGTGCTGCGCCAGACGGCCTTGACCAACATCTGAGGGTCGTAGCCATAAGGCACCATTTTGGCTGCCAGACGGTTCAGGTAGTCCTTGACGAACACCTCCTGATCCATGGGAAGCAGTGTGCCGTCCAGATCAAACAGGACGGCCGCAAAGGGTGGGGCTACACCTTCCATTTGGGGTTGTCGATGACGGCGGCCTTATAGTTGGCGCCGTACACGCCGGTGGCGGTCACGACATACTCATCGGCGATGGTCAGGAAGTCCTCATAGGAGCACAGGAAGTTGCCCTTCTCCTCGCCCTCGGTGATCATGGCCACGGTCTTGCCGGCGTTCAGCAGAGCGTTGACGGCATTGGCGGAATCGTTGGAGACGTTGTCGATGATGACATCGGCGTTCTCGACACCGTCGAAGTCGGCGGTGCACTCAGCCAGAGCGGCCAGAGTGCCCTCATAGTCGATGGTAGCCTGGCAGGACTGCATGATGGTCTCGTAGGCAGCGGGCTCAGCCACGATGATGCGGTCATAGCCACGGGCATGGCTGCGCTGGGCAAAGCTCTCGGAGTACAGGCCGGACCACACGCTGATGAAGGTGCCGTCGTACAGCTGGCTGTTAGCCAGAGAACGCTTGGCCTGATACATGGAGATGACCGTGGTGCCCTCGGGATAGGTCACGCCGTCATAGACAAAGGACTCGGTGGCCACGTTGACCTTGACATCGTTGCGGGTCAGATACTTCAGCTCCGCAGCGGCGTCGAAGAGGTTCTTCTGGTTGTCACGATCCAGGGGGATGATGTAGCACTCGGGATAGAAGTTGCCGTTCTGGCCCTCGCCGTCGTACACGGGACGCATCAGCTCAGCCTGAGCGCCGGCCTCGTCGTACTGGTTCACGTACCAGGGAGCCACATCGGCGTTGGAGTTGGTGTTGTTCACGCCACGGGAGAACAGCTTGGCCTGATTCTCCAGCATGGAGATCTTGTTGTCACGGATGAACATAGCCTGGGTCATCAGGCCGTAGGGAACCATGTACTCGGCGCTGATATCGCTGTACACGGGCAGCTCCCAAGTGATGCCGGCGGTGCCGATCAGCACGGGATACTGAGAACCGTAAGCCGTGGTCATATCATCCCAGGGCTGGGTCCACTCCTTGCCGGTAGGGGAATCCTCGTTGCCTCTCAGGAAATCCCGGAAAGGCATCTCGAAGCTGTTGTGATCGGGGTTGTTGGCGATGGCGCCGACACCGACGGCCTCGCCCAGCTTAATGAACTGCTCAGCGATCAGGTCATACTCGTAGTTGGGCTCGTGGGGAGGCGTGCAGGGCTCAATGAGGACGGCGTCCACACGGCCATGGATCTCGGTAAAGACCATGGGATTGAACTTGTTCACCAGAGCCATAGCGTTGGCATCCTCGAACAGGGTCTGGTTGGCCTCGTCACGGTTGGGGTCATAGCCCTGACCGGTGGTACGGGTCATGTGCTCATAACCCTCCACGTTCTGCTCAGGAACGATGACGACGAACACGTCGGTCAGCAGTTCCTTAATATTCACGGTTTCGCTCTCAACGTTGTAGTACTTCTCCAGATCCAGCTGCCCGGAGTACAGGCCCTTGGAGGAGCCGCTGGTGGTCCAGTGGTTATAGCCGTTCTCGCCACGGATGTAGCCCAGATAGGAGGCGTAATCCTTGATGAGGTCGGGGGTCTTGGCATTGTTTCTTGCCATTTCCTCGGCCAGAAGCGCCTTACCGGCATCCGTGAAGCCCGTCAGGGTCTTGACGTCAACGGTCTCGTTCTCCAGCAGCATATGGCCGAACTCCAGAATACCGTTGACGGCGGCATTCTCGTTGGAGTGGACGTTGGAGGCGAACATGGGGACACGCAGGTCATCCCACTTGCCTTCCTTCAGCTGGGCCAGGACCAGATCGGGATCCTGCTCCACCAGTTCGGTGTACTCCAGCCAGCGGTCCACGGACGCCTTCTGGTCGGCAATGATCACGTAGGGGATGTCATAGCCGTCGGTGGTGGAACGGCCCATGGACTCACGGGAGACGTACAGATCGGTCTCGGCGTTGGCCAGAGCATCCACATCGTCGTACAGCTCATAGATGGTGCGGAAGGTGTCATAGGGAACGACCTTCGCAGCCACGCTGCCCACGGTCTTCTCCGCCACGATGGCGTTGAAGTTGAAGTAGCCGCAGACGTCCAGATACGCACCGCCGTTGCTGTGGGGAGCGCTGTAGTCAACGGCGCCGAAACGGGTGGTGTAGAAGTAGCAGTTGATGTCCATCAGGACCTTCAGATACACCTTACCGTCGTTGTCGGTCTCGATGCCCATCTCCTTGATGTCAAACATCTGGACGGTCTCTTTGTTGTTCTGGGTGACCCACTGATCCAGTGTGCCGCCCTCCCAGGGGTTGGGGAACTTCTCGGGGTTCAGGTACTGACGCTCGCCGTCACGTACCAGAGAGAAGCTGATGGACTGCGCCTCGATGGCGGCGGTCAGCTCGTCAGCGGTCAGGGATACGGGAACCTTTACGGTGACGTCCTTGGTGTCCTCAGCCAGAGATACCTGCCAGTCTACCGGCAGGTTGGGGTAGGTATTTGCCAGAGATTTGCCTGGAACACGGGTGTCATCCGCCAGATCAGCCACGCTGGCGAAGGCAGACACAGGGAATACGAGGGAAACTGCCAGAACAAACGCGAGGATCTTCGCCATCAGGCGGGGTCTTCTGTGTTGCATAGTTGCCTCCTCATTCTTCTCATATTGTGTTACTTCGGGTCTTGAGTCTCTGCTTGTGTCCTACGCTTTTCAAACGGTCCGGCCCTTCGTCAGTGGGCTTGTGCGCCTCCTTCCGCCAACTGCCACCGTCAGGATGCCTGTCCGCCCTCTGCCGGCGGACCTTTCCGTCCGTTAGCTTGAGTGTAACAAGTTCTTAACGTATTGTCAATATCGCTATACGTACATTTTGCGTAATATATTTTGTGTATTTCGCTGTCACTCCCGTCAATCAAATTGGCACGCCGCCGCTTTTTTCTGTATATACTGCATAAAAGCAGCTCTTCGATACATCGAGAGCTGCTTTTTAGTAAATTTCCACTTATTTTTGTCAGAAAACCGTCATACAGATGTCTTGTCCCCATCCGGCGCACAGTACTGCTCCGCCAGACGCTGCACCAGTGCCTGCATCTTCTGCACCACCGGCTCCGGCGACACGATCCGCAGGCCGCCGCCAAGGCCCGCCACCCAGCCCAGGAACTGGGGGCTCACCGCCACATCCACGAAAGCCTGAAAGTGCGCCCCGTCCACCGGCAGCACCGGCACCTCCTTGCCGAACCGGTCGATGAGCACGCCCACCATCTCGTTCTCCCCCTCCAGCGTCACCCGCACCGGCTGACCGCCGTACATTCCGAACAGCCGCTGGGTGTACACGGCCGGGTCAAACCGAGCCATCCGCTCCTGCCCCAACCGGGGCGCCTCCAACAGGGTGATGCGCTTCATCTTGTCCACCCGATAGTGCTTCACCCGGTCCGCCTCGGCGTCATAGGCAATGAGGTAGTAGTTCTCGTCGTCCCACCGCAGATGCCATGGGCTGACGCAGTACCACCCGCCGTCCCGGCGCAGAGCCTCCTTCTTCTCCACCGTCCACTGAAAGTACTGGAAGCGGATCTGCTTTCCCTCTCCGATGGCAGTATGGAGCTTATCAATGTTATAGTAGATACTCTCGTTCATGGTCTTGACCCGCCCGGCGATGAGCACCTGTCGCTGAAGCTGCCGGGCGTCGTGGACGCTGACCAGCGACTCCAGCTTTTTGATGAGACTGCGGGACTTGCTCTCCGTGATGAACCGGGAGGCCTGCACCGCATCCACCAGCAGCTTCAGTTCCGGCAGCTCAAACTCCCGTGACGCCAGCCGGTAGCGGTACTCCCGCCCCTCCTTCCAGCTGTCGATGTCCAGTCCGCAGCGCCGCAGCTCCTCCATGTCGGCGTACAGGGTCTTGCGCTCCGCCTGCACGCCGTAAGCCGCCAGACGCTCCGTCAGCTCCGCCAGTGTCAGTCCGTGCGCCTCGTCCGTCTCCCGGTGAAAGATCTCCGCCAGATAGAGGAGCTTCCCCTTCTGATTCCTGCTCTTGGCCATGTCCCCCGCCTCCTTTTTCTCCAGTGTACCACATTTTTTCTCATATGAAAAGCCTAACTGTCCGTTTTATTGGATAGTTTCTCTTTTATAATAGCCTCAAGATCAAGCAAGGAGGCCACGGATATGAAGGGTTATTTCGTCAGCGGAGGATATATGGGACTGGTGGGCGGCAGCTATCAGCTGTTCGCCACAGAGAGCGACTATCTGGAGTATCTGGCAGACTGACGCATGGGGCAGGCTCTCCCCCGCATACACTCCCTTCACAGGGCCACGCCCCCATGGGCTGGCAGACAGGAGGAGTGCTATGGAAAAACGAGCCGTGCTGAAAAATTACGGACTTCTGGGGGCCATGCTGGCGGCCATGCTCACCGGCGGCGTCACCGGCTGGCTGTGGCCTGCCGCCGCCGGGACCGTCCGCCCGCTGGGGCAAATTTTCATCAATCTCATGTTCTGTGTGGTGGTGCCGCTGGTGTTTTCCTCCATCGCCGGAGCCATCGCCGGGATGCGGAGCGTCCGCCGGGCCGGGCGCATCATGGGCGTCACGGTGCTGACCTTCGTGGTGACGGGCATCCTCGCCGCCGTGCTGATGTTCCTGTTGATGAAGGCATTTCCCCCGGTGCTGACCCCGTGGCAGTCGCTGCCCACCGAGGCCGTAGGGGACTATGCCGCCCCCGGTCAGCTGCTGGTAAATTTCTTCACCGCCGAGGATTTCGTGGGCCTGCTGAGCCGCCGGGCCATGCTGCCCCTCATCGTCTTTTCCGTGCTGCTGGGCTTCGCCGCCAATCTCACCGGCGGCCCCGACGGCCCGGTGGCCCGTGGCCTGACCGCCGTCACGCAGGTAATGATGCAGCTGATCCGCCTGCTGACCTACTATGCCCCGGTGGCCTTTTTCGCCATCTTCGCCGGGCTGGTGGCGGACTATGGCCCCAAGATCGCCGGGGCCTACGGCCGGGCCATGGCGGTGTATTACCCCCTGTGCTTCGTGTACCTCTTCACCGCCTTTCCCCTGATGGCCCGGCTGGGCGGCGGACGGGGCGGCGTTGGCATCATGCTGCGGCACATCGCCCGCCCGGCCCTGACGTCTCTGGGGACCTGCTCATCGGTGGCCACCATCCCCGCCAATCTGGAGGCGGCGGAGGACACCGGTATCAGCCGGGACGTGGCGGAGATGGTCATTCCTCTGGGGGCCACCATGCACATGGACGGCTCGTGCTTCAGCTGCGTGCTGAAGATCGCCTTTGTCTGGGGCGTATTCGGGCAGGAGCTCACATGGGGAAAGCTGCTGCCCATCGTGGCGGTGGCGGTGCTGTCCTCTGTGGGGATGTCCGGCGTCCCCGGCGGCGGCTACATCGGCGAGTTCATCATGTGCTCCGTGTTCTTCCCGGACCAGCTGGCCATCGCCTATCCCATCGTACCCAAAGTGCTGGCTGCCTTTTCCACCAAGTTCTTGTTGCTGGCAGACCTGTCCTTGCAGATCATACTCAGTTGGATATGCGCCCGCTCGCAAAGCGCCGACATCCTGATTGTCGCCAGCTTTGCCATCGGTTTTCTAAAGGGTTTTCTCATGCTCTGGTTCATTCGTCACGCACAGAAAATATTCAGTCCGAAGAACGTCCGCAGCGAATTTTATTCTTATTTCTACCCGCTGGTATACGGAGGGGGACAGCTCTCCATGGTGCTCACCGCAGAGCTTGCCTACCACTACGACTGGAAGTATATGTACTACTTCATGATGGTTTTGCTGTTGCTCGCCATCCTGATCATTATCATCTGTTACCGCCACGACCAGCCCATGAAGAAGATTCCGATAGAAGAGCTCCACCTGCGGGAAATGTTCGTCATCGCCATCGGACTGCTGATGCTGATGTACGTTGCCAACTACGGTAAAATGCTCGACTGGATGTCGTCTTACAAGATATGCGCCTATATCGTTATAGCTCCCATCCTGATTGCCTTCTTTGTCTGGATGCAGTATCATTCTCAGACTCCGTACGTCAATCTGGCACCCTTATACCAGCCAAAGGCTATTGTGGGCTACTTCTACATGATGCTTATCATGTTTTTCAGTACCTCGACTACCCTGCTGACAAACTACATGACCTCCATTCTCAAGGTCGATACCACCCACTCCTACGTACTTTATATCTGGCTCATACCCGGCTATCTGTTAGGAGCCTTCATTTGTTTCTGGTGGTTCAGGTGGCAACGCTGGCGTTTCCGTTTCTTCATAGCCGGAGGCATGGCATGCTTTGCCGCATTCTTCGGCATCCTGTACTTCGGCATATCGCCCGAAAGTACATACGAAATGCTTTACTTTCCCATCTTCCTGCGCGGACTTGGCATGCTTTCCCTGATTATCGCCTTTGCATTGTTTGCTGTAGAAGACCTGAATCCGAAGTTTCTGCTTTCGAACGCGTTTTTCCTCATCACCTTCCGTTCGGTACTGGCTCCTATCATTGCTACTTCCTTTTACAGCAATACCCTGTACCGGCTGGAACAAAAATACATGCACTCGCTGTCCGAAACCATCACCATGGTCGATCCGCTTGCTGCCTCGAAGTTCTCCCAGTCAGTCACGAGCGGTCTGGTCCAAGGACATGGGTATGCAGAAGCTACTCAAATGGCGACGACTTCCCTTTATAATACCCTCCAGCAACAAAGTCTGCTGCTGGCATTAAAAGAGATATTGGGATGGCTGTTCATCGTAACACTGGTTATCGCCATTATTTCACGTTTCATCCCCTTCCATAAAACAATTAAAGTTACCTTTGCCAAGACCGGCGACGATATGGTATAACAATCGTCAACCTGATGACTGCTGTATCATAATCGTAACAAAGGTGAATCATATCGGATAATGATCATAAAGTTATAACAAATAAGGCTGCCTCGTGAGACAGCCTTATTCTTTACACTTATTTTATTCCCAATTTCTTTTTCAGCTCCTTAGGAAGTCCATCCTTGTGCATCATTACATAAATGGTCTTGGCACGCACATAACTTTCCGACATATTCAGGTACCCCCCAAACTTATTGCTGTCGGCAGCCCAAGAGTTTTTCGTAATATAATACTTCGTACCGTTCTGGTCCTTGGCAATGCCGGTAAGATGCATCAAGTGGTCATCGGTCGTTGCAAACGATTCATATCCCTGCTGACGGATTTCCGGTGTCACGTTCACTTCAGGGTAAGGATGCTTGAACTGGAAAACCTCAGCCAGACGGTCACGTTTCGTCATTTGTCCCCAGCGAGCACGGTCGCTGTCCTTATACTCGTCTACATCGTCCACTTCCGGATTGATGGCCACTCCGTTCGAGAAAGAAAAGCCCCGTTCGCTCACGTCACCGTCCCAGCACACCGTGTAACCGGTAGTCAGTGCATGATCGGTAGCCTCTATCAGTTCATCCAGCGGCAAGTTATACATACGGTCGTGCTCCCAGTTATCGGGAATCTCAATCTCAAACGGCTCATAATACGGTTTATGAGTAAAACTTGTCAGCATCACATAATCATCCGTACAAATGCCCAAACTTTCAGCAAAACTTTTAGGGGTATATTCCTTTCCTTTATAAGTAAACTTTTCGGGCAGTTTTCCCATATAAATATCGAACAAACTGTTCATCAGCTGCTCGTACTGAGGAGAACACTTCTTCATGTCAATCGCCTGCTTGGCAATAGCCGTCATATAATCCACCAGTTCCGTATGATTATGAAACTTCGAATCGTAGTTGATGCCCGTATAAACCTCTTCCGGCACGATACCTACCTGATTGAAAGCAGTAATCCAACTTGTCGTAATACTGCCTTGTCCGATATTCCCCTTTCCCTGACGCAGGAAATTATCCTTCAGCTGATTCATGTATTTCTGGCGTACGATAAACATTTCCGAAAGGTCGTATTCCCCCTTTCCCTGACGCAACAGTTCAGCTTCCACAAAAGAAGTCGTAGCAAAGCACCAGCACGTACCGCTGGATGCCTGATCCTTTACGGGAGTGACTTTCTGGTTTACGACTGTTTCAAACTTATATCCTTCATCGGTTTGCGCCCACAGCGAGGACGAAGCCAGCAACAAAGCTGCCAGTGTGTAATGTATTGGTTTCATCTATCTGTTTTTATTTAATAAGTTTACAGCCTCAAAAGTAATCAAAAAATATGTCTGCTACGATAAATGCAACCTATATTCTGCCTTTTCCTTCCCTTTTTCCAGTTACAAGCCACCCAAATTTGTTAATAAGAATTAAACAGAAAATATTTTCCATCGGAAATTTTATTCAAAAAGAATTAATTATTTTCTTTGCAAAAAGTTTCCAAAAGAAAATAATAACGACAAAAAAGAATATACACATGAAGTACATCATCATTGGAGGAGTAGCCGGAGGAGCGACCGCAGCCGCACGTATCCGCCGCAACACAGAGAAAGCCGAAATCATTTTATTCGAAAAAGGTGAATACATCTCGTACGCCAATTGTGGCCTGCCCTATTATATAGGCGGAGTCATCGAAGACCGTGAACGCCTCTTCGTACAGACTCCCGAATCATTCGGAAAACGTTTCAACATCGATATACGCACGCGTTCGGAAGTAACGGCCATCGACGTGAAGAAGAAGGAAGTAACCGTTCGTTCTTCCGGAAAGACCTATACCGAATCGTACGACAAACTGCTGCTCTCGCCGGGTGCCTCTCCCGTACGGGCATTGATACCGAAGGCATTTTTACTCTGAGAAATGTAAACGATACTGACCGCATCAAGAGTTACATGCAGCAGAAAGCAGTGAAACGCGCTGTCATCGTAGGCGGCGGCTTCATCGGTCTGGAAATGGCGGAGAACCTTCACCACAGCGGCATTGAAGTTTCGGTAGTAGAAATGGCCAATCAGGTAATGGGACCTATCGATTACTCGATGGCAGCTCTGGTTCACGAGCACCTGCAACAGAAAGGTGTCCGGCTGTATCTGGAACAGGCCGTAGAATCGTTCGAAAAAACAGCCGAAGGTATCAGCGTCCACTTCAAGTCGGGCATCCA
>OLNU01002815.1_pt1 | contig 9870 bp, 8 predicted proteins | sample 1672241 | NCBI WGS metagenome assembly OLNU01 (sample SAMEA3136663, study PRJEB25190) | human gut metagenome | biome: human gut; feature: human-associated habitat; material: faeces | place: Austria | collected 2013 | reverse complement strand
CCATTTGCTGTGATTGTTCCGATTGCGAGTGCTGCTGCAAGTGATACTGTGACAAATTTTCTGTTTTTCATAATTATTTCCCTCTCTTATTCTCATCCATTATTTTTTATTTGATTTGTTTTATTACTTTTTTTCCATATTCAGTTGTAAGTTCAGGATTTCCTGTTATCCTGACGTTATCTGCCTGATTTTGAACAAAGAAAAAACAGGAACTCCCTCGGAATTTCCTGTTCATGTAATCTACATTGTATCTGGTTGATACATCTATATTCACATTCTTGACATCTCACCTCAAACCACTCTGCCATGATTCTCTGATGTCACAGGAAGTTTCCGATACATTAAAGCACAGTTAGACATACACATGTACATTCGCATTTCCTTATCCATCATACACATGACATTTCTCTGTACTGATTTCTCTGTAAACATGATTCTTCCTCCTTAATGTGTTCTCTCGGTTTTTATTTCCTATTTTTCCGATAGGTTTAATATACTACTCTTCTTTCTGTCTGTCAACACATTTTTTCATTTTTCCCAAAAGTTTTTGCGTATAGCTTGCTCTCCCCTTGTCCATACTGAGTCCCGAGGTGAATTTCCATGAAGTATTTCTGCAATCTTACAGCACTGCTATCCATTGATCAAACGGCTAACGCCTGTTTTTGCGCACTTTCTCCGGAAATCCGGCAGCGTATTCTTCCGCACAGCGCACAGCTGCATACGCGCGAGGAACTGCTGCTCTGCGCCTTCCGTCTGCTGCAGCAATAGTAAAATCCCGAAGCCTATTGCCTCGGGATTTCTTCTTATTTCGCCGCCAGCAAGCACGCATACCGCAGTTTAAGACGCATTTTCCAGCTTTTCTTCACATTTCTTCCCCAAAGCCGCTGCACGAACAGATCGAGCGCACGCTCCTCGAACGGCTCAAGCACGATGCCGCCGTATATGGTTTTCTCAAGCAGACCGTTCACACGCTCGTACTCTCCGGGCTTAACCGACGTCAGCGTGTCCGCAAGCGCCTTATCAGTCGCCGATGTCTCCCAGCCGAACGCCGCGTCCATTCCCCAGAGGGAATTCAGCTTGAATATCAGCTTCTGCGACTGCCGCACACGCTCCTCGATCGACATTCTGCGCCGTTTACGTTCCGCATTCCACAGCAGGAACGCGCGTGTCAGCTCCATCGCGCACAGCAGCAGCGTATCCCTGCCGTAGCGCAGATCGTGCACCGTCTGCTTGATATTCTGCCGCAGACAATCGACCGACGGCATTTCCGTGCCGGACAGTCTCACCGCACAGGCACACAGCACCGCCGATATTCCAAGGCACCATGCGACTGCTCTGCGGGTGATCGCACGGCTGCCGCTCGTCATGTGCAGACCCAGCTGCTCCGCTGTCAGCAGCGCGAACGCCAGCCGATTTTTCCACATAGCGTCTCGCTCCTCTGTGTGCGCGGGCTTGATCTTTGTCATGATCTCCGCCAGCACCTGCTTTACGGCAACGCCCTCCACGCGCGCCTGCGGGCGCAGCGCCAGACGATGTGCGCATACATCGACGAACATACTCTGCACATCCTCGGGCACAACGTAGTTGCGCTCGCGCAGCGTCACCTTCTCTACATTTTCCGGAACGGTCAGCTCGGTCATGTCATACGGAATGCCGAGGTACGCACTGCCGTCCGCATTGGTAAGAATACCGTCCGCGGTTGCGGCATACGCCGTGCTGTCCGCATCCACAATATAGCCCTTCTTGACCGTAATGCCCTTTACGGCTGTCTGTGTGCCTTCCGGCTGTTCGCTGTAGTTTTTCGTGTTGACATACCGCACCGTATCCGGAATTTTGATGTAATCAACCTCATGCAGGGTGTTTTCCGTGCCCATATCCACCGCCTGCACATACTTCGGTACCTCGAGCACACTGCCGGGATCGCCCTCATAGCCGGTAAGCGTCTGCATGTAGATGAATTTCTGGGTGATCGAAAACTGCGGTGCGCCGACCGGCAGATCCGGCTCGGTCTCATCCAAAGAAGCCGCTGCAAGGCCATCTGCAGCATCGTCCTGGAAACGGGTTACCGCGCCGGTATCCGTGTCATACCAGCAGATTTTGACCTGCACCGTATAGTTATCCCACAGCGGAACCATATCCGCAGGCTCGATAACATGACGGCCCGCCGCCGGATGGTACATCCACGGAATCAGCTTGCCGTCCTCCAGCCAGCCGGGGAACAGCGCGGACAGGCGTTTCTCTCCCAGCAGATCTCTCTGATAGCTGTACAGGTCGATTATCGCGCTTTCATCATCCGGATCAAAGCTGGTGTCAGTATATGGATTGAGAAGAATACCGTTGTCAAACTGTGTATTTTTATCGCTCTCCGTCAGCCTGCGGTTGAGGATGAAGATGCGGTTTCGCTTCAGCGTGCAGGTAATATCCGCGTAGTCCTTCCAAGCGCTTCCTTCACTGAGGCGGTAAGACGCACTGATTTTGATCTCGGTCGCATCGCGCGGAATCTCATCCAGAGTCTTATCATATTCTCCGGTTGCCTCATTCAAGAAACTGAAGAAGGTGTCACCGATCCGGATGCCGTTGATACGGACGAACACGCCGAAATGCACGTCGTTGCCGTTTGCATCCTTCAGGTTGCTCCAGTAGTAAGTTTTGCCGTTGCTGTCCTTTACATAGGTTTCCAGTGCATTGTAAATCTTGCGGGCAGTGATGTGTTTCTGCCCGGCGTACAGCGCAGACGGGTCTGCCTCTTCCAAACTATTCTGCGGCTGCTGAATAACAACCTCCTGTACGGTGCTGTCATCCACATTTCCTTCATAATACGGCTTGCTGCTCGGATCCTGCTCGCCAATAACGCTTGCGCCGGTCTTTCCGGAATCCGGATCCTGCATGGTATTCGTAATAGATCCGCCCTGTACTGATGGCGGGGCAGCCGTGCCGCCGCCATTCGTATTGTCCGAACTGCCACCGCCCGGCTTGCTCGGCTTATTATTGCCCGGCGCGGACGGCTCTCCCGGGGTATTCGATGTATCAGGCTTTGCTGGCTCTCCACCACGATATCGCCGCCCATCAGCTTGACAAGCTGGTCGGTGATGGCCATGCCGAGACCCGTGCCGCCGTATTTCCGATAGGTCACCACTGTCTCCTGCTCGAACGGACGGAAAATACGACTGATAAACGCCGGCTCCATACCGATGCCGGTGTCGTGTACGCGGATCATTATATCCGCTACGCCGTTCCGCAGCATCACCTGCCGGAAGGTGACAATAATTTCACCCTCGCTCGTAAATTTGACCGCATTGGACAGAAAATTGATGATAATCTGGCTGATGCGCAGCTCATCGCCAAGGACGTAATCCACGGTCACACCGTCAAAGCTGACCTCGCAGCGGATGCCGCGGCTGTCAAGGTTTTTCGCAAACATATCGCACAGCCGATTGCCACCAGCGGAAAGTGCTCACCCAGCATTCCCAGCCAATCCGTTATGTGCATTCCTCCACCTGCCAAATTCCATTTTTACTCTTTTCTGTTTTTTCATCCAGTCGATACCTACATATCCATTTATACATAATAGCTCCTATATCTGTCGATTTACAGCATTTCCCCCCCCATTAAACCGCTCTCTCCGACAAATTCCTCCCCAAAAAGCACAAAAAGGATACAGAACAGTACCGTTCTGTATCCTCTTGTATCAATTCGGTTTTAAGCTGAATTACAGCTTTGCCAGCTCGGATGCAATCAACTTGTTGATGATCTGCGGGTTGCCCTGACCCTTGGAAGCCTTCATGCACTGGCCTACGAGGAAGCCGGTAACATTCTTGCCTGCCTTGAAGTCGGCAACAGCCTTTTCGTTCTTGGCAATAACGTCCTGTACGATGGCCAGAATTGCGCCCTCGTCGGATACCTGCTTAAGACCCATGCGGTCAACGATGGCCTCAACGGTCTCGTCGGTCTCGAACATGCTCGGCAGAACCTTCTTGCCGGCGTTGCCGGAGATGGTGCCCGCCTCGATCAGCTTGACCAGAGCAACCAGCTTGTCTGCGGTCATCTTGGTCTCGCGGAGGCTTACGCCCTTGTCGTTCAGGTACTTGGAGATATCGGACAGGATCCAGTTTGCGGCAGCCTTGGGCTTAACCTGCTTTGCGGCAGCGTCGAGCAGCTCGGCCTTCTCAAAGCTGTCAGACAGCAGACGCGCCTCCATGGCAGTCATGCCGTACTCGTTGAGGTAACGCTCGTAACGGGTGATCGGCAGCTCCGGAACCTCGCTCTCGATCTGGTGCAGCCACTCGTCGGAGATCTCTACGGCGATCAGGTCCGGATCCGGGAAGTAACGATAGTCCTGCGCATCTTCCTTGGTACGCATTACCGTGTTCTTCAGCTTAACGTCGTCCCAGCGGCGGGTCTCCTGCTGGATTTCGCCGCCGTTCTCTACAACCTCGATCTGGCGTGCAATTTCGTAATCAATCGCACGAACCGCACCGGAGAAGGTGTTGATGTTCTTCATCTCGACACGGGTGCCCAGCTCGGTGGAGCCTTCCGGACGGATGGAAACGTTTACGTCGCAGCGGATGGAGCCTTCCTCCATCTTGCAGTCACAGATGTCGAGGTAGGACAGCGTAGTCTTGATCATTTCAAGAAATTCCTTTGCCTCGGCAGAGGAATGCAGGTCGGGACGGGTTACCATCTCGATCAGCGGTACGCCGCAGCGGTTGAAGTCAACGATCGTGCCGTCGATCTCGTCATGCAGCAGCTTGCCCGCATCCTCCTCGAAGTGGATGCGCTCGAGACGGCAGGAGTGCTTCACGCCGTCCACATAGAAGAATACCTCGCCGTTCTCGCAGATCGGCACATCAAACTGGGAAATCTGATACGCCTTCGGCAGATCGGGGTAAAAATAGTTCTTACGGTCAGCCTTGCACAGCTGATTGATGGTGCAGCCGGTAGCCTTGCCCATCTTGGCGGCGTAGTGTACAACCTGCTTGTTGAGTACCGGCAGTGCGCCCGGCATACCGGTGCAGACCGGGCAGGTGTGGGTGTTGATCGGTGCGCCGAAGCCAGTGGAGCACGAGCAGTAGATCTTGCTCTTGGTGGACAGCTCCGCATGCACTTCCAGACCGATGACAGCTTCGTATTTCATGTTTGTCTTCCTCCCTTACAGTGCAGCGATGATGTTCTTGAGACCGGACGCCTGCTCAAAGGCCAGACCGGCGTTCAGCAGCGTCTGCTCGCCGAAGCGCGGACCGATGAGCTGCATGCCGACCGGCATGTGGTTCTCATCAAAACCGCACGGCTGAACCAGACCCGGCAGACCGGCGATATTGACGGAAACCGTGCAGATATCGCCTGCGTACATCTCGAGCGGATTGGTGGTCTTGGAGCCGATCTCGTAAGCCGTGGTCGGCGCAACCGGCGTCAGGATGACGTCGCACTTCTCGAATGCGTTTGCAAACTCCTCGCGGATCTTGCGCTGTGCGGCACGAGCCTTCTTGTAGTACGCATCGTAGTAGCCGGAGGACAGAACGTAGGTGCCCAGCATGATGCGGCGCTGAACCTCGGCGCCGAAGCCCTCGGAACGGCTCTTGGTGTACAGCTCAATGATGTCATCGCCTGCATTCGGGGTGCGGTAGCCGTACTTTACGCCGTCGAAACGGGCAAGGTTGGAGGAAGCCTCTGCGGACGAGAGGATGTAGTAGATCGGCAGTGCATACTCAACGAGCGGCAGAGAGATCTCGAATACCTCTGCGCCGAGTGCCTTGTACGCCTCTGCAGCCGCCATAACGTTCTTGCGAACGGCATCCGAGATGCCCTCGCCGAAATACTCCTTCGGCAGACCGATCTTGAGACCCTTGACGTCAGCGTTCAGGTTGGCGCGCAGCGAGCCTTCAAACGGAGTCTTGACAGAAGTGGAATCGTGCAGCGGATCGTGACCGGTAACCGCATCGAGCAGCATGGCAGCGTCCTCGATGGAGCGGCCGAACGGGCCGATCTGGTCGAGAGAAGACGCGAATGCGATCAGACCGTAACGGGAAACCGCACCGTAGGTCGGCTTCATGCCGACAACGCCGCAGAAGGACGCCGGCTGACGGATAGAGCCGCCGGTATCCGAGCCGAGCGCCAGCGGAGCCTCGCCTGCTGCAACAACAGCAGCGGAGCCGCCGGAGGAGCCGCCCGGTACGCGGTCGAGACCATGCGGGTTGTGGGTCGGGTGCATAGCCGAATTCTCGCAGGAGGAGCCCATTGCGAACTCGTCCATGTTGGCCTTGCCGGTGATGACCGCATCGGAAGCAATCAGCTTCTCCATAACGGTTGCATTGTACGGCGGCTTGAAGTTTCCCAGCATCTTGGACGCGCAGGTGGTCAGCGTGCCCTTGGTGCAGATGTTGTCCTTAATGGCGATCGGGATACCGGCCAGCGCGGACAGCGTATCGCCGCTCGCGCGCTTCTTGTCAACCGCTTCTGCCTGTGCCAGCGCGGACTCCTCGGCTACGGTAACGTAGCCCTGAACCTTATCCTCTACCGCCTTGGTGCGGGCAAAAACGTCCTTTGCCAGCTCTACTGCGGAAATTTTCTTTTTGCCGAGCAGCTCGGACAGCTCGGACGCAGTTTTTTCGTAAAGTGCCATGATTCTGTCCCCTCCTTACTCGACAACACGCGGAACTGCTACGCCGCCGCACTGGAAGTCCGGTGCATTCGGCTCGATCAGCTCATCCGGCGTGAATTCCTGGATCACTTCGTCCTCGTGGAACGCATTCTTGCGCTCGGTGTTGATAACATCGGTGATATCGCCCAGATCAAGCTCAGCCAGCTTGTCCACCATTGCGACGATACCCTGCATGTCATCGGCCAGACGGTCGAAAATGCCGCCAGTCGAATCCAGACGTGCCAGGGACGCGATGTGCTCAATTTCTTTTCTGGAAATTGCCATATCAATTCTCCTCCATTTATATTTATTCTGAAATCGCTTTGTAATTGAAAATTGAGAATGGATAATGGAGAATTAAGGTATCGCGCCTTGCGCGATTATTTAATATCGGCGCTATGCGCCGTACATTCATTTTCCATTTTCAATTATCCATTTTCAATTATGCCTACTCTGCATTGGTTATCATCGTGCGGAACTCTTCTTCCGTCAAGACCGGGATTCCCAGCTCTGCCGCCTTCTGCAGCTTACTGCCGGCATTCTCGCCTGCAACGACATAGCTGGTCTTTTTCGAGACCGAACCGGCCGCTTTGCCGCCGAGAGACTCGATCAGATCATTGATCTCCTTGCGGGTATAGAGCGTCAGGCTGCCGGTTGCCACAATGGTCTTTCCGGCGAGCAGGTCGCTCTTTGCGGTCTTTTCACCGATGAAGTTGACGCCGTGTGCGCGCAGCTTCTCGATGAGCGTATGCGACTGCGGCAGCTCACGCCATGCGGCGATGCTCTCCGCCGTGGTCTGTCCGATGTCGCGGATCTCGGTCATCTCCTCGACCGGCGCAATCAGCAGCGCATCAAGCGAGCCGAAGTGGTCGCTTAGGATGCGGCCCGCCTTCTGGCCGACATGCCGAATGCCGAACGCGAACAGCAGTCGCGACAGGTCGCGGGTCTTGCTCGCTTCAATCGAGCGGACAAGATTGTTCGCCCAGACGTCCACCTTTTTGCCGAGCGGCAGCAGCTGCTCGACCGTCAGGTCGTACAGGTCAGCCGCCGACTTGACCAGTCCGGCGTCGATCAGCTTCTGCAGGTTGCCCTCACCGCAGCCGTCAATGTCCATCGCGTCACGCGACGCAAAGTGCATCAGGTTGCGCAGCAGCTGCGCCGGACACGAGGCACTCGTGCAGCGGATAGCCGCCTCGTCCTCATCGTCGTACACCGGCGCGCCGCACACCGGACAGAACTTCGGGAACTCATACGGCACGGAATCCAGCGGACGCCGGTCCTTTTCCACGCCGATGATCTCCGGAATGATTTCTCCGGCTTTTCGGACGGAAACAATGTCACCCACGCGGGCATCGAGCTGACGGATAAAATCGCGGTTGTGCAGCGTTGCGCGGGACACCGAGGTGCCCGCAAGCCGTACCGGCTCGAGCACGGCATTCGGTGTCAGCACGCCGGTGCGTCCCACCGTGATGACGATATCCTTGAGAAGCGTCTGCTTGACCTCGGGCGGGTATTTGTACGCCGCCGCCCACCGAGGGAATTTCGCGGTCGAGCCGAGCGTTTCACGCTGCGCGAAGGAGTTGACCTTGACAACAGCACCGTCAATGTCGAAATCCAGCTCACCGCGGGTCTCACCCATGTTCTCAATCTCGCGCTGCACGTCCTGCGGGTCGGTGTAGACCGGATAGCGCGGACTTGTCGGGAAGCCGAGGCCCTTGAGGTAATCAAGCGCCTGCACATGGCTTTCCATCGGCAGCTCGTCGCTGTTCTGAATGTTGAAACAGAAGATGGACAGCCTGCGCTCGCGCGTTATCCTGCTGTCCTTCTGCCGCAGAGAGCCGGCAGCCGCGTTGCGCGGATTGGCAAGCAGCGGCTTGTCATGCAGCTCCAGCTCGGCGTTGAGTGCATCGAACACGGACTTTTTCATGTAGACCTCACCGCGCACAATGAGATGCGGCGGTGCGTTCTCCAGCTTTTTCGGGATGTCCTTGATGGTTTTGAGGTTCTTGGTTACGTCCTCGCCCACCTGACCGTCACCGCGTGTCGCGCCTCGGACGAACTCGCCGTCCACATATTCAAGCGCGACCGAAAGGCCGTCGATCTTGTACTCGACAACGTACTCCGCCTGTCCGACGGCATTCTCCACACGGGAATAGAACTCGCCGAGTTCGTCAAACGAGAAAACATCCTGCAGGCTTTCGAGTGGGTAGGCGTGCGTCACCTTGGCAAACCGGCTGCTCGCCGTGCCGCCGACCCGCTGGGTCGGAGAGTTCGCGTCTGCCATCTCCGGATGCTCGGCCTCGAGTGCGCGAAGCTGACGCTGCAGCATGTCGTACTCATAGTCGGTGATCTCGGGCGCGTCCTCGTTATAGTATTTTTCGTTGTGATACCGCAGCTGCTCCCGCAGAGCGGTAATCTGCTCACGCACGTCCATAATAAAACTCCTTTGGTGTGAGCAAATACTCACACAGATTAAGTATACCAAATAATCTGATATTTTTGAAGTATTATTTTCCGGTTTCGTGAGAAATATCCGAATTTTCCTCGTAATCGCGGATTTCGCCGAGCAGATCAGAGCCGGAGCCGCCGATATAGGCGTACCGTTCGGGCACCGTGCCGACGATAACCGTGTCCGTGACCGGGTACGTCGAGACGATTTCCCTGTCTTCCCCGCCAAACGGCGTGAGAATGCGGAAGCCGGCGTGCACCTCGATGAGAATCCGGTGGCGCGTCTGGTTGATGCCCGCCGAGGTAAACGCGCTGACGAACCGCGCGTCCATCTGAGCAAGCCCCGCAAGACCGACCTTCACCCTCGGGCCCATTCCGGTAAACAAACTGGGCGCGAATACCGTGCCGAGCGGCACCTCGGTCTGCGTTTCCTCCAGATAATCCAGCCGGTCAAACAGACCGTTGACGATACGCGCCTTCACCTTTCCGACTGCGATAATATCCGTACGCAAGGCCGTGATGCGGTTGTCGCTGTCGCGCTCAAGCACCACAAGGTCGGCAAATTCGTCCGGATGGGAGAAAACCTCGTCCTCCATCAGCGTGTTGATCTCCTTGATGGCGCTGTCCTCGCAGACGTTGACGGCATATTCCATGAAAATGCGCTGAAAGCGTATGGTCAGCAGACCAAGACAGATTGTCAGCAACAGCAGCAATATGGCGAGTGCCGCCCGTTTCATCCGTTTTTTCCTGCGCCGCATGCCATCACCCCATTTAGCGTATGCGGC
>OLNU01002810.1_pt1 | contig 9904 bp, 9 predicted proteins | sample 1672241 | NCBI WGS metagenome assembly OLNU01 (sample SAMEA3136663, study PRJEB25190) | human gut metagenome | biome: human gut; feature: human-associated habitat; material: faeces | place: Austria | collected 2013 | reverse complement strand
CATGAGATAGGTGTACCGGCGGCAGTCCAGTGACTGACCGTCCACCAGCAGGCAGGCGGCGTCGGCGTCCACCTTTTCCTCTGGGGAGGAGGCCAACCGTCCGTCCACCACCACCCGGCCCTGCCGCACCAGCTCCTTTACCTCCCGCCGGGAGTATTTGCCCGTCCCGGCGATGATCTTGTCCAAGCGCTCCATAACCAGCCCTCCTGCCGCAGTTTTTCTCATTATAGCATATCCCACCGGGAAACGGAATAAGCTGAGGACAAAGCGATGGAAAAAACGAAAGGAGCTGCGTGCCTGTGAAGCGCTGTCTTGCGGGGCTGTGCCTGCTGCTGATGCTGCTGACCGCCTGTACCGCCCGTCCCTCCCAGACCCCGGTGACCGCCAAGGACGATGCCGCCCGCCGGGCATGGCTGGAGCAGCAGGGCTGGCAGACGGAGGAGCAGCCGGTCCGCACCCTGACGGTGCAGCTGTCGCTGGCAGGGCAGGAGGACTATCTGGCCCTCCAGCAGGAGGCGGGCCTGCCCTTGGCGGACTACGACGGTCAGACCGTTACCCGCTGCACCTACACCGTCACCAATTACCCCGGCCGCACCGGAGATGTGCAGGTGAACCTCTATCTCTGCGGCGACGTCATCGTGGGTGGGGATATCATGGCATTGGGGGAAAACGGCTTTCAGGCATCCCTCCTCTATCCGGCGGAGAACACATAGAAAAATGGGAGGAAGGGCCTTTGCCCCTTCCTCCCATTTTTCAGTACTCCTCGCCCAGCGTAATGATCTGCGCCCACAGCACCGGCCCCACGGCCCCGGTGGGGTCGAAGCCCAGCTGCCGCTGGAGGGTCAGCACCGCCTGCTGAGTGGCGGGGCCGAAGATACCGTCCACCACCAGACTGGGCAGAGTCTCGTCCTCCCGGCTGATCTGGTTGAGCCGCTCCTGCATCAGGGCCACCTGTTCGCCCCGGTCGCCCCGCACCAGAAACCGCCCCGGATAGACCTCCCCGGCGAATTGCCGGTAATCCTCCGGCAGTTCCGCCAGTACCTTCTGATAGGCCGTTTGCAGGGCGTTCCACGTCTCCCGGTCCACCACGCCGTCCACTGGCAGACCGTAGACCCGCTGGAAGGTGTATACCGCATCCAGCAGCTCCTGATCGAAGTCGTCGGACAGAGAGATCATGGGCAGTTCCGGCAGAAAGTACCCCAGAAACGCCAGATAGAACCGCACCGTCCGCACGTCGATGCCGCTGTCTCCCAGCCGCAGCTCCTCGGCGTACCGCCGCTGCACCTCGGGGATGGTGAGTCCCTCGCTGCTGAGTTCCGACAGCTGCTTGACGCCGTTGTAGATCTGCTTGATCTTGTACCATGTGGCCTTGCCCACGATGCCGTCCTGCGCCAGATTGAAGATCTGCTGAAAGACCCGCACCGCCTCCTCCATGTCCTCGTCAAAGACGAAGCTGTCGTCCAGCGCCGGGATGGCGGGGTAGTTCTTCCCGATGCGGTTGAGCTGCCGCTTCAGGGTCTGCACGTCGTTGCCGGCGTCGCCCCGCCGCAGGGGCCGCCCCGGATAGGAGGCCACGTTCCCGCCTACCGGCGCATTCATCACCAGATTGATGTCGCCACCGTAGTAGTACTGCAAAATTTCGTAGGGCGTCATGCCCTCCTCCGCCAGATCCACGCTGCCCCATTGGGACAGGCCACCGCACCGGGTACGCACCCCGTCGCAGAACTGGGCGAACAGCGGCTCCACGCTGCCCTGCCGCACGATATAGTTGTTGAAAATATCGTCCACGATGCGGCTGATATTCTCGAATATGTCGCCGTCCTCCACATAGGCCTGATCGTACCGGGTGGTGGAGGTGATGTCGAAGTCGTACCCTCTGGCCCGGTAATACTCCGTGTACACCCGGTTCAGGGCGTAGGAGATCTGGGCCAGAATGTTGGCTCGGATGGCACTCTCCGGCCAGGTAGGATAAATTTCGTGGGAGGCCACGTTCTTGATGTACTGGGCGAAGGGTACCACCACGTTCCGGGCGGACTCCCCCGGCGCCCCCAGATGCACCGTGATGGTCTCCGGCACCACGGGATAGGGATAGGGCATCATGCACGCTCCTTTCTCACACCACTGGCTCCAGCATCACCGGCAGGATGGTCTCCACTCCGTCGAATACCGTCGCCGTCCGGCCAGCCACCGGCTGGAACATGGGATGCTGTACCGACACCTGATAGTCCAGCCCGCTGAGGGCGGCGGTGTCCGAGGCTTGAGACCAGGCAAAGGGCGGGGCGGGCAGGCGGATGCCGGATAGGATACCGGAGCCGTCGGTGACGCCCCGGTAAAATATGTGTTCCTCCGTGCCGAAGGCCCGGCTGATGACCACCTGCGCCCCGGCCACGGGGAAGCGCCCGCCGCCGCAGGTGACCTGCACGCGCAGGCCGCCCCGGTCCGGGTGGGTCCTGAGGAAAACGTCCACAGGTGTTGGTTGTGCTGACTGCATAGGCAAAGACCTCCTTTTTTCCTATCCTATGCAGCTTGCTTCGTCCCGTGCCAAAAAAATTCCCGGAACCGGGGGAAGTCCGGTTCCGGGAAAGAAAAGCGTTATTTCTGGGGCAGATATATCCGCCGTGCAGGCCGAAACCCCAGCATCTCCCCTACGGGGACGGCCACGTCGCCGGTGGCCTCCTCCGCCAGAGTAAAGACCATCACCATCAGTGCTGCATTGGGGAAGGGGCAGAACTCGCCGGGGTTGGTCAGGGAGATCAGCAGCATCCCCAGATAGCTCAGAGCCAGCGCCCGGACAAAGGGCGTTTTTCCGGCCCGCAGCAGGGCGATACGATCCCGCATCAGCACGCCGTAGGCGGCAATGCCCACCAGACCCATGCTGCCCATGATCTGGGCGATGCTGTTGTGGTAGAACACCATGCTCCCCTCCACGCCGGTGAAGAGGTCACTGTTGCGCTGGCTGATGAGGCCGATGCCAAACACGGGGTTGTGCAGGAAGTCCGTGATGCCCCGCAGGAACAGCTGCACCCGGACGGAGTCCCCCTGATGGAACAGATGACCGTCCTCCATGCGGCTGTCCATCATCAGAGACAGCAGCTCCGGGCCCACCAGCACCGCCAGCACCGCACCGGCCACGCACAGAGGTAGCACGGCCTTCCGGGGAATGAGACCCCACCGCACCAGATATACGAAGCCCAGTCCCAGCAGCACCACACCGAACAGCAGAGCGCTGCGGCTGCCGGTAAGGGCCAGCCCTGCCGCCTGCACCGCCACCCCCAGCAGATGGGCGGGCTTTTTCAGCGACAGATAAAAGGACATGGGCAGGGTAGTCAGCAGCAGCGCCGTGGCAAAGTTGCGGTACTTGAGATAGAGGGTGGTATGTACCTGCAGAAATTCCTGCCACCGCACAGCGTAATCCAGCATCACCAGACACGCCATGCACACACCCAGCACGCAGAAAATGGCGGCGAACCGCCGGTGCAGGTCGTAGCCCTTGGAATAGGTCAGGCACGACCGCAGAAGCACATAGAGAACCAGCATCCCGCCGCCGAGACACCCGGTGTAGTACAGGCTCAGCGGCTGAAGCAGCTGATGCATGGACAGGATCCCGCAGCCCCCCAACAGGGTGGCCGCCGACACCAGCAGCAGCCCCGTGGCGCTGCGTCCCACCCGGAAGGTGACGGGCCAGACCATCAGGTGCCAGATCAGCGCCGCAAAGAACGGCGCCGCCAGCACAGCGCAGGGGAGGAAATCCCCCAGACTTTCATATCGCTGGGTCGACAGCAGAAATACCAGCAGGAACGGCGTCACCGACGCCAGCAGATCCCGGCAGAACACCAGCAACCAAATACAAATCCCCAGCAGGGCCATGGCCCCATAGACCGGCTGACGCAGAGCGGCAAAGCCCAGCGTCACCCACAGCAAAAACGGAAAATAGGCACGGCTGAGCCAAAATCGCTGGCTTAGGCCGGACAGACGGCGGAAGCCCCCATAGCAGCGGCGCTGCAGACGGGGCCAAAAGCCGCTGTCCTCGTTCAGTGCGCTGAAAGACAGATCCCACATAGAATTGTTTTACTCCTTTTTTCATCCAGACAGGTACATGGACGGCTTCCCTTCCCTCCATGCACATACCAAAACAAATGCTCCCTGAAAAATGTGAAATTTTTGTGAATAATAGGTTTTTTAGGGAACCTTTTTACCGAGGTATATACCGCCCTTCTCTGGGCGTAAGCGGTACTATACCACGTTCCGGCGGGAATGTCAACGGGAGAAGCAGTCGGTTTATGAGGAATGTCCGTCCGGCTGTACTAAGAAAAATCAACGTCTGCCGCAGACCGGCGGCAAAAGAGCCTGAAAACTCCCTGAAAGAAGGGAATTTTCAGGTTTTTCACAGAAAATCCACACAAAAATGGCTGGTTTGTATAACTGACTAACACTTCTGTCACTTTTGGACGCCCTGTCTGATATCGAAGTACCTATAGGACATCCAGCTCCGGCAGCCGGTCCAGAGCATAGGTGATGAACCGCTTGGCGGCGGGGGAGACGTGCTCCTCCTCCGGCAGGGCGATGCCCAGATGCACCGACTGGGGCGGGTCCAGCGGCAGCACCGCCACCCCGTCCGCCAGATCGGCGGTGAGGATGTCATTCAATAAGGTGATGCCCAGCCCCGCCCGCACCATGGCAATGGCGGCCCGGCTGTCGCTGGTGGCGAAGCGGATCTTGGGCCGGATCTGCAGCTGCTGGAGCATCCGGGAGTTATCTGTCTCCTGCCCCGGCAGAAACTCGATGAAGGGCTCCTGCCGCAGCCGCTCCACGGGGAAGCGGTCCGCCTCCACCAGCGGGTGGGTAGGGGGGAGAATGGCCATCAGCTGGTCGTCCTTCAGCGGCACCCACTCGTGCCGTCCCGGCCGCTGGCTGATGAGACAGAAGTCCGCCCGCCGGTGATCCACCAGCTCCCCCAGCTGGGTAGAGCTGCCCTCCCGCAGCTCCACCCGGATGCCGGGATAAGCGTGATGGAACCCGGCAATGACCTCCGACAGCCACGGGTAGAAGGCGGCGTAATTGGTGCCGGCCACCACCCGGCCCACATCCAGCCCCTGGATCCGGTGGGCCAGCTGCTGGTACTGCTCGTCCAGCTCCGCCATTCGCCGCATCAGCGGCAGCAGCTCCTGACAGGCCCGTGTGGCGGATACCCCGCCCCGCCCCCGGTGCAGCAGGGGAAAGCCCGTCTCCCGCTCCAGACTGTCCACCAACCGGCTGATGCCGGAGGGGGTATAGCCCAGCGCCTCGGCGGCAGCGGACAGACTTCTCTCATGGAGTACAGTGAGCAAAACCCGGCATTTTTCGGTGTCCATGGAATTTCACCCCTTCTTTGATATTTTGTCAAACAAAATTTGAAATAGTATCGCTTTACGCAAGGATACACCAAGTGCTATACTCTGTCAAGGGTAGGAGAGAACCCCCCGATTAAGAACGGACAGAAACCTTCGGAGGAACAGGCATCATGACTCAGAAAAAAGCGGAGATCCTTTTGGCGGCAGTTATCGCAGCACGGGCTACGTCCCTTCTGTTCAGCAAGATCGCCATGAACGGCATGGGGATCTTCAACCTGCTGGCGGCCCGGTTTTTGATGGCCTTTGTGCTGCTGGCGGTGGTGTTTTTCAAGCGCCTGCGCCACATCAAGCGCCATACGCTGGTGCGCGGCGCCATCATGGGCGCTCTGTTCTTCCTGATGCTCTCCACGGAGCTGACGGGGCTCAAGAGCACCCCCTCCTCCACCGTCTCCCTGCTGGAGAATACCGCCATCATTCTGGTGCCCATGGCGGAGGCCGTGCTGCGGCATAAGTTGCCCAAGGCCGCCACCGCCGTCAGCGCACTGGTGGCCATCGGCGGCGTGGCACTGCTGACCGGCCAGTCCGGCGGCTTCACCCCCGGTATGGTGCTGGCGGTCATGGCCGCCGTGCTGTACGCCGCAGCCATCATCACCACCGACCGATTCTCCCACGAGGACGATCCCCTGACTCTGGGCATCGTTCAGGTGGGTACGCTGGGCCTGCTGGCGCTGGTGTCCTCCTTCGTGTTCGAGGCGCCCCACCTGCCCCAGTCCGGTACCCAGTGGCTGATGATCGCCGGCCTTGCCGTCATCTGCACCGGCTTCGGCTTCACCCTCCAGCCTGTGGCACAGAGCCACACCACCGCCCAGCGTGCAGGCTTGTTCTGCGCTCTGAGCCCCGCCTGCGCAACCCTGTTGGGTGCCGCCGTGCTGCGGGAGCACATCAGCGTCATGGGAATGTGCGGCATCGCCCTGATCCTGCTGAGCCTGCTGGTACCGCAGCTGTGGCAGCTGGCGGAGAAGAAGGGCATCACCCTGCTGCCCCGTCATGCCGTCCCTGCCGTGCGCCGGGCCTGAGATATCATAAGCTATATACCATTAGGTGTCCTTTCGTTGGGAGGAGCGCCGGAAAAAGCATTTGCCTTTTCCGGCGCTCCTTCTTTTTGCCGGGAAGATCCCCCTCGGCCGCTTTTTTACATGGACTTTACACAAGGAGACTTTTGTCCTTTACACCGCCCCCTTATCATGGGGACTGTAGCAAGAAAGCAAGTCCAAACATGAAAAACGAAAGGAGATCTTCATATGAAAAAGATCATCAGTATCCTGCTGGCCGCCGTTATGGTCATGGCCCTTCTGGCCGGTTGCGGCAGCAAAAACAAGGACAACACCAAGGACAACAACACCCCTAACAATAATCAGACCACCGAGCTCAGCGGCTCCGTGTCCACCAACGGCTCCACCTCCATGGACAAGGTCATCGGTGCCCTGCGGGAGCAGTTCATGGCGGACCACAAGAACGTCACCGTCACCTATGATCCCACCGGCTCCGGCTCCGGCATCGAGGCCGTGAAGAACGGCACGGCGGACATCGGTCTGGCCTCCCGCAGCCTGAAGGACGAGGAGAAGGCCGACGGTCTGACCGAGACGGTCATCGCACTGGACGGCATCGCCGTCATTGTCAATGCCCAGAGCAAGGTCACGGACCTGACCGTGGAGCAGATCGCCAAGATCTTCACCGGTGAGATCACCGACTGGAGCGAGGTGGGCGGCGACCCCGGCGCCATCTCCTGCATCGGCCGTGAGTCCGGCAGCGGTACCCGTGACGGCTTCGAGTCCATCACCGGAACCAAGGATTCCTGCAAGCTGGATCAGGAGCTGACCTCTACCGGCGGCGTCATCGAGGCCGTGGCCGGCAACCCCAACGCCATCGGCTATGCCTCCCTCTCCGCTGTGGAGAGCAAGGACACCGTGAAGGCCGTCACCGTAGGCGGTGTGGCCTGCACCGAGGCCGCTGTGCTGGACGGCAGCTACGCCATTCAGCGGCCCTTCGTGCTGGTGACCAAGGACGGCACGGCCCTGTCCCCGGCGGCGCAGGCCTTCTTCGACTTCGCCACCTCCAAGGACGCCGCCTCCCTCATTCAGAATGCGGGTGCCGTGCCTACCGCCAAGTAAAACAAATCGGGGGACCCTCACCTGCTGCGGCGGGTGAGGGGGCTTCCCCGTCATCGGGAAAGGAGAACTCTATGGAACGGACAGCAGGCAAAAGCCTCCGCACCCGCAGAGCCATGGAGCAGGCCATCCACCTGATCTTCCTGCTGTGCGGCATCGTGGCGGTGGGCTTCGTGCTGTGCATCAGCGTGTATCTGGTGATCTCCGGTCTGCCGGCTATCCGGGAGATCGGACTGACCAAATTCCTCTTCGGCAAGGTGTGGGCGCCTACCAACGCCACCACCGGCCCGCAATTCGGCATTCTGCCCTTCATCCTCACCTCTGTCTACGGCACGGCGGGAGCGCTGCTGCTGGGGGTGCCGGTGGGCCTGATGACCGCCATTTTTCTGGCCAAGGCGGCCCCGCCCCGTCTGGCGGCGGTGATCCGCACGGCGGTGCAGCTGCTGGCAGGCATCCCGTCGGTGGTGTACGGTCTGGTGGGTATGATCGTGCTGGTTCCCGCCATCCGCCGTGCCTTCGGGCTTGGCTCCGGGGCCTGCCTGCTGGCGGCCATTCTGGTGCTGACGGTCATGGTGCTGCCCTCCATCATCAACGTGGCGGAGACGGCCCTTCAGGCCGTGCCGAGGGAGTATGAGGAGGCCAGCCTGGCACTGGGCGCCACGGAGACGGAGACCTACTTCCGGGTGAGCCTGCCCGCTGCCCGCAGCGGCGTAGCGGCGGCGGTGGTGCTGGGCGTAGGCCGTGCCATCGGAGAGGCCATGGCCATCATCATGGTGGCCGGAAACGTGGCCAATATGCCGGGGCTTTTCACCTCGGTGCGCTTCCTCACCACCGGCATCATCTCCGGAATGTCCGATGCCGCCGTGGGGAGCCTGTATCAGCAGGCGCTGTTTTCCATCGGGCTGGTGCTGTTTCTGTTCATCATGCTCATTAACGTCCTGCTGAATGTCTGCATCAAACGCAGGAAGGAGGACTGAACCATGAAGCAGCAATGGTCGCTTCGCCGGAAGCTGTATAACGGCGGGATGCGGGGACTGGTGTGGCTGTGCGCCGGATTGACCTGCGCCCTGCTGATCTTTCTCATCGGCTATATCTTTTATCGTGGCGTGCCGGGCCTCAGCTGGCAGCTGATCTCCGGCCAGACCAGCTATATCCGCAATACCGTGGGCATCCTGCCCAACCTATTGAATACGCTGTATATCATTCTTGTGGCCATGGTGGTGGTGCTGCCGCTGGGCGTGGGTGCCGCCATCTACCTGACGGAGTATGCCGCCAGCGGGCGGCTGGTCCGCATCATCGAGTTCGCCGCCGAGACCCTGACGGGCATTCCCTCCATCATCTTCGGACTGGTGGGCATGATGCTGTTCGTGCAGAAGCTGGGCCTTCAGGCGGGAATTCTGGCCGGCGGCCTGACGCTGGTGATGATGATCCTGCCCACCATCATCCGTACCACGCAGGAGAGCCTGAAGACCGTCCCCCAGTCCTACCGGGAGGGGGCGCTGGCGCTGGGTGCCGGCAAATGGCACATGGTCCGCACCGTAGTGCTGCCGGGGGCGGTGGACGGCATCGTCACCGGCTGTATTCTGGCCATCGGCCGCATCGTGGGGGAGAGCGCCGCCCTGCTGTATACGGCAGGCTTCGGCATGGCACTGGTGAGTCTCTTTGACTCCCTGCACACCTCCTCCGCCACCCTGACGGTGGCTCTGTACGTCTACGCCACCGAGGGAGGGGAGACGGCACTGGCCTTCTCCATTGCCACCATCCTCATGGTGCTGACCCTGCTCATCAACCTCACCGCCGGGATCATCGGGCGGAAGCTGAAAAGGAAGTGAACGACAATGGACTCTATTTTGCAAGTGAAGGATCTGGACCTGTGGTACGGCGCTCATCAGGCGCTGCACAGCGTCTCCATGGACATCCCGGAGAAAAGCATCACCGCCTTTATCGGTCCCTCCGGCTGCGGCAAGTCCACATTTCTGAAAACCCTGAACCGCATGAACGATCTGGTGCCGGGGGTGAAGATCACCGGCGAGGTCCGCTATCGGGGCGAGGATATCTATGCGCCGGGAACGGACGTGTGCCGCCTGCGCCGTGAGATCGGTATGGTGTTTCAAAAACCCAATCCCTTCCCCATGAGCATCTATGACAACATTGCCTACGGCCCCCGGACCCACGGCATCCGCAGCAAGACCAAGCTGGACGAGCTGGTGGAGCGCTCCCTGCGGGGCGCTGCCATCTGGGACGAGGTAAAGGACCGGCTGAAGAAGAATGCGCTGGGCCTCTCCGGCGGCCAGCAGCAGCGCCTGTGTATCGCACGGGCGCTGGCGGTGGAGCCGGCGGTGCTGCTGATGGACGAACCCACCAGCGCACTGGACCCCATCTCCACCTCCCGCATCGAGGAGCTGA
>OLNU01002799.1_pt1 | contig 9922 bp, 8 predicted proteins | sample 1672241 | NCBI WGS metagenome assembly OLNU01 (sample SAMEA3136663, study PRJEB25190) | human gut metagenome | biome: human gut; feature: human-associated habitat; material: faeces | place: Austria | collected 2013 | reverse complement strand
ATATTATGTTTAAGATATTAGATGAAGAGAGGCCGGAATATCTGACGGTTACATTTGATGTGCATGCGCCGACATTTCGCCATGAGATGTTTGCAGATTATAAGGGCACGAGAAAGCCGATGGCAGAGGAACTGCGTCAGCAGGTGCCTGTGATCAAGGACGTTCTGCGTGCGATGCATATAGAAGTGATTGAAAAGGCCGGACTTGAGGCGGATGATCTTTTGGGAACCTTGTCTCATCGTTGTGAGGAGAAAGGAATGGATGTTTCCATCATTTCCGGAGACCGCGATACGCTTCAGCTTGCGACAGAGCATATTAAGATCCGCATTCCAAAGACGAAGCAGGGGAAGACGGAAGTAGAAGATTATTATGCGGCAGATGTGCAGGAACGCTATGGAGTAACACCGAAGGAATTTATTGATGTAAAGGCTTTGATGGGTGATACTGCTGATAATATTCCTGGTGTTCCGGGAGTTGGCGAAAAGACAGCGACAAAGATCATTCAGCAGTACCAGACGATTGAAAATGCATACGAGCATGTTGATGAGCTGAAACCGCCAAGAGCAAGCAAGAATCTGAAAGAATTCTGGGAGCAGGCACAGCTTAGTAAGACACTTGCGACGATTAAACTGGATGCAGATATTACCTTTGAACTTGAAAATGCCAGACATGAGAATCCTTATACAAAAGAAGCCCATGAATTATTCCAAAGACTGGAGTTTAAAAATCTGCTTGGAAGATTTGATGTAGAAGCGTCAGTGAATGATGTGGAAAAATATTTCCGTGAGATAACAGGGAAAAAGGAGATTGAGAAAGTTTTAAAAGAGGCAGAGAAAGCAGAAACCGTTGGTGTGGCATTTTCCAAAGATGCTGGAAATGTTCTCCCATTGTTTGCACATGCTTCAGGATATGGAAGGATTTCTCTTTGCTATGGAGCAGAAAAGATTGTTACGATTCCTTGTGATATGGATGCTGATTTTGAATATCTGACAGGAAAGTTGTCTCACCTTGCAAAAAGTGTGAAATGTTTTTCAATGTGTGGATTGAAAGAATATCTGGAATGGCTGCCGGAACTTACAAGTGAGAACGGGTTTGATGCGATCGTGGCAGCATATCTTCTGAATCCTCTGAAAAATGATTACAATGCAGAAGATGTGGCAAGAGAACATTTGAATCTTTTAATTGATGAAAAACTTGATGAGGGTACAAAATCATGTTATGAGGCATATACAGCTTATGCCTGTGTCCCGGTTCTTGAAAAGAAACTGGAAAAGAATGGGATGTTCCGTTTATTTAATGAAATTGAAATGCCGTTAGTATTTACATTGTATGATATGGAACAGGCCGGTGTTAAGGTTGAAGGTGAAGAGCTGAAGCGTTACGGAGAAGAGCTTGGAGCAAGAATCGTTGAGCTGGAAAAAGAGATTTATGAAATGGCAGGGGAAGAGTTTAACATCAATTCTCCAAAACAGCTTGGCATGATTCTTTTTGAAAAACTGGAAATGCCTCATGCAAAGAAGACAAAGACCGGGTATTCTACAGCAGCGGATGTGTTAGATAAACTTGCACCGGAATATCCTATCGTAGCAAAGATTCTGGAGTATCGTCAGCTTGCAAAACTGAAGTCAACATATGCAGACGGACTTGCAAATTATATAGGGATGGATGGAAGAATTCACAGTAAATTCAATCAGACGATCACAGCAACCGGACGTATCAGCAGTACAGAACCGAATCTGCAGAATATACCGGTTCGTATGGAGCTTGGACGTCTGATCCGTAAAGTATTTGTACCAAAAGAAGGCTGCGTCTTTGTAGATGCGGATTATTCTCAGATCGAGCTTCGTATTCTGGCGCATTGTTCCGGTGACGAACAGCTGATCCAGGCATACCGTGAGGCGCGCGATATTCACCGAATGACAGCTTCCCAGGTATTCCATGTACCATTTAATGAAGTGACAGATCTGCAGAGGAGAAATGCAAAAGCGGTTAATTTCGGTATTGTGTATGGAATCAGTTCTTTTGGACTGAGCCAGGATCTGAGTATTTCGAGAAAAGAGGCGGCACAGTATATTGAACATTATTTTGAATCCTACCCGGGAATTAAGACATTTCTTGATAAATGTGTGAGCGATGCGAAAGAAAAAGGATATGCAGAGACTTTATATGGAAGAAGAAGACCGATGCCGGAATTAAAATCCAGCAATTTTATGCAGAGAAGTTTTGGAGAGCGTGTGGCAATGAATGCACCGATCCAGGGAACTGCTGCAGATATTATTAAAATAGCAATGATTCATGTAAATGAAGAACTGAAGAAGAGAAATCTGAAATCACGGATGATCCTTCAGGTGCATGATGAACTTTTGATCGAAGCAGATGAAACAGAATTAGAAGAAGTACAGCAGATCCTTCAGGATAAGATGGAACACGCAGCAGAATTGTTAGTTCCGCTTAGTGTAGATATGCATACAGGGAAGAACTGGTATGAGGCAAAATAAGATGAAAGTAATTGGAATCACGGGTGGAGTTGGCTCCGGAAAAAGTGAAGTTTTAAAATTTCTTGAACAGGAATACGGTGCGGTAGTCTGTCAGATGGATGAAGTTGCAAAGCAGATCCAGAGGAAAGGGACACAGGCGTTTTCGAGAATTGTACAAGAATTTGGTGAACAGATTGTCGGAAACAATGGTGAACTGGATCGCATGAAACTTGGAAGCTGCGTATTTGCAGATGAGAAGAAATTACAAATATTGAATGATATTGTGCATCCGGAAGTGCTGGAATGGGTTCGGAAAGATATCTTGAAGAAAAAAGAAGAAGGTTGCTCTTATTATATAGTAGAAGCAGCACTTCTTCCGGAAGTAGGAAAGGAACTGTGTGATGAATTATGGTATATTTACACAGATGAAGCGGTCCGGAGAGAACGACTGAAAAGTTCCAGACATTACACGGATGAAAAGATCACCAGAATGATTGCTTCACAACCGATAGAAGAAGTGTTTCGAAAGGCATGCACAGTTGTAATTGATAATAGTGGAGACTTTGAAGCAACAAAGAGACAAATAGGAGATAGATTGAACAAATGAGAATGTGCAGTATTGCAAGCGGCAGCAGTGGAAACTGTATCTATGTAGGAAGTGATAATTCCCATCTTCTGATTGATACGGGGATTAGTAAGAAACGAATTGAAGAAGGTCTGAATAAGTTGGAGATTAAAGGGGACGAACTCGATGGGATTCTGATCACACATGAACATTCGGATCATATTAAGGGACTTGGTGTGTTCAGCAGAAAGTACGAGATACCAATTTATGCGACTCCGGGAACGATTGCAGGAATCAAAGAGTCTTCCAGTCTTGGAAAGATGCCGGAAGGACTTTTACATCCGATTAAGGCAGATCACCCATTTCAGCTTGGTGAACTGGACGTACACCCATTTGCCATTTCTCATGATGCAAATGAACCGTCAGGGTATCGTATTGAACAAGACGGGAAGTCCGTAGCAGTTGCAACAGATCTTGGAAAATATGATGATTATACAGTGAAGAATCTGAAAAATCTGGATGCGATCCTTCTGGAAGCAAACCATGATATCCATATGCTGGAAGTCGGAGGATATCCATATTATTTGAAGCAGAGAATTCTTGGCGATCGCGGTCATTTATCAAATGAATTGTCAGGACAGCTTCTTTGTGATATACTACATGATAATCTGAAACACATCATGCTTGGTCATCTGAGCAAGGAGAACAATTACGCAAGACTTGCTTATGAGACAGTGAAGCTGGAAGTTACGCTTGCAGATAATGAATATAAAGGGGAAGACCTGAATATGTTCGTTGCAAGCCGGGAATCAGTTTCGGATATTATTAATGTATAAAATTGAGTGAATCAAAGCGGAGGTACAGAAAGAATGAAGAAATGTATTGTCACAGTACTTGGAGAAGACACAGTAGGAATTATTGCAAAAGTATGTACATATCTTGCAGAAAATGAAATCAACATTCTTGATATTTCACAGACAATTGTTCAGGGATACTTCAACATGATGATGATCGTGGATGTTGCGAATCTGAAGAAAGATTTCAAAGAAGTTTGTGATGAGATGGATGCACTTGGCAAAGAGATCGGTGTAACAATTCATTGTCAGAGAGAAGAGATTTTTGAGAAAATGCACCGTCTGTAAGAAGTCGGAGATAAGGTGAGGATAAGACTATGATTAATATGTATGAAGTATCAGAAACCAATAAGATGATCGAAAGCGAGAACCTTGATGTCCGCACGATCACTCTTGGAATCAGTCTGTTGGACTGTGTGGATTCTGATTTGGATGAACTGAACCGTAAGATTTATGAGAAGATTACAACAGTTGCAAAAGATCTTGTATCTACAGGAAAAGACATTGAGAAAGAATTCGGAATTCCGATCGTAAATAAGAGAATTTCAATTACACCTGTATCGCTTGTTGGAGCAGCAGCGTGTAAGACTCCGGAAGATTATGTGACAATCGCACGTACACTTGACCGCGCAGCGGAAAAAGTGGGTGTAAACTTCATTGGTGGATACTCCGCACTTGTGTCGAAAGGAATGACACCAAGCGAAGAGAATCTGATCCGTTCAATCCCGCAGGCACTGGCCGAGACAGAGAGAATCTGTAGTTCCGTCAATGTGGGATCAACAAAGACAGGTATCAATATGGATGCGGTCCGTCTGTGTGGACAGATTGTGAAAGAAGCGGCAGAGGCAACGAAGGACAGAGACTCTCTTGGTTGTGCAAAGCTTGTTATTCTTTGCAATGCACCGGATGATAACCCGTTTATGGCAGGTGCATTCCTCGGTGTGACTGAGGCAGATACGATTATTAATGTAGGTGTCAGCGGACCGGGAGTTGTAAAGAAAGCGATTGAAAAAGCACGTGGAAAAGGTTTTGAAGAGCTCTGTGAAACAATTAAGAAAACGGCGTTTAAGATTACACGAGTAGGACAGCTTGTTGCAGGAGAGGCTTCTGCACGTCTTGGAATTCCATTTGGAATCATTGATCTTTCTCTTGCACCGACTCCGGCAGTTGGAGATAGTATTGCAGAGATTCTGGAGGAAATCGGACTGGAGCGCGTGGGTGCACCTGGAACAACAGCAGCACTTGCAATGCTCAATGACCAGGTGAAGAAGGGCGGCGTTATGGCATCTTCTTATGTGGGTGGACTCAGCGGTGCATTTATTCCGGTCAGTGAAGATCAGGGAATGATCGATGCAGTAAATGCAGGCTCTCTTACACTTGAGAAGTTAGAGGCAATGACATGTGTATGCTCTGTAGGACTTGATATGATCGCAATTCCTGGAAAGACATCAGCAGCGACAATCTCAGGAATCATTGCAGATGAGATGGCAATTGGTATGGTCAATCAAAAGACAACAGCAGTGCGCCTGATTCCGGTTATCGGTAAAGACGTTGGAGATGTGGCAGAATTTGGTGGACTGTTAGGTTATGCACCGATTATGCCGGTGAATGAATTTGGATGTGATGCGTTTATCAACAGACAGGGACGTATTCCGGCGCCGATTCATAGTTTTAAGAATTAATAGGGAGAAATTTGATGAGTAAAGTTGCAATTGTAACGGATAGTAATAGCGGTATAACACAGGAACGTGGAAAAGAACTTGGGATTTTTGTCCTTCCGATGCCATTTTTTATCGATGGAGAACTTTATCTGGAGGATATCACACTTTCCCAGAGTGAGTTTTATGAAAAGCTCGGAGCAGATTCTGATATTTCAACATCACAGCCATCCCCGGGAGAGGTCATGGATCTTTGGGATAAAGTTCTGGAAGAATATGATGAGCTCGTATGTATTCCGATGTCCAGTGGTTTGAGCAGCACATGTGCAACAGCTATTACTCTTGCAGCTGAATATGACGGACGTGTTCAGGTGGTTGATAATCAGAGAATTTCAGTTACACAGGAGCAGTCTGTTCTGGATGCAATGAATCTGCGTGAAGAAGGAAAGAGTGCAGCAGAGATTAAAGAAATACTGGAGAAAGAAAAACTTCAGGCAAGTATTTATATTACGGTGGATACTTTAAAATACCTGAAAAAAGGTGGAAGAATCACACCGGCAGCGGCGGCAATCGGAACTGTGCTTAACTTAAAGCCTGTTCTTCAGATCCAGGGAGAAAAGCTGGATGCATTTTCTAAAGCAAGAGGCTGGAAAACAGCGAAGAAGACAATGCTTAACGCGATCGAGAAAGATCTGAATGGACGCTTTGCCGATGTTAAGGATCAGATGGCTCTTGGTATGGCTTACACATGCAGTAAAGAAGAAGCACAGGAGTGGAAAGCAGAGATCGAAGAAAGATTTCCGGGATATGAGATTATGGAAGGATCATTGTCATTGAGTGTGGCCTGCCATATTGGTCAGGGGGCACTGGCGATTACTTGCATGAAGAGATTGTAAACTGGTAACTGTGACGAAATGCGTAGCATTTTGGAAGTTGGCTCTGAACAGTTACATAATCTGTATTGGTGAGAGGTGGTACTGTTCACACGTGGTGTGAGCAGTACTCTGCTTTTTTAGGAGAATATTATGAAAATCGTTGGTCTTATTACAGAATATAATCCATTTCACAATGGACATCTTTATCATATTAAAGAATCTCTGCGTGTAACCGGTGCAGATGCAGCCGTTGTTGTTATGAGTGGTGACTATGTACAACGAGGAACACCTGCAATCATGCCGAAAAGGATACGTGCAGAGATGGCACTGATGTGTGGTGCTGGAGCTGTCTTTGAACTTCCGGTCTGTTATGCGACGGGATCTGCGGAGCTTTTTGCACTTGGATCCGTATCTCTTTTGGAGTCTCTTGGAATTGTTGATTCTATCTGTTTTGGCAGTGAATGTAATGATCTCCCAATCTTGGAACAGCTTGCAGAACTACTTCTTGAAGAACCTGAAGCCTACCAGATTCTGTTGAAAGATTATCTGAAACAAGGGATGTCTTTTCCACGCGCCAGACAGGAAGCAATTCTTTCTTATACAGAAGATCCTCGGTTTGCAGAGATTTTAAGAAATCCGAACAATATTTTGGGGATTGAATATTTGAAAGCAATCAAAAAACTTGGAAGCAGGATGGAACCTTATACGATTGCAAGACGTGGTGCACAGTATCATGATGAAGAACTGGACAGTGATTACAGTTCCGCTACGGCAATTCGTTCACTGCTTGCTTATTCAAGTTCATCTTTCAATACAGAACCAGTAGAAGGAAATTACGATGAGCTTTCGTTTTCGGGAATACTGTCAGAGTTGGAAAACCAGGTTCCAAAATGTTGTCTGGAACTTTTGAAGGATTATCATAAAGTACAGTATCCGATTTCACAGAATGATTTTTCTCTGATTTTGAAATATAAACTATTAAATAAACAGCCAGAAAGTCTGGTTCGATATGTGGATGTCTCTCCGGAGATTGCATCCAGAATTGCGAATCAGTTAAACAACTTTTTTAATTATAAACAGTTCTGTGATTTGTTAAAAACACGAGAACTTACGCAGACCCGAGTTAACCGGGCATTGCTTCATATTATGCTTGGAACGAAAAAGGCAAATGTGGAAGAATATATTGACAATGGCTATCATATGTATGCACGCCTGCTTGGTTTTCGAAAAGACAATGCAAAGCTTTTGACAGCTATGTCGAAGGAAAGCAGTCTTCCGGTTTTGACGAAAATGTCTGAAATTGACGATCTTCCGGAACTTGGTCAGAAAATGCTCAGACATGATATGCTTGCTTCAAATCTGTATACCTCAGTGGTGACGGATAAGTTTAAGACGGCGTTTCAGAATGAATATAAGCAAGGGGTTTTGAAGGTGTAAATTTTAATAAGAGCTAGAACAGTTGTCGTGAGAGGTGACTGTTCTGGCTCGTAATGTTCTTAGAAAAAGACAATGTTTGATAAAATTGTAACAATCTTACAAATATCCTATTACAAAGTTCAGATTGTATTTGAAAATGCACATAAAATGACTTGTATACAAAAAACGATTGAGTTATAATAGGACTAAGTGAGATAAAAAGAAAGGTGGCATTAAATCATGGGATTTATTGATGAAATCAAAGCAAGAGCGAAAGCTTGCAAAAAGACAATCGTTCTTCCTGAGACAGAGGACGAAAGAACTTATAAGGCTGCGCAGACGGTCTTAAGAGAAGGGATTGCAGATTTGATTCTCGTAGGAAACGAAGAAGAAATCGAGAAAAATAAAGGCGCATATGATATTACAGGCGCTGTGATCGTTGATCCGGCTAAAAATGATAAAACAGAAGAGTATATTGCAAAGCTTGTTGAATTAAGACAGAAAAAAGGAATGACAGAAGAGCAGGCAAGAGAGCTCCTCCTGAATAATTATCTGTACTACGGCGTTATGATGGTGAAAATGGGAGACGCCGACGGTATGGTGTCCGGAGCATGTCATTCTACGGCGGATACACTTCGTCCGTGTCTTCAGATCTTGAAGACAAAGCCGGGAACAAAACTTGTATCTGCATTCTTTTTAATGGTTGTTCCTGACTGTGATATGGGAGCGGACCGGCAGCGGAAATTTAGCGATGCGTTCATCCGGCAGCGGATAGTTGTAGTCGCTAATCTTTATATGTTTTGTTTCTTCCATGTCGTTTATTTTTTTGCAAAAGTACAACAAATAGCAGAATCCTCCTAACATAATAATTTTTTCGTGGACTTCCTTTTGCAGACTGCTGAATAATTTCCATATTCCGTGGAAAGTCGTTACATTTGTGAGTGTAATAAATTGAAGACAGATTATGAAAATAGGAGATAAAGTACGCTTCCTGAGTGAAGTAGGCGGTGGCATTGTCCGGGGATTTCAAGGAAAGGACATTGCTTTGGTGGAAGGAGAAGATGGTTTTGAAATTCCTATGCTGATTAGGGAGTGTGTGGTGATACAGACCGACGATTATAACATCCCGTTGAAATCTACAGCCAAGCCTTCTGCACCGGAAGTTGAAGAAGAAGAGGAGGAAGAGGAAAAGCCGATAACTTATCGGGCACCTGAAATCCGTGGAAATGACGTACTGAATGTATTTCTGGCTTATGTGCCGCAGGATGTAAAGTCCATATCCTCTACTGCGTTTGATGCCTATCTGGTGAATGACAGTAACTATTTTATTGATTATTTGTATCTTTCGGCAGAAGGTAAGAGCTGGACTTTACGCAGCCGGGGAACGGTGAAACCGAACATGAAGATGCACCTGGAAGAGTTTGAAAAGAGTGCATTGAACGGTATGGAGCGTGTGGCCGTACAGCTTCTGGCTTACAAGGATGACCGTACCTTCCTACTGAAACAGGCGGTGAATCAGGAGTTGCGCATTGATATCGTGAAGTTTTACAAGTTGCATACTTTCCAGTCTTCCGACTTTTTTGAGGAACCGGCCTTGATTTATGAGATTGTCAAGGATGATGAAGCGGTAAAGCAGGTATATGTTTCGGCTGACGACATCAAGAATGCGCTGTTGCAGAAGAACGTGCAGGACGTACCGGCAAAGTTGCAGAAAAAGCAGCATGTGGTAAAGAATGAAATTGTGGAGGTCGACCTGCATATCCATGAACTGCTGGATGACACTACCGGTATGGGAAATGCCGAAATGCTGAATTATCAGCTGGATGTGTTCCGCAAGACATTGGAGGAATACAAGCAGAAGAAAGGGCAGCGGATTGTGTTTATTCACGGTAAAGGAGATGGTGTATTGCGTCGGGCTATCTTGGATGAGCTAAAACGTAAATACAAGACTTATCAATGGCAGGATGCTTCTTTCCGTGAATACGGTTTTGGAGCTACAATGGTTACAATTCACTAAAAGATATGGGAACGTTAAAAGAAATGCTGTCGGCCGACAGCATTTCTTTTAACGTTCCCA
>OLNU01002792.1_pt1 | contig 9948 bp, 7 predicted proteins | sample 1672241 | NCBI WGS metagenome assembly OLNU01 (sample SAMEA3136663, study PRJEB25190) | human gut metagenome | biome: human gut; feature: human-associated habitat; material: faeces | place: Austria | collected 2013 | reverse complement strand
TGATAGCTAAATTTTGATTCTACAATTCATTTATAAATATTCAATGATGAGCAAGAAAGGTATTAAAATAAAACAGTTTGATATTACAGATTGCGGAGCGGCTTGTCTGGCTTCCGTATGTGCCTATTATGGTTTGCAGTTTCCCATTGCACGTATCCGCCAATATGCGTTTACCGACCAGAAGGGAACAAATATTTTGGGGTTGATAGAGGCTGCTAATAAGTTGGGCTTGTCAGCTAAAGGAGTGCGAGCTAAATTCGAGGCATTGTATATTGTTCCTAAACCTGTTATTGCTCATGTTATAGTACACGAACAACTTCAGCATTTTGTAGTGATATATAAGGTGGAGAAAAAGAAAGAATACATAGAATATATGGATCCGGGTGACGGGCGGATGCATCGCGTGACCAATCAGGAATTTGAGAAAATGTGGACCGGTGTACTGGTGTTATTGGAACCGGAAGAAACTTTCAAGACCGGAAACATGAAAACCGGTATGACAAAGAAGTTCTTTTCTCTGCTGGCTCCTCATAAAAGCGTGATGCTGCAAGCCGTGTTTGGTGCGCTTATTTATAGTATCTTGGGTTTATCTACCTCCATCTATGTAGGTAAAATTACAGATTATGTATTGGTAGATAAAAATATCAATTTGCTTAATCTCATGGGAGTTATCATGCTGGTCATCCTGTTATTGCGGACTTTTATCGGAGCAATGAAAAGTATTCTGGCTTTAAAAACAGGGCAACGGATTGATGCTGCACTTATTTTGGGATATTATAAGCATCTGTTGACTTTACCTCAACAATTCTTTGATACGATGCGCGTAGGTGAAATTATTTCGCGCGTCAATGATGCAGTGAAAATCCGTAATTTTATCAATAATGTTTCGTTGGATTTGGTGGTTAACATCATGATTCTTGTTTTCTCTGTATGCCTTATGTTTGTTTATTCCTGGGAGTTGGCATTGATTACTTTAGTGTCTGCTCCCTTATTCCTGCTTATTTTCTGGGGGTTTAACAAATTGAACCGGAAATATCAGCGCGGTATTATGGAAAGTAGTGCTGATTTGGAAGCGCAATTGGTGGAATCTCTTAATTCTATTTCTACTATCAAACGATTCGGTATAGAAGAATATGCTAATTTGAAGACGGAAACTCGTTTCGTACATTTATTAAAGAATACATATCGCAGTATATATGGTTCCATTATGGCGCAAGGCGGCATTCAGTTTGTATCTACAGGCATTACGATTGCCGTTCTTTGGTTAGGAAGTATTTTGGTAGTTGATCAGGAGTTGACACCCGGCGCTCTGATGGTGTTTTATTCTTTGGTTGGTTATGTAATTTCTCCTATCGGCTCGCTGATTTCTTCCAATCAGACTATCCAGGATGCACTGATTGCTGCCGACCGCTTATTCCAGATTATGGACTTGGAACGTGAACAGGATAATAACCAAAAGATAATATTAGAACCGGATATGGTGGGCGATATTATGTTTGAGAATGTTTCGTTTCGCTATGGTTCGCGCAAGGATGTGTTCAAGGAATTGAGCTTGAAGATAGAAAAGGGGAAGACTACTGCCATAGTGGGAGAAAGCGGGTCGGGCAAGACGACTTTGATTTCGTTATTACAGCATATTTATCCTATACAGGAGGGCCGCATTCGCATAGGCGATTATGATATTGCGCAAATAGACAACCGCAGTCTTCGTCGCCGGGTGGGAACAGTACCTCAACAGATTGAATTATTTGCCGGCAGCATTGCAGAGAATATAGCGGTAGGCGATTTGCATCCGGACATGAAGAAAATTGTAGATTTGACGGAACAATTAGGTTTAAAGGATTTTATAGATGGTTTGCCTAAGGAGTACCGGACTTATATCGGTGAACATGGTGCATCCTTGTCGGGTGGCGAGCGGCAGCGGCTTGCTATAGCGCGTGCCTTATATAAAGAGCCGGAGATACTTATTTTTGATGAGGCGACATCTTCGCTTGATTCTATTTCCGAACGCTATGTAAAGCAGACACTTGATGCATTGGCACGGAAGGGGAAAACGATTATCGTGATTGCTCATCGGTTGAGTACAGTGAAGAATGCAGATAAGATTGTGGTGATTGATAAGGGACAAGTAGTTGAGGCAGGTACTCATGAAGAATTGTTCAATTCGGATGGAATGTATCATCGTTTGTGGAAGGAACAGTTTGATGAAATAGGTTAAAGAATGAATAGTATGAAAAAGTTAATAGTTGTAACTGTTGCAGCCATCGCATTGATAGCAAATATGCAAGCACAAAATAAGAAGTGGAGTCTCAAAGAATGTATAGATTATGCCATACTGCACAATATAGAGGTGAAACAGAGTCAAAACCGGATTAAAAGTTTAAAAGTAGAGAGAAATACACTGAAGAGCAGTTTTCTGCCCAATCTGAATGTAGGAGCTTCACAACGTTTTTCTTTTGGCAGGGCTTTGAATCAGGATAATACCTATGAGGATAGAAACATACAAAATTCTTCATTCTCTGCCAGTACCGAAATGCCTCTTTTTACCGGATTCAAAACAAGTGCATCCATTTCTCGAAATAAATTCGATGTATTGGCGGCCGAGGCAAATAAGGAATTGATAGAAAACAACTTGTCACTCAATGTAACCAACTATTATTTTCAGATACTGTTGAATAAAGAAATTTATCGTATCGCTCAAGAACAAATCCGGTTGACAAAAGAACAAGAAATCAGAACACGGATTCTGATAGAGAATGGAAAAGTTCCGCAGTCTCAATTATATGATATAAAAGCTCAATTAGCTGATGATGAACTGGTGGCAACAGAAGCCAGGAACTCGCTGCGGCTTTCTTTTCTTGACTTGATGCAATTGATGGAGTTGAAGGGTGAGGAGTATTTTGATGTAGATTCTTTGGATGAAAGTATAGTTTCTATGGAGTCTGTCACTCCTGAGGGGATTTATGCCTCGGCATTAAGCTGTATGCCTCAAATAAAGCAAGCTCATTATTCTTTGCAGAGTAAAGTGAAAAGTATAAAAGTTGTCAAGTCAGGATATTACCCGCAGCTTTCTTTGGGTGCCGGAATCAATACCGGTTACTATTATTCTCGTCGTGCAATGAATCCGTCTTTTTATCAGCAGTTTAAAAACAATATGCAGAAAAGCATTTATTTCACATTAAGCATCCCTCTTTTTGACCGCTTCTCTACCAGGAATCAGGTAAAAACAGCGCGTTTGGAAGAGAATAATGCCCGCTTGTCATTGGAAAATGAAAAGAAAAGCCTCTATAAGGATATTGAGAAAGCATATATGGATGCGCTGGCAGCTTTTGAGAAATACGAGTCTACTACCAAAGCGGTAGTTGCCAATCGGGAGGCGCATCGGTATGCGTTAGAGAAGTATATGGCTGGAAAGTCGGCTGTATATGAGTATAATGAGATAAAAATGAAATTGGCAGATGCGTTGTCCCAACAATCACAAGCTAAATATACCTATTTACTGAAAGAACGGATATTGGCATTTTATTCATGCCACTCTTTAGCGGACTTAGAAATTATTTTGAATTAGCAACATCAAAGTCTCAAATTCTATAGATACACAATTAACATGACGATAACAATCCAATAACACAGAGTTTGGGAAGAGCGATTTACATTTGTGATATTAACATGAATACAATTTACTAACTAATTAAAAACTTATAGGTATGCATTTTTTCTCTGTTTATTCATTATTTGTGTCTATAGGGAGTTTGTTCGTTTTCTGCTTCCCGGAAGAAGCTTCTGATGTTGGTGTAAAATCAATGCAGAGTTTGCCCAACGTCCAGGTTTGTAATACTGAGGCTAGTATTCCGTTTGACTCAGTAATTTGTTTGGATGATAATAATCGTTGGGAGGTTAGTCAATGAAAAAAGAAGAGCTATAGGATGGGGGCTATGGGTATTATACGCCTTTTCTTTATTTTGTTCGTTTCATTTTGATTGGGTATCACAATACAGGGATTTCTTTGCTGTCTATTTTTTAGTCGCTTCTTCTGTGGTATGGTACTTGATTTGCAAGAAGTAAAAATGAACGTTACTCGTTTGTTTTGCCTCCTACATGGCAATAATTAACCATGAAGGTAGCTAAACGAACGAGTAACGACACCTATTTTTGGTATAATTGTTTTATTTCTCTACAATGGCTTTGGCTTTCTCCAGAGCTACATTGATATTGGGACAAATGTTGTCTTCGCCGAGCAAGTCATAAAAACCGGCTTTCTCCAATACTTTATGCACCTTTTCGTTTACGCCTGAAAGTACGATATGGATATTTTCTTTCTTAGACATTTCACAAAGGTTAGTGAGGTTGTGAATACCGGTAGAATCAATGAACGGCACTTTACGCATACGGATGATACGCACTTTCGGGCGGTCGCCCAGTTCAGACATGATTTCTTCAAATTTAGTGGCGATGCCGAAGAAATACGGACCATTGATTTCGTATACTTCTACGCCTTCGGGAACCATGAGATGCTCTTCGTGCACTTCCAAATCGGATTCATTATTAGGATCGATTTCATTCTTGATAACCGAAATATCGGTGGTTTCCATAACGCGTTTCATAAATAGCACGCAGGCAATCAGCAATCCTACTTCAATAGCGACTGTCAAGTCGAAAATGACTGTCAGGAAGAAAGTGATCAATAACACTGTCACGTCCGATTTCGGATTCTTGAGTAATGCCTTAAAGGTGCGCCAGCCACTCATGTTATAAGATACAATGACTAACACGCCGGCCAGACAAGCCATCGGGATGTATTGTGCCAACGGCATCAGGAAGAGCAGGATGAGTAATAATACGACAGCATGAATAATGCCGGCCACCGGAGACTTTCCCCCATTGTTGATATTGGTCATGGTACGTGCGATGGCTCCGGTAGCAGGAATACCTCCGAAAAGAGGAGCGATGATATTGGCTGCACCTTGGGCTATCAGCTCTGTGTTTGAATCATGACGGTCACCGATTACACCGTCGGCAACGGCAGCCGAAAGTAATGATTCGATGGCACCCAATACAGCAATTGTGATGGCTACGGGAAACAAGTTCTTGATTGCTTCCCAATTCAATTCGGGTACCACTGCATCGGGAAGTTGTGGAGCCGTTCAGTTTAATCCGGGGGTGCAGGGTCAGCTCTTCCCCTTGTTTATCCTTCGTTTTCGGGTTTTCGTACCAATCAAATAAAATTGCCATATTCTTTCCTCCTTTTTTAGATTCATTTCTGTTGCTGTCTGCAGGTTTCGCTCATGCAAAGTACCGGCTTTCATTAGGCAGAGCATGGGTCTTCCTTACGCAAAGAAGCGTTCTTCCTTCTGCTGAAAGCTTATCAACAAAAGATGCGCACAGCTGTGGTTCATCTTCTTCATATTTGTGACACACCTTCTTCACAACTATGAGAAAGACATTCCACGACTGTGCGCAACTACAAACTACAGAGGCAAAGATAATGAAAAGCAGGGGGCTTGGCAAAGGAATGCTAATCTTTTTCAGATTGAAGCATGTAATAATGCGGTAATAATAGCGCTATTTGCCCAGTTCCATAATTGCAATAATTAATCTTCATCATCATCGTCATAATCTTCATCGTAAGCCATCTTTTATCTCCCCAATTCTCTCTAAATCCATTTTTATGTCTGCTTCTAAATTTTCTTTGTGTTCCCGTTCCTCATTCATTTTAGTTCTCACATCAGCCATTGCCTTTTCAAGCGTATCTCTTTGATTTTTCAATTCGTCTTCTATGGATATATTCACAAGCCGGATCTGTTTTGTAATTGTTGTCTCAATACCTTTTGCAACATCATCAATTACTTTTGGAAACACTTCATTCCTAAGTTTCATTCGTATCTCCTGTTTTGCCTCCTCGCGCTTTCTATCCCTTCTGACTTTTGCAAATATTCCAACCACAATTCCAAGTAACGGGTTTACTAACAGCGCTGTTGCTGCGACAGCCACCACATTAGATACCATTCCCTTATTGATCTTGTCTGTATCAAATGAAAAAGAAATATGTACATCCCCGATCGACTCACTGTCGATCGTCTTTGCAACTCTTTTCAGATATTTTTCCACCTTAGGAATAAAATTTTTCTTTACACTTACCGTGACTGCATTACGGACAACCGAATTAAGATGATCACTGATGCTCTGTCCATTCATGGTCATTGCAACCAGGGTAGTCTCATCTGCCTCCATAGCTCTTTGAACATCATTCTTTATGTCCTCTACACACTCGGAAATTTCCAGTTCAAAATCTTCCTGCTCATGTGAAAATTTTTCATCGAGGGAGGATAATTGTCTATGGAGTTTTTCCTCTTTCTCATCCAGTTCTGACTCCGATAACAGGCTTCCATTTAACAGAGTATTCAGATAGTTTTCTGTAGTTTCTATAATCGGCAAGACCAGTTTTTTATATTTATCTGCAAGAATATCCTGCGACTGTTCCTGAATATGGAGAAGAAATTCTTCCAGATTCCTCACCTCTCCGTCACGGCTGCTGGTAATGCAATACTCAATTTCCCTATCCCCAACATAACGTCTTAAACTTTCTTTCATTTTCTCAAAAACAAGTTCAAAATCATCATTTGCTTTATCATATTTCGTGATCACAATACATAATGGCATATCATGCAGACACAGTTCTTTTAATATTTCACCAATACTGCTTCTTACGATCATATCATCTGCTGGAAATGTAACAATATATGCAAGACTTTGCGGCAGGTAATCATCAATTGCTTTATTATGTATCTCAAATCCCGACTCAAACCCAGGCATATCTACCAACATAACATCCGGTATTCTTTCCAGGTTGTTATTTTTGAGCATAACTCTGACATTTTTTACAGTCTTTGCATCAGCCTCGTATTCCCTGAAATCTTCTATTGGCTTATTCATACATGTGTCATCATTTAGAAAAATCATGAACATCTCATCTAATTCTGTATAAACAATTTCCGTCGGGATTGCTGTCTCCGGTGTAATATCTTCTTTTAACATCTTTCTGCTGTATCCAAGAATTGTATTTACCAGTGCACTTTTCCCAGAACTAAATTTTCCAATAACAGGTGTACAAACTTTTGCATCCTGAATTTCTTCCTGCATCCGTAAAATATTTTCTGTTGAAATCCCATATGCAGCATTTATCTTTTTGAGCTCTTCCAATGCCTTTCGTACTTTCTCCATCATCTGCTCTCCATTCTTTTGTATATTTAATGTAGTTAAAAACTACTCTTTATTATATTTAATTGTCTGTCAAATAGCAATAAATACACTTGAATCTCTTGAAATTTTGTTATATTTTAATTTTCGTATAACTTATTTTGATAATCAATGGGGTTGTGAAAAAAGAATAGTCCCGAAAAAAAAGAAAGACCAAGAGTTTATAATGAACTCAAGGTCTTTCTTTCTGTTATAATTAATTTGTGAAAAAAATTAATAACATAATCTATTCTAACCCAAAACAGGCAGTTTTGCCAATGCTAATTCAAGATTATTTGGACATCTGTGATCCAGTGCTGACTTTTGATAGATTTATGGGAGAAATCGAACTGGAGAAATATCTGAAAAATATTCCTCAACATTATACAGGAAGACTCAGATATGACCCGGTCAGCATACTGAAAACAGTTTTGTTTGGATTTATGGCGAATGGCTATATATCATTGCGTGAACTGGAGGATCAGTGTAAAGTCAATCTCCGCTTCATGTATCTTATGGATCATCAAGCACCTTCTTACCGTACTTTCGGCTACTTCATCAACGAAGTACTTGCTGATTCCATTGAAGAAATATTTCAAGATATAAACAAAAAAATCTTCGAGACAGAGCATGTAGATCTTCAACATCTATACATTGATGGATCCAAGTTTGAAGCAAATGCGAATAAATACTCCTGGGTATGGAAAAAAGCAACCGAAAAATCCAGATACCGTCTCTTTGGTAAGATAACTACACTCTTTGAGGAAATCAATGAGGAACTTTCATGTACAGGTATGAAACTTTGTATCAATAGTGAGTACGCACCAGAGTATCTGAAGGAAGCTGCTGAACAGTATGCAGAAGTCTGGCAGATTAATGAAGCAATGTTTGTTCATGGCAGTGGACATCGCAAAACTACACAACAACGTCATTATGAGAAACTCAAAGAGTATGCTGCTAAGTTGGAAGAATACGTGGAAAAAATCAAAATCTGTGGAGAAGATCGCAACAGTTACTCGAAAACAGACCATTCAGCCACTTTTATGCGAATCAAGACAGACTACATGGGCAATGACCAGTTGCTTCCAGCTTATAATGTACAGGTCGGTGTTGCAGATGAATATATTGCTGTTGTTGATGTAAATCAGTATCGCTCAGATATGGATTGTTTTATTCCATTAATGAACAAGTTTTATACTACATATGGCTTTTATCCGAAGTACCCAGTAGCAGATGCTGGATATGGTTCTTACAACAATTACATCTTCTGTGAGCAGCATGGAATGGAAAAATATATGAAATTTACCATGTTCAAGAAAGAGACTACAGACAAGAAGTATCATGAAGATCCATTTCGTGCAGTAAATTTTCCAATCGGGGAAGGCGGAATCATGCGTTGTCCAAACGGGAAAAGCTTTTATCTTCAGTATCGAAAAAACGTAAAAGGGAACAAGTATGGGCGTCAGGAAGAAGTGTATCAGTGTGAAGATTGCTCCGGCTGTCCATATGCAGAACAATGTAAAAAGACAGATAAAAACCGTACTGTACGGATCAACCGCGAACTTACAGCGATGCATCAGGAAGTGATAGAAAATCTCGAAAGCATCCAGGGAGCGCTTCTAAGGATGAACAGATCCATTCAGGCAGAAGGTACCTTTGGTATCATGAAAAACGACCGGTGGTACAAAAGAATTGTCCGAAGAGGAATAAAATCTGTATTGCTTGAAGTATTTCTCGTTTCTATCGGACACAATCTTTATAAATATCACAACAAACAGAAAAAAGTTGCAGCTGCCGCATAAGATTTCATAATATCATTCTTATGGGGTAAGGGGAACTATACCCTTTTTTATGTAATATAGCTATTATTATAACTATAAGCAAAAGGAGGAATGAAAAAACTCTCGTTTTTTCACACGCCCTTTGATACATCAGTCTTTTAGTTTGCCATATCAAGAATCTGCTGATATAACTCTTTGTTATCTTTTGTTGCCTCTTCGATCACATCTTTACATGCATCCTGCCATGGTGTGATATCCTCTACTTCAACAACGTTGCATCCATCTGCTTTTAACTCGTCTAAGATCTTGTTTTCTGTCTCCTCAGAGATCTTGCGGTTGTACTGGGAAGCGTACTCACCAGCTTCTGTTAATACATCCTGCTGTTCCGGTGTTAATTTATCCCATGCCTCATCTGTGATAACTACCTGAATTGCTCCTAATGTATGTCCATCCAAGATCAGGTTGTTTGCAACTTCCGGGAATGCATTTGCCTGATAGTTTGCGATCGGCTGCTCTGCTGCATCAACAACACCTGTCTGTAATGCGGAGTATAACTCACCCATAGCAACAACGGTCGGGTTTGCTCCAAGTGCCTCAACCATGCCCGTCATGATCGGGTCATTTGATACACGGATCTTCATGCCTGCAAGATCTTCCATTCCGGAAACCGGTTTTACGGTAAAGAAATGACGGAAACCTTCCTCTCCGTAGAACAGTCCGCGGATACCGCTTCCATTCTCATGCGGCTCAAGTAAAAATTCCTGTGCCAGATCTGATGTAGCGAAATTCCAGAAATGATCTCTGTTTACGAATGTGAACGGTACAGATAAAAGACTGGATTTTTCTCCGCCGTAGCTTGTCAGTGCGAATGCAGAGATACGTGCCATATCGATCGTACCGCCGCCGCCAAGCATGGTATCTAAGACATCTG
>OLNU01002781.1_pt1 | contig 10005 bp, 9 predicted proteins | sample 1672241 | NCBI WGS metagenome assembly OLNU01 (sample SAMEA3136663, study PRJEB25190) | human gut metagenome | biome: human gut; feature: human-associated habitat; material: faeces | place: Austria | collected 2013 | reverse complement strand
GCACCGTAATCATATACTTATGGCGCCGGATGTAGTTCCAAATAGTCAGCAATTTACTCATATCTAACGTTCTTTTTTCTCCTTTGCGCAAAGATAGAAATATTTCAGGCAACCATACATAAAAACACCGATAATTTATGTACTTTTGCAGAACTCATATTTAGTAAAGGAACTCCGCTTATGGAAAATTATATCGTATCGGCACGAAAATATCGTCCCGCTACATTCGAATCGGTTGTGGGCCAACGTGCTTTGACCACTACCCTGAAAAATGCGATTGCTACCGGCAAGCTGGCACATGCCTACCTGTTCTGCGGTCCACGCGGTGTGGGCAAGACAACCTGTGCGCGTATCTTTGCCAAAACCATCAACTGCCTGTCTCCCACTGCTGACGGAGAGGCGTGCAACCAATGTGAATCGTGCCTTGCCTTCAACGAGCAACGCTCATATAACATTCATGAGCTGGATGCCGCCAGCAATAACTCCGTAGAAGACATCCGTTCGCTGATAGAGCAAGTACGTATCCCGCCGCAAATCGGCAAATATAAAGTATATATCATTGACGAGGTACACATGCTGTCCCAAGCTGCCTTCAATGCTTTTCTGAAGACCCTGGAAGAGCCTCCTCATCATGCCATTTTCATCCTTGCCACTACCGAAAAGCATAAGATATTGCCTACTATCCTGAGCCGTTGCCAAATCTATGATTTCAACCGCATCGGCATTAAAGATACCACAGAGCACCTGCAATATGTGGCAAAGCAGGAACATATCAATGCCGAACCCGAAGCGCTGACCGTCATTGCCCAAAAAGCGGATGGAGGTATGCGTGACGCGCTTTCCATCTTTGACCAGGTAGTAAGCTTCACAGGGGGAAACATTACTTATAAAAGTGTCATCGAGAACCTGAACGTATTGGATTACGAATACTACTTTAAATTGACGGATTTATTACTTGAAAACAAGGTACCCGAAGCAATGCTGCTTTTCAATGATGTACTGAAAAAAGGATTTGACGGCAGCCACTTTATTACGGGACTTTCTTCACATTTCCGCGATTTATTGGTGAGCAAGGATGCCTCAACTTTACAACTGCTGGAGGTAGGTGCAAGTATCCGTGAGCGTTATCAGGCACAAGCCCGGAAGTGCGAGGCCAAGTTCCTGTACAAAGCCATGAAGCTGTGCAACGACTGCGATTTAAACTATCGCGCCAGCAAGAACAAACGCTTGCTGGTAGAGCTGACACTGATACAATGTGCGCAACTGACCTTGCCCGACGCTGACGATTTGGCCGGTGGGCGCAGCCCTAAAAAGAATCACATAAAACCCATATTTACACAGCAAGCAACTCCTGAAGTTGCCACGCAATCGCAGCCTCAGGCTCCGGTTGCCGCTGCACAGACCGGTGTTGCTCCGGCTGCTTCATCACCGACTGCAACACAAGGTTCTACAAACGGAATGAATACGGGTGGACGTCCCAACCCGCTGCCTACGACAAAGGAAGAAAAGAAAATTCCAGTATTTAAAGCGGGTACGTTGGGCATGTCCATACGCCGTCCCCTGCATGAACAAACAGCTGAGAAAACAGATGCAAAAAACACCTCTGCCGCCCATGCAACCGCTACATCAAGCAGTGCGTCGTATGAGGATTATATCTTTAACGAAAAAGATTTAAACTATTATTGGCGTGAATTTGCAGCTAATCTGCCGGTTGAAGAGAAAGCGAACTCGGCACGTATGATGAATATGCATCCGAAACTGCTGAATGATACTACTTTCGAAGTATTGGTAGACAACGAGATGGTAGAAAAATATATGACGCAGTTGGTTCAGGCAATTCAAAACCACTTGCGGGAACGTCTCCATAACCGAAAAATAACGATGACAATACGGGTAAGTGCCCCGACTGAAAACATACGTGCCTATAGCCATGTAGAACGTTTCCAGATGATGAGTAAAAAGAATCCCAATCTGCTAAAATTAAAAGAAGCATTGGGGCTGGAATTATCCTAAAGATATTTTGCTTCCACCGAAAGGAGTGAACGACTTTAAGTTCATCTTCCCCTTGGGTGGAAGCCCGCCGTTTATAAATCGTGGTTACGCAAACGATATTGCGCCAATTCTTCATATTTTGTTCCCGGACGTCCGTAATTGCAATACGGATAAATAGAGATGCCGCCACGTGGAGTAAAGATACCTGTTACTTCGATATATTTAGGCTCCATCAGTTTAATCAAGTCCTTCATAATGATATTTACACAATCTTCATGAAAATCGCCATGATTGCGAAAGCTGAACAGGTAAAGTTTCAGGCTCTTGCTCTCTACCATCTTCATGTCAGGCAGATAAGAAATACGAATCTCAGCAAAATCCGGCTGTCCGGTGATGGGGCAAAGACTGGTAAATTCGGGACAATTGAAACGCACCCAATAATCATTCCCGGGGTGCTTGTTAACAAAAGACTCCAGCACCTCAGGAGCATAATCCTGCTTGTATTCCGTCTTCTTTCCTAATATTGTCAGTTCATCTTTTCTTTCCATATAGTTATTATTTTTTAGTTTCAAGTAAATCACTTCTTACTTGCCAGATATTTTTCCAAACCTTCACGGCGAAGTTTGCACGCCGGACAATGTCCGCATCCATCACCCTGAATGCCATTATAACAAGTTAAAGTTTCCCTGCGAATCAAATCAAGAACTCCCAGTTCATCCGCCAGTGCCCATGTTTCTGCCTTGTCAATCCACATCAACGGAGTATGGAGAACAAATTGTTCGTCCATGGCAAGATTGAGTGTGACATTCAATGACTTGATAAAAGCATCCCGACAATCGGGATAACCGCTGAAATCAGTCTGAGACACACCGGTCACAATATGGTTAATGCCATGTTCGCGAGCATAAACAGCTGCAATGCTCAAGAAAAACAGGTTACGCCCCGGAACAAAAGTATTCGGGAAACTATCGGCCGGCTTATCCTGGTCCATTGCAATAGTGGTATCCGTCAATGAATTCTTACCCAAATGACCGATAAAAGAAACATCCATCGCTTCAAACTCTACTCCTGCCCCGGCAGCTATGGAACGTGCCAGTTCCACCTCTTTCACATGTTTTTGTCCGTAGACAAAACTCAACGCATATACTTTACTAAAATGTTTCTTTGCCCAAAACAGACAAGTAGTTGAGTCCTGCCCACCGCTGAACACAACCAATGCATCACTCCTATTCATGATTTATAGTTCTTTGATTTTTAATACATTGTAGGAAATATTCTCATCATAGACATCACTTCCGTCCACCTTCTTTATATAATTCACTACACGGATGGTAACAGGAAGGATAATGATTTCATAAACTGTTTTTAAAAGAGCTTGAAGAATCATCATTTTAATCAGCTCACTCACCGGCATCAACCCTCCGAAAGCAATCGGAAAGAAAATCAGCGAATCGGCACTTTCACCCACCAATGTAGAAGTGATGGCACGAAGTGAAAAATTCTTGCCTCCCGAAGCCAGTTTCATCTTACTCATGACATAAGCATTGAGAAAAGAACCAACCAAAAAGGCAGTCAAACTTGCCACAGCAATACGCGGTGCCATGCCGAAAACAAAATTAAATCCTTCTTCCCCTTCCCAAAAGGGTGCTGCAGGCATCATAATGGCAAGTTGCCCCAACGCGACAACCATAAAGTTCATGGCAAAACCCATCCAAATAATCAGTCTTGCTTTACGAAAGCCCCACACTTCGGCTATGCAGTCATTGATGATATAAGAAATAGGGAATACGACAAGCCCGGCAGTTGCAGTAATTTTCCAAATCCGGACTACCTTGGTTTCCAATAAGTTTGCTGCAACGAGACATACACAGAACAGTATGCCAAGCAACATAAAAGATACAGATACAGTGTTATTATTCTTCATTTTTCCTGTTTTTTACGTGGTGTTCTAGAATACACGACCGCTATTCACGGCATCATACGTCTATTTTTTCTAATTCGGATGCAAAGATACGCACTTTTTTGAGAAACAGTATTATCTTTGTAACTAATTTAAATTAAAGACCTCGGGAATAAGTGAAGGACAATCATGAGAAAAAAAGAATTATATGATAAGGTAATAACGTATTTTCAAAATGCAATGCCTGTTGCAGAAACGGAACTGCATTATAACAATCCGTTCGAGCTGCTGATAGCAGTCATCCTCAGCGCACAATGTACAGACAAACGCGTAAACATGATTACCCCGCCTCTCTATCGGGATTTCCCTACACCGGAAGCCCTGGCAGCCTCTACGCCGGAAGTCATTTATGAATACATCCGCAGTGTGAGTTATCCTAACAATAAAGCAAAACATCTGGTCGGCATGGCACAGATGCTGGTTAAAGATTTTCATAGTGAAGTGCCCGGTACACTGGAAGAGCTGATAAAATTGCCGGGAGTAGGAAGAAAAACCGCCAATGTAATTCAAAGCGTGGTATTCAATAAAGCAACAATGGCAGTAGATACTCATGTTTTCCGCGTAAGCCACCGCATCGGCTTGGTACCGAAAACTTGTACTACTCCGCTGGCCACAGAAAAATATCTGATGAAATACATCCCGAAAGAAATCGTTCCGACAGCCCACCACTGGCTCATCTTGCACGGCAGGTATGTATGCATGGCCAGAACTCCCAAATGTGAAGAATGCGGGCTAAACGGACTTTGCCAATATTCATTAAAACCGACAGTCTAACCGACAGAAATTACTTCTCCGTCATAAGCAAAGTGCACATGAGGGGGAAGCAGTTTCTCAACTTCCGAATGTAATCCCATGTGATGGCTCATGTGAATAAAATAAGTTTCTTTAGCTCCGATACGCTTTGCATTGTCCAATGCTTCCTGTAGATTTTGGTGTGTGCTATGAGATTGGGGACGCAAAGCATTCATCACCAGTACATCCAGTCCATTCAGAAGCTCATACTCAGACTCCGGCATGGTCAGCATATCTGTAATCCATGCCATATTACCAATACGGTATCCCAAAATAGGAAGTTTGCCATGCATCACCCGAACGGGAATAATCTCTACCTTAGCTTCCTTCGAGTTGCCAACCGTAAAAGGTGAATCCGGCACAATCTCCTTCAACAGGATGCGAGGTACTCCCGGATAAAGATGCTCTGCAAAACAATAAGGAATACGTTGACGCAAACGCTCTGCCGTATATCGTTCCGCATAAACCGGCACATCACGAAAGCGACAGAAGGGACGTAAATCATCCAAGCCACCCACATGATCATAATGCTCGTGACTGATGAATACAGCATCAAGGGGTTTAAAATCATTCAGACGTATCATCTGTTCACGAAAATCAGGACCACAATCCATCAAAATCCGCACTCCCTCTGTTTCTATCAGTCCCGAACAACGCAAACGGTTATCCCGAGGATCATTGCTGGTACAAACCGGGCATTTGCACCCTATTTCGGGTACTCCCGTAGATGTTCCACTGCCTAGTATTGTAATCTTCATATAACAGTTAAATAAAATTCACTTCAGGAGAAACAGTTATCCCGAATTTCAAAAAGACAGACTCTTGTATCTGCCGGGACAAATCTACGATTTCTCTTCCGGTAGCTCCTCCACAATTTACCAATACCAAAGCCTGTTTGGAATGAACACCTGCATTGCCTACCTGTTTACCTTTCCAGCCGCAACGATCAATCATCCACGCTGCCGGAATCTTGACCCTATCTTCTCCCATATTATAATGAGGTATCTCAGGATATTCTCTTTGCAATGCTTCGAATTGCAGACGCGATACAACAGGATTCATAAAAAAACTTCCGGCATTGCCTTGCACCTTCGGGTCCGGCAACTTTGCTTCACGTATCTCAATTACTGTATTACGCACATTGTCCAATGTTATCTCGCATCCGCGTTTCTCCAATTCACCTCTCACATTACCATATTCGAGATTAAAAAGCGGATGTTTTCCAAGACGGTAAGTCACATGAGTAACGATATATTTTCCTTTCAATTCTTTTTTGAATATACTCTCACGATAGGCATAGTGACACTCATCATTAGCAAACACACGTTCCTGCCCCGTAGAGACTTCCAGTGTTTCTACCGAAACAATCAAATCTTTGACCTCCGCACCGTATGCACCAATATTTTGCACAGCCGAAGCACCCACTTCTCCCGGTATCAAAGATAAATTCTCCGCACCATACCATCCGTGCCGCACGGCAAAAGCCACAAAATCATCCCATACCTCTCCGGCTCCTACCCTTATGTCGACAGTTTTATCATTCTCATCCACTACTTCATAACCATGAATGGCCGAATGCAGAACGGTTCCTTCATAATCTGCCGTAAACAACAAATTACTGCCCCCGCCAATATGCAACCATGACGGTTTTAAATAATCCTTATTTGATAATATAGCCTTCAATTCAGCAACCGACCCATATTCTACAAACACAGACGCCTTTACATCCATGCCGAAAGTATTATGCGGCAACAATGAATACTCCTTTATTTCTTTCATCAGTCATTAACAGGGTTAATCGCTTAAATCTTCAAACTGCACTAATTTCCACAACCCATTGCGCCGTTCAAAGTAAAGCGTATTATTAAATCCATTACCGAATCCTTTTATCTCAATTACCTTTGTATTCGATTTAGAATTCTCATTCTGTCCATAATTTACATTTGTCAGAAACTCGCGGGGAAGTACCGGCTGAAAAGCAAACCACTGTCCTGCCTCAAGGGTAGTTTCAATTATTTGAAATTCATCGTCCGGGTCTACCGTAACAAACTTCAATGGATTATGAAGGCGTGTTTGCTGGAAAAGAGAATCATTGGCAAAATGTTCATAGAACTCATAGAAGCTCTCCTTGCTGTCCTCATTCTCCGGCATATCTGCAAAATCAATGGCTTCCAACTTCCACAACCCCTTCAAACGTTCAAAATAATATCTCTTAATCTTGTTTGTCTTCAGATAAATCCACTCAATCTTCACACTGGTAGCAGTAGTATCCTTTTCCGCTTCCATATCCACCGCCTTGTCAAAAAGAACAGTATAAGAGTCCAATTGGCTGAACAACGGATCGTGTTTCCAATCTTTCTTTTCGATATGTTCCTTCTTATCCATCGTATAATAAGGCAAGGGGAACACAATACGCGACACTTGCAGCTTTTCGTCAATTGCAAAATTGTAGATAAAGTCGGCAAAACTTTCATCTGCGGTAGCCGGAACCATCGGTTCTTCTTCCACCACTTCCATCACTTCCACCGTATCAGGAACGGCAGCCAGCGAATCAATCTCTTCAGTGAGCATCTCGAAGGGGTCTATTTTCTTTTTACCACCTCCACAGGAGCTAATCAGCACAAGCAGACAAACTCCGATAATCAGTTTCTTCATTTTCTATTTTTAGAAAAAATCAATGCAAAAGTATCTCTTTTTTTAGTTTTCAGCAAAATATTCGGTTTAATTCGCTAACTTTGCGGTCATTAAAAAAATAAAGAAGAAAGTATGTTAGCTAAAATAGAACAATTACTTCAGGAAATTGAAGGCTTACACGCTGCTAATGCAGAGGAATTAGAAGCCCTCCGTATTAAATATCTCAGTAAAAAAGGAGCAATTAATGAGTTGATGGCAGACTTCCGCAATGTACCTGCCGACCAAAAGAAGGAAGTGGGAATGAAACTGAATGAGCTGAAAAACAAGGCTCAGGAACGTATATCCACATTGAAGGAAGCTTTTGAAACACAAGACAACGGTGCCGCTGAAATGGATCTTACCCGCACGGCATATCCTATCGAATTGGGAACCCGCCATCCGTTAAGTATTGTCAAGAATGAAATTATCGATATTTTCCACCGTCTCGGTTTCAGTATTGCCGACGGACCGGAAATAGAAGATGACTGGCATGTTTTTTCTTCCATGAACTTTGCCGAAGATCATCCGGCACGCGATATGCAGGATACTTTCTTCGTTGAAGCCAACCCTGAGCATGTACAGGGCAATGTCATTTTGCGCACGCATACTTCATCCGTACAAAGCCGGGTAATGGAAAGCACCCAGCCACCCATCCGAATTATTTGTCCGGGGCGCGTATATCGCAACGAGGCTATCAGCTATCGTGCACATGCGTTTTTCCATCAGGTAGAAGCTCTCTATATTGACAAAAACGTGTCATTCACCGACCTGAAACAAGTATTGCTTTTATTTGCGAAGGAAATGTTCGGTGCCGAAACTCAAATCCGTTTACGTCCTTCTTACTTCCCCTTCACCGAGCCCAGTGTGGAGGTCGATGTCAGCTGCTTTGAGTGCGGCGGCAAGGGCTGCCCTCTGTGCAAGCACACCGGCTGGATCGAAGTTCTGGGCGGCGGTGTTGTCAACCGCAAGGTGCTGGAGAACTGCAACATTGACCCGGATGAGTATTCCGGCTTCGCCTTCGGCATTGGCATTGAGCGCATCGCCATGCTGAAGTACGGCATCAACAACATCGGCCTGATGTTCGAGAACAACCTGCAGTTCCTCAAGCAGTTCCACGAATAAGAGGGGAGAGAACAGACAATGAAAGTACCTTTCAGTTGGTTAAAAGAATTCGTTGATATCGACGTTACCGCTCAGGAGCTGGAGGAGAAGCTGTTCTCCTGCGGCTTTGAGGTGGAAGAGCTGATCCCGCTGGATGCCGGCATCAGCAAGGTGGTCGTCGGCAAGATCGTGGAGATGGAAAAGCAGGAGGGCACCCACCTGACCAAGTGTGTGGTGGACTGCGGCGCTTACGGCCACGAGATCCGCATCAGCACCGGTGCCGCCAACATGAAGCTGGGCGACTGCGTGCCCGCCGCTCTGGATGGCTCCACCCTGCCCGGCGGCATCAAGATCAAGGCCCGCAAGATGCAGGGCGTGGAGTCCAACGGTATGCTGTGCTCCGGCGCAGAGCTGGGGCTGAACGATGACCTTTTCCCGGGTTCTGAGGTCTACGGTCTGCTCATCCTGCCCGAGGACTCTGTCCCCGGCACCGACATCGCCCCCGTGGTGGGTCTGGATGATTACATCTTTGATATCTCCATCACCGCCAACCGCCCGGACTGCCAGTCCGTTCTGGGCATTGCCCGCGAGGTGGCTGCGGTTCTGGGTAAGCCTCTGCACATGCCCGCCATGGACTACAAGGCGGTCTGCGAGCCGGACGCGCCCATCACCGTCAAGGTGGAGGCACCGGAACTGTGCCCCCGCTATATGGCACACTATGTCCGCAACATCCGCATGGGCGAGTCTCCCCGTTGGATGAAGCGTCATCTGGCACTGTGCGGCCTGCGCTCTATCAGCAACGTGGTGGATATCACCAACCACACCCTGCTGGAGATGGGTCAGCCCATGCACGCCTTTGACCTGAACAAGGTCGCCGGCCGCACCATTGATGTACGCCGCGCCCACGAGGGCGAAAAGATCGTCACGCTGGACGAGAAGGAGTTCACCTTGAACCCCAACAATCTGGTCATCTGTGATGCTGAAAAGCCGGTAGCACTGGCCGGTATCATGGGCGGCGCAAATTCCGGCATGGACGATAACACCACCAGCCTGCTGTTCGAGTGCGCTACTTTTGCCCGCGACAGCGTGCGTAAGACCAGCCGTGCACTGGGTCAGAACAGCGATTCCTCTGCCCGCTACGAAAAGGGCGTGGACCGTTATTCTCCGCAGCTGGGTCTGGCACGCGCTCTGCACCTGATCCAGCAGCTGGATTGCGGTGATATCACCACGCTAAAATATGACCTGAGCGATGGCCGTCCGCTGGAGCGCAAGCACATCGTCACCACCCCGGCAAAGATCTGCGGCGTGCTGGGCATCACCGTGCCCGACCAGACCATGATCGACATCCTGCAGCGTCTGGAGTTCACCGTGGACGTGCAGGCCGATGGCAGCTGGGACGTGTCCGCACCCCTGTACCGCGATGACGTGGAAGGCTTCCCGGATCTGGCCGAGGAGGTCATCCGTGAGTACGGCTACGACCATATCGT
>OLNU01002772.1_pt1 | contig 10036 bp, 8 predicted proteins | sample 1672241 | NCBI WGS metagenome assembly OLNU01 (sample SAMEA3136663, study PRJEB25190) | human gut metagenome | biome: human gut; feature: human-associated habitat; material: faeces | place: Austria | collected 2013 | reverse complement strand
CCGTCGTTATCGAATCCGCCGCCAAAGGGGGAGCCCTCATCACCGCCGAACTGGCGGAAAGTTATCACCGGGACTGTTTTGCCTTTCCGGGACGATACAACGACGAATATTCCATAGGCTGCAACAATCTGATAAGAAAAAACCAGGCAGTGCTTATCACATCGGCCGAAGATTTAGTGAAGGCCATGGGATGGGAAAGCAGCCCCAAAACCGAGAAAACAGTACAACGGGAATTGTTCCCTGATTTAAGCGAGGAAGAAGAACGAATAGTAAAACGACTCGGCAAAATGCCGGAAGGATTACAAATCAACACATTGGTGATAGACACCAACATACCTGTAAACCGAATGAGTGCATTACTGTTTGAATTAGAAATGAAAGGGGTGATACGAGCACTGGCAGGAGGAGTGTACCGGTTAATAATGTAACCATGTATCAAGATACTCATATACCCATTGACATACGGTAGCTGTACCGTGAACGGGTACATGAGTATATTGATGCATGGTTATTGCACTCCTAGTTCGGCAAAGCCCATCGGTCCGTCATTTTCCACCATCCGCACTGCTTTCAACAGCACATATCTGGCTGTTACCGGACTGAAGTAGACCGATTGGAGAATCGGATTGTTCTTGATGTTCGAGAATTCCCCGCTGCTCACCACCTGGTTCACCGCACCGGCTTCCGTGCCGACTGAAATCTCATAGGCAGCTATCAGTCCTTTGTTATACTCGCTCTGGTCGGGTAAATAATGGAAAGAAGAAACAGTCTGTTCCGTACCTAAATCCACCAGAAGCGTATTGCCGTCCACAAAGCAAGTAGTGGCGGCATCTTTATCCGCACATTTTCCGGCTTCCGCTTCATCTACCTTCGGCAATGTAAACGGATATGTTTTCAGTTCCTCCGCTTTTGCTGTAAACACATCAAGGGTTTCTCCTGCATAATAAGCCTCTATATTATTGATACACAGGCAAGCGCGTGATTTCTCAAAGTTCATGCGAAGTTTGTCCGTAGTGACAGTCTCAAAACGAAGCAAACGTTTATAACCGATTGTAGTAGTCTCTTCATTCAGTTTCACAGGCAGCCACTCCCCTTCCTTATTATATTCCACCACAAAGGACTGTACACGCTGTCCCAACGGAATGTATTCCTGCAACAGCATACGGTTTACCTTCTGCGGGGCCGGCCATTCAAACTCGATAACAGCCGATGTGACGCTATCCTCCGTAGCCCAATATGTATCATACTCTCCATCCGTCACCGCCTTTGCCGTATATTTTCCACCCCGTTCATTGGAAACTATCGGAAGAACACCTTTCAACAGATTGTTTGCCAACTGTTTCTGTACATTCTTATAAAAATCAACAGCATTCGCCGAATCTGTAGGGTGAATCAATCCATCCCGGTTTACGGGGAAATTAAGCAATAAAGTCGCATTATGTCCCACACTGCGGTAATAAAGGTCTGTCAATTGCTCCACCGTCTTCACCCGGTCGTCCTCCTCCGGATGATAAAACCAGCCCGGACGGATAGACACATCACACTCGGCAGCCGTCCACTGATTGCCGTCCGCATGTCCGTATTGCAGTTCCCTATACTTAGGATATCCCGGATAAACCTCTCCGGCACGCAAGAAAGACCAGTTTGTCGCTCCGGCAAATCCATTCTCGTTACCTACCCAGCGGCATCCGGGACCGCCATCCGAGAATACAACAGCCTGCGGCTGAAACTTGTCAATCATTTCATAGGCACGCGCATAGTCATAGTAAGTCTTCCGGTCTATGGTACGGGAATCTTTTGCTCCGCCATACCAGCCATCACCGCCATTGGCCCCGTCAAACCAGATTTCAAACACCGGGCCATAATTGGTCAGCAACTCGTACAACTGTCGATAGAAATAATCCACATATTCCGGAGTTCCATAATTGGCCTGATGCCTGTCCCACGGTGAGAGATAGACAGCGAATTTTATACCATACTTCTTGCAAGCTTCCGAAAGATCACGCACTATATCCCCTTTTCCGTCTTTATAAGGCGTGTTACGGATACAGTATTCGGTCAGCCCCGTAGGCCACAAGCAAAATCCGTCATGATGTTTTGCCGTAAGGATAACTCCTTTCATCCCTGCCGCCACAAAGGTTTTCACCCATTGTTCGCAGTCCAGTTTGACAGGATTGAATGTAGCAGGATCGGAATCTCCATATCCCCATTCACGATCATTGAACGTGTTCAGTCCGAAATGTACGAAAGCGTATGTCTCCATTTTCTGCCAATCCACCTGTTTCTTTTCAGGAATGGGGAAAACAGGTTCAGGAGCATTCACAGCCGGAGCGCAGGCATTCAGTAATGCAACAGCAGCTCCCAAGCATAAAAGGTTTGCGTGTCTTTTCATTTAGATTGTCAATTAATTACATTGACACAAAGATAACATAAAATCCGATGGATGAAAACAAGAAGCTGAATATTTTAAAAGACAGGAAACTTGACAGGCAGGAAAAGAACAAAAGCGAAGGGCTTAAAAAAGGAAAAGGAGCAACGCTTTGCTCCAACCTTTGTTAACCTTAAATCTAATACTATGAAAAAAATCACATGACAAATGTACAACTTACACTCATTTTCTCCAAATATTTAGTTCAATTTCGCTTTTCATTTAGTATTATTTCACAAATACAACCGTTTTCGCACACAACATTACAATTAGATTGAAAAACACGGATTAAAAAAGGAATATGAAACATTGCCCTATCCATATGATAAGACCGTTCATTTCTGTCCATTGGAAAGTAAAAAGCAAAAAGAAAGTATTCCTCTGATTATTCACTCCAAATAAAAGTAAGCTTCCCTGCCCTTCTCATTATCCGGCTGCCCAAACTTGCAAATTCTGTCCAATCGCTTCACTAACCCTTTCACGTCCGAAAATAGAACATTTAATACGTTTTTTTTCAGATTTTATCACCTATATTTGCTCCACACATAATGGTAATCCATGGAAAAACGCACTACTATATTCAGCATATTTGTGTTTTTGTGCCTACTGACCAATAGCACTTATGCCCGGACGACAGAGTACGAAAATCCCAAAGATACCATATTGGACATGATGCTCTATTTTGACCTGAAGGCCCGACAGGCGGACAAGGATTACCAAGGAAACGGTAAAACGCTGGCAACATTGGATTCCCTGCTTGCCCATCCTGCCCGCAGCAGACATCTTTATTCCATTATTCTGGTTTCACCGGATTCATATAACGGAAAAAAAGAACCGGACATAGCGCCGGGCCTAAAAAGAAGCGAGGAAGTAAAAGCGTTCTTATGTCGGAAATATCCGCAAGTCAATGCCGCCCAAATCTGTATCCGTACAGGAGAAGAATACGGGGATGCCTTACGGAAACTGATAACGGACGACAGGCTGGTCCCCGACCGGGAGGATGTATTGGCATTGATAGATTATCACCATGACAATCCTGTAAAAATGCAAGATTTCTTGCAACATCTGGATGCCGGCATACCTTATCAATATATTTCCAACCGGCTGCTACCGGAGCTCAGACGGACAAAAATAAGAGTCTGCCTGTCTTATCCGGAAGAAAAGGAAGGAAAAAACTCCTCCACGGAACAGGCGGCCATGATAGAAGAAACTGAATTCATTCCGATTGACAGGGAAACGACCATTGCGCCAATAGCGGTGCAAGCACTCCCACAAAAGGAAAGGAGACAAGTAATAACAGAAACAGAAAAAACAGTAACAAAGGCAGAAAAGGAAAAAGAGACAAAAGCAAAACGGGGAAAAAAGCCCAAAGAAAAGGCAGCAAGAAGAGACAAGACAGCCGGCAACACAGTGCTTGCACTGAAAAATAATTTATTGTACGACCTGGCACTGGCGCCTAATATAGAAATAGAAATTCCTGTAGGAAAGCGGTGGTCAGTGAACCTGGAATATAAAAGCCCCTGGTGGTCCAACAGTAGCAAAGAAATCTGCTACCAGCTGATTTCGGGAGGAATAGAAAGCCGCTACTGGCTGGGCAACCGTGAACTGCATCACCGGTTGAACGGACATTTCTTTGGATTGTATGCCGAAGGAGGTATCTACGACTTTCAGTTTAAAGGAGACGGCTACCAAGGTAAATATTACGGTGCGGCAGGATTCACTTATGGATATTCCACTTCAGTGTCACGGCATCTGGCATTGGAATTCAGCCTGGGCATAGGCTACCTGACCACGGAATATCAAAAGTACACTCCCTATGAAGGGTCACTAGTTTGGATGAGTAGCGGGAATTACACCTTTATAGGCCCTACGAAAGCAAAAATTTCGTTGGTATGGGTGATAACAAAGAAGAGAGGAAGAAAATGAAAAAGACAAGGTACGTAGCTCTTGTACTTTTATCTTCACTATTGACTTTAGTGGGATGCAGCCGACGCGAGATTCTGGACGATTATCCCGTAACAGGAATAAATATCCGTTTGGATTGGGAAGGAGTAACCGGCCGTCTGCCGGAAGGAGTCCGGGTTATTTTCTATCCCAAGGACACCCAAGGAAGAAAGATTGATACTTACTTGCCGGCAAAAGGCGGAGAAATGAAAGTGCCCCCGGGGCATTACTTGGCAGTGATTTACAATTATGACACCGAAGTAGTGCAAGTAAAAGGCGAAGACAGTTACGAAACGATAATGGCGTGTACAGGAAACTGCACGGGATTGGGCGACAGCGAAACAGAAAACATGGTATGGGGACCGGATAATTTTTATGTGGCAACCCTGGACGATGTAGAAATAGGAAAAGGAGAAGAGTTACCGACACTAGAGGTAAGACCAAAATCTGTGGTAACCACTTACATCTTTTCAATAAAGACAGAGGGGCTGAAAAATGTCTCATCGATCATTGGCAGTGTTTCCGGAATGGCCGAATGTTACCATTTAGGTAAAGGAGCCGGTTTATGCCGCTTCGCTCCCATTTATTGTGAAACCGGTAAAGGGAATGGGGTCATAAAAGGGAGCTTCACCTGTTTCGGACATCCCGAACTGACGCAGGCAAGAGCTGATATCACTCAGTTTCTGAATCTGATCATAGTAAGGGTGGATGGTTCCAGACAAGAAGCGAAAGTGGAAATAACGGAAGCGGTAAAACCTCCTGAAGACGAGCCGGGAGAAGGTGATGAAAAACCTCAAGAGTCCGAGATAGAGATTGAGCTTCCGGATGACGAGAAAATTGTAGTGGATGATGTAGAGGTTCCTCCAGATGAAAGTGGCGGTGGATTTGATGGGAACGTTAGTGACTGGGACGATGAAACGAATGTGGAATTACCGGTTGGTTAAGATATAAAATAAAGAGTCATAGAATTATTAACTTAAAACACACAGAATATGAAGAAGATTTTATTTGCAGCTTTAGCTGCACTGGCAATCACAAGTTGCTCACAGAATGAAATTGATGGTATTGACAATGGAACTCCAAAAAGTAAAAATGAAATAGGAGTAAACACAATTGTCAAAAAGAGTTCAAGAGCCGCTGTTACAAGCAATAGCAGTTTCACGTCGTTTAAATTACATGCCTATATAGTTAAAAGCAATGATATTGCAACTTCAGGATGGGGTAATGCTTATATGGATGGTATAGAATATAAAGGGAGTCAAGGTAGCTGGGCAACAACAAGTGGCACTTTTTACTGGCCTATCACAGAAATGCAATTTTTTGGGTATACCAATGATGTAACCTATACAGCACCTGCTAGTTCTAGCGCTTATCCTACTATCAGTTATACTCTTCCTGACACCCCAGCCGATCAAAAAGATATTATAGTGGCTTATTCCAAAGATGTAACCAAGCCAAGTGATAATACATTAAATCTTACATTCCAACACATCCTCACCCGTATAAACTTTGCTGTGAAACTAGTTGATAGCAGCTATACTTACACAGTTGAAAGCATAACTGTCACCGGTGCCAAAGGCGGTACTGCAACATATACATTCGGAGGAACCGAAGGAAAAGGTGGAAATTGGAATATAACAGGAAGTGCACCTGCTAGTGGCTATAGCTATACATTCGATAATACCGTAACAGCCAAAGATGGTATTTATGATTATACACAAAATGATAATTCATTAATGCTGTACCCACAATCTCTTACTGATGCAAAAATCATAGTCAAGTATAAAACAGAGAAGGATAATGCAACATTCTTTAATGACTCAAAAGAAGTATCCTTAACCGGAGAATGGACCAACGGACAAAGTATCCGTTATATACTAACTTTACCGGTTGGTGCAGAAGAAATGAGTGTAAATACAACATATGATGAAAATTGGGATGCTACTGATAACGAGCAAACTCCTAAAAACCCTGCATCATAAGATCCCTCAGCAAGCTTATAAATCAATGAAATTATAATCTCCTGATAAGAACATAGCAATTTCCTGCTCCGCAATGAAACACCGTATCATCCCCACCATGATTTGCGATTTCATTTGCGGAGCATTTTTACCTGTTGTCAATCAACCGTCCTCAAAAAGTATATGCGATAGTTTGCAGCTCGCCAATGATACCGGAGAAATTGGAGGATGATACTACAAATTCCATAATCTATGCTGTTTTAGCCGGTATACCTCCCCATGGATACACACAAAGATACTTTCTTTCTGCTACTTTCCCAACAATTGTAACTTCTTTGTGTTTGGCCACACAAATTTAGCCCTCTATGCTCATGCCCACAGGCTATCGTTTTCCGTAACGGCAGAAGACAAACAAGTGGAAACAGGATTCTTCGGTCTTTTTCCTGAAACTTATTGCAAATTATCCATATTTGACCTACATTTGTCAAATCAACCAAAAGAACACAAGCGTTTCTAACATCTATATATGTCTGGTCTGCCCTGTAATGAAAGGATGGATTGTACCCAATGCCCTAAAGCAGTGGAGAACAGCATCCATTACACACATAACAAAAAAGGTTTCCACTTACCCCCACATAAGTGTGAAACCAATATTTTATTTTTCTTACTCAAAGGTCAAATATTAATCAATAGTGAAGAATATGCCGGAACCATCATCAATTCCGGAGAATTTGTGCTGCAAGCTATCGCATCAAAAGTGGAAATACTGGCCATGACAGACTCGGAAGGTATTCTGTACACATTTGATGACCCTAAAGCCTTCTGCTATGACCGCTATACCTATATATTGAAAAATGTGCCTCCGCCACTCATCTCCGAGCCACTGAAAATAAAGCCCGAAATAAAGCTTTTCCTTGAAGGGGTTGCTTCCTATCTGAATGCAGACAAAATTTGTAAAGAGCTGCTCGAATTCAAGCGTAAAGAACTTTATTATCTGTTGACACACTATTACACAGACTATGAGCTATCTCCTGTTGTACACAGCCTATCCCAATACACCAGCAGTTTTGAATATTTCATATTAAAGCACCACAAACAAATAAAGTCCGTAGAGGAATTCGCACAACTGGGCGGCTACAGCGTCACCACCTTCCGCCGCATTTTCAAAGCCATCTTCAACGAACCGGCCTATGAATGGATGATGAAACAGCGCAAAGAAAGTATCCTTTACCAATTGCGCTATACAGATGCTTCCATCTCCGAAATCTGCTTTGGACATGGATTTGAATCTCTCTCACATTTTTCCAACTTCTGTAAGAAGTCCTTTGGCGACTCTCCCAGAAACATCCGTAAAAAAGAAAAGGAAGAAACTTCACCCAATACATAATTATAAAAAAAATGCCCCGCCAAAAGGCAGAGCACTCTCAAATATCAAGTAAAACTAACCGTAATTAGTCTTTCAGCTTCGCAGCAATAAATTCACGGTTCAAACGAGCAATGTTGCTGATAGAAACCAGCTTCGGACATTCTGCCTCACAAGCACGAGTGTTTGTACAGTTACCAAAGCCCAGTTCATCCATTTTGCTCAACATAGCTTTCGCACGGCGTGCAGCTTCCACTTTACCTTGAGGTAACAGTGCCAACTGGCTGACCTTTGCAGAAACAAACAACATAGCAGAACCATTCTTACATGCAGCAACACAAGCACCACAACCGATACATGCAGCAGCATCCATAGCCTCATCGGCAATAGGTTTTGCAATAGGAATTGCGTTAGCGTCAGGAATACCACCGGTATTGATTGACACGTAACCACCCGCCTGCATAATCTTGTCGTATGCGCTGCGGTCTACCATCAAGTCGCGGATTACCGGGAAACCGGCAGAACGCCAAGGCTCAACAGTAATGGTGTCACCGTCTTTGAAACGACGCATATAAATCTGGCAGGTAGTAGCACCTGTAGCAGGTCCGTGAGGATGTCCGTTGATATACATAGAGCACATACCGCAGATACCTTCACGACAGTCGTGGTCGAATACGATAGGTTCTTTACCTTCATTGATAAGCTGCTCGTTCAAGATATCCATCATTTCCAGGAATGAGGTATCACCCGGAATATCTTTCATTTGGAAGGTATCAAAATGTCCTTTATCCTTAGGACCTTTCTGACGCCAAACTTTCAGTGTGAAACTTATATTTTTATCCATGATTTCTATACAATTAATAATTAAGACTTATAGTTACGAGTTTGAACCTTAACGAACTGATAGTTCAAATCTTCCTTGATCAATTCGGGTTCTTTTCCTTCACCTGTGTATTTCCAGCAAGCTACATACGAGAACTTGTCATCGTGACGAAGCGCTTCACCCTCCGGAGTCTGGTGTTCTTCACGGAAGTGACCACCACAAGATTCCTCACGGTTCAATGCATCGTAAGCCATCAGCTCACCGATTTCGATGAAATCAGCCAGGCGGATTGCCTTTTCAAGTTCCACATTCAATTCATTAGCTTCACCCGGAATGCGAAGGTCGCTCCAGAAGGTCTTTCTTACTTCTTTCAGTTTAGCCAGAGCAGTAGTCAAAGATTCCTTGGTACGTCCCATACCTACGAAGTCCCACATGATGTGACCCAGTTCCTTGTGAATAGAGTCTACTGAACGATGACCCTTGATATTCATCAGTTTCTGGATCTTATCGTTTACAGCCTTTTCGGCAGCCACAAATTCAGGAAGGTCTGTCGAGAAACGGGGAACCTGAATCTGGTCTGACAAATAGTTCTGGATAGTATAAGGCAATACGAAGTAACCGTCAGCCAATCCCTGCATCAATGCAGATGCACCCAAACGGTTTGCACCGTGGTCAGAGAAGTTAGCTTCACCGATAGCATACAAGCCCTTGATAGAAGTCATCAGTTCATAGTCAACCCAGATACCACCCATCGTATAGTGGATAGCCGGGAATATCATCATCGGAGTCTTGTACGGATTTTCGTCAGTGATTTCTTCGTACATATCGAACAAGTTACCGTAACGCTGGCGAACTACGTCCAAGCCCAGACGTTCGATACTTTCAGAGAAGTCAAGGAATACGGCCAGACCTGTGTTGTTTACACCGAAACCGTGGTCGCAACGTTCTTTAGCGGCACGTGAAGCCACGTCACGCGGAACCAGGTTACCGAATGCCGGATAACGGCGTTCCAGATAGTAGTCACGGTCTTCTTCAGGAATATCGCTTCCCTTCTTCGTTCCAGCCTGCAATGCTTTTGCATCTTCCAGTTTCTTGACATTACGTCCGGTCAGTACCAGATTTGCCCCTTCTTTTGCATACGCTGTTGCGATACCATATCCGATGGAACCGCAGCTTCCATCACTTAATACTGCACGTCCTCCTCCGGTAATAATTGCAGTTTTTCCTGTTAAAAATCCCATCACTGTTTCTCCTTTCCTGTCACTCTCAAATGTTTGGATTGTATTTTTTTTCAATACATCGTCACTGAGATACAGTGTAACAAAACAACGATGGAATTTCAAGCTTTTTTCTTTATATTTGCCTATTTTTCAGACAATTTAAAACTTTTACTGATAAAATGATAGACAAATCTTATCATACAGCAAAATATGACACATTTATTTGTGATGTCTTGCAAAATAATCTTTCACAAGTTTCACCACCGTACCTGACAACAGGAACAACGCGATGAGGTT
>OLNU01002765.1_pt1 | contig 10059 bp, 4 predicted proteins | sample 1672241 | NCBI WGS metagenome assembly OLNU01 (sample SAMEA3136663, study PRJEB25190) | human gut metagenome | biome: human gut; feature: human-associated habitat; material: faeces | place: Austria | collected 2013 | reverse complement strand
TTTTGCTCCTTGGCGGCGAGCTGTGCCGTGCGTGAGAGATTGCCCCACGAGCAGCCGCCGCAGATGCCCACGAAGGGGCAGGGAGGCTGAATGCGATCGGGGCTTGGCTCCAGAATCTCGGTGGTGCGGGCGCGCATGAACGACTTGCCGTCCTGTACGACCTCGGCCTCGACGGTGTCGCCTGCCACGGCACCCTGCACAAAGACGGCCTTGCCGTTGTCGGCGTGCGCCAGCCCGTCGGCGCCGTAGGTCATCGATTCTATAGTGAGCTTCATATTCCTGCCTGTCATTCGCGTTGTTGTTCGCACCATGGTAGCAGGGAAAAGCGCCCCGCATCCGAGGCTTTCCTCAAATGCGGGGCGCTTCTACAAACTGCTTCTACAAACGACTATTTCGTCTTGCCGGTAATGAGCGTCTTAAGACCCAGGCCGATCAGACCCAGGCCCATGCGCACGCGACCGGGGCGATGGCGCTCGATGGCCTTGGTCTTGCCGGCGGGCTTATCGCGACGGGCGCTCGTCTCGGGTGCGGGCTTGGTGACCTGCGGCTCGGGCCGAGGTACAGGTGCAGGCTCGGGCTCAATGACGGTCGCCTGGACCTCTTGGACCTTGGGTGTGGCCGGCTGCGGCTCAGGAGCAGGGGCGGGCTTTGCCTCGGCGGCGGGCTCCGGAGTCGCAGTAGCGGGCTCGGGCGCTTTCTCCACGGCGGGCTCTGCGGCAGCCTCGGGCTCATTCACCGGGGGAGCTGCAACCGCTTCCGGTTTGGCAGCTGCCCCGTGTTCAACCTCGGCCTGAATGGCCTCCTCGGCCACACGTTCCTTCTCCTGTGCGCGCTGCTGCGCGGCGGCCTCGGCGTTGCGATAGGCACGCTCCAGCAGGGCTTCCTGCGAGTTGAAGGGTTTCTCACCCTCTGCACGCTCCACGGGGACCCAGGTGCCGTCGCTCGTGAGGCTGCGGGCCTTCACGTTGTCGCGCAGCTGCATGCCCATGTACTCGTGCACTAGGGCGCGGCAGGTGGGGTCGAGCACGGGGAAGGCAATCTCCACGCGGTGCTCGGTGTTGCGCGTCATCATGTCTGCCGAGCTCAGGTAAATCATGTCCGAGTCCACGCCGAAAGCATAGACGCGCGCGTGCTCCAAAAAGCGTCCGACGATGGAGCGGACATGCACGTTCTCGGTCTTGCCCGGAACACCGGGCTTGAGGCACGAGATGCCGCGGATGATCATGTCTACGCGCACGCCGGCACACGATGCCTCGGCGATCTTGTCGATAACCTCGCGGTCGGTCAGCGAGTTGAGCTTAAAGAACACGCGGGCGGGCTCGCCGGCAAGGGCGCGCTGGATCTCGCGGTCAAGCCCGCGCATGATGAGCGGTTTCAGTCCGACGGGCGCCACACCCAGGAAGCGGTAGTCGCCGCGCAGGTTGCCCAGCGACAGATTGCGGAAGAACAGGTTGGCGTCCTCGCCGATGCCGGGATGGGCTGTCATGAGCATAAAGTCGCTGTAGAGTTTGGCCGTCTTCTCGTTAAAGTTGCCGGTGCCCAAAAGCGTGAGGCGCGTTAGCGCCATGCCCTCGCGATAGGTGAGCTGGCAGATCTTTGAGTGGCATTTAAAGCCCTCGGAACCATAGATGACGGTGCAGCCGGCCTCTTCCAGGCGCTCGGCCCACTCGATGTTGTTCTGCTCGTCAAAGCGGGCACGAAGTTCCATGAGCACCGTGACCTCTTTGCCGTTCTCGGCAGCATCGATCAGCGACTCGCACAGGCGGCTCTGCTTGGCCACGCGGTAGAGCGTGATGCGCAGCGAGATGCACTCGGGGTCGTAGGCGGCCTCGTGCACCAGATCCAGGAAGGGGTTCATGGCCTCGTAGGGATAAAAGAGCAGCTTGTCGTGCTGCAGCACCTGCTCGCGGATGGAGCGGGTCATGTCGATGGTGGGATTGGGCTGCGGCCTAAACGGCGTAAAGAGCAGCTCGTTGCGCAGGTGCTCGGGAATCTTGCCCTCAATGCCAAAGACGTAGCCCAGGTCGAGCGGGATAGCGCAGGTAAAGACAGAGCGGCGCGAAAGCTCGAGCGCCTTGCGGATGGTCTTGAGCGTTGCCTTCTCGAGCGACCCCGAGACCGCGAGCACTACCGGCTGCAGACGCAGGCGCTTCTTGAGGATGCGCTTCATGTGCTGGCGGTAGTCCTCTTCCTCTTCGACGCCCTCGCCGTCCGGATCGATGTCGGCGTTGCGGGTGACGCGGATCAGCGCACGATCCAGCGGCTTATAGGAGCCAAAGCAGCTGTCCAGGCAGGCGAGGATGACGTCCTCGAGCAAGATGTAGGAGTAGGTGCCGGTGGGCGAGGGGATCTCGACCACGCGGTTCATCGAGGCGGGAATCTCGATAAGGCCCAGCAGGCTCTCCTCGTCGGTGGCGCCGTCCAGACCACAGGCCAGATAGAGCGCGCCATTGCGTAGGTTGGGGAAGGGGTGGCGAGGATCGATGACCAGCGGCGAGATGACCGGCGACACGTAGGCCTGGAAGTAGCGGGTTACAAAGGTGCGCTCCTCGGGCGTAAGCGAATCGATGCGGGCGCGGTGAACGCCCAAGGTGTCGAGCTTGCCCTCGATGCTCTTAAAGATGGACTCCCAACGGGTAAGGAGCCCGGGCATTTCGGCCATGACAGCATCGACCTGTTCGGAGGCGGTCATATTGCTCTTGTTGTCGACAGGTTGCTTTTTGAGCTCTGCCAGATCGGACAGGCCGCCCACGCGCACCATGAGAAACTCGTCGAGGTTAGACTCGAAAATCGACACGAACTTTAGACGCTCGAACAGCGGAACGGTCTCATCGAAGGCTTCGTCAAGCACACGGTTGTCAAAGCGTAGCCAGCTGAGCTCTCGGTTCTGCGTGTACGAGAAGTCGCGAGGCGGTTTGCGCAGCTTTGCGGCGGCTTGCTTTTTTTCGATTTTGCTCGGCATATGCATCTGTCCGTTCAGTCCCCGCAGGGGACGGTAGCCTAACCCTATTCACTATTGTCTCAATTTAGTCGACTTGTGGCACGGACGTATTGTGCGAACGGTATCTTTACCTACTTCTTACGCTGACAAGTCATAGGACTGACGCCCTGCTCGTCTGCAAGCGGTCTATATCCTCACTCAACTGGTACGTAAGTGTGAATAAGAATGATGGATAGCTGAATATCATTGAATGCAGGCGGAAACGTAAACAAACATCATTTATATACATAAAACCGATTTAGCTATGCAATTCTGAATCAAAAGTTTAGAGATGCAATTGCAAATAGTTTTTAGGAAAAAAGAGCGTTTACCTTAGAAAAGTTACTTTAGAACGCCGAAGTACATTATGGGGGAATCTCATGCGATATACCGTTCATCGCACTTTGTTGACCGTTCGGGGGCGAGGTGGAATTGCGGGTGGAATTTGGATATAACTAGAGCTGTCAGCAAGCAGCGTCCGCTATGGAAGGGCGCTGAGAGATTCGGCCGAAAGGCCCGAAAGAAAGGTAGGAGGCCATGACGAAAGGTCTGCACGTGCCTTCCGAGATCGGCAAGCTCAGGAAGGTCTGCCTGCACCGTCCCGGCGACGAGCTCCTCAACCTGCCGCCCGACGAGCTCGAGCGACTCCTGTTCGACGACGTCCCGTTCCTGGAGGTCGCGCAGCAGGAGCACGACACCTTCGCCCAGATCCTGAGGGACCAGGGCGTGGAGGTGCTCTACCTCGAGAACCTCGTCGCCGAGGTGTTCGACCAGGTCCCCGGCGCCCGCGCCGAGTTCACCGACCAGTACATCGCCGAGGCCGGCATCCGCGGCCAGCACATGCCGCAGATCGTCCGCGAGAAGCTGGACTCCATCGAGGACAACCTCGAGTTCGTCAAGAAGACCATGGCCGGCATGACCAAGTCCGAGATCGACATGCCCCTCACGGCGTCCACGACCCTCGACTCCCTGGTCAACTCCGAGTCCGAGTCCGACCTGATCATCGACCCGATGCCCAACCTCTACTTCACCCGCGACCCGTTCGCGGTCATCGGCGAGGGCGTCAACCTCAACCGCATGTACTCGGTCACCCGCAACCGCGAGACCCTGTACGGCAAGTACATCTTCAAGTACCACCCCGACTACAAGGACGTCTCGCTGTACTTCCGCCGCGACTGCCAGTTCCACACCGAGGGCGGCGACGTGCTGAACATCAACGAGAAGACCCTCGCCGTCGGCATCTCCCAGCGCACCCAGGCCGCCGCGATCGACGTCATGGCCCAGAACATCTTCTGGAACTCCGACTCCAAGGTCGAGCGCATCCTGGCCTTCGACATCCCGGTCTCGCGCGCCTTCATGCACCTCGACACGGTCTTCACCCAGATCGACGTCGATAAGTTCACGATCCACCCCGCCATCATGGGCACCCTGCGCGTCTACGAGCTGACCGCCGGCAAGAACCCGGGCGACGTGAACATCCGCCTGATCGAGGACACCCTCGAGCACGTCCTGGAGGACGCCACCGGCGTCGACCAGGTCAAGCTGATCCCCTGCGGCGGCGGCGACCCGATCGCGGCCTCCCGCGAGCAGTGGAACGACGGCTCCAACACCCTGTGCGTCGAGCCCGGCAAGATCTGCGTCTACGCCCGCAACACCGTCACCAACGACGTGCTGTACAAGGAGGGCCTGGACCTTCTCGTCGTGCCCTCCGCCGAGCTCTCCCGCGGCCGCGGCGGCCCGCGCTGCATGAGCATGCCCTTCTGGCGCGAGGACCTCTAAGGTCTTCAAGGACTCGTACGGGTCATAATACATACATCTAGCTGCCATTAGATGTCTCCCATTGGGGCGGTGCGGGTTTTCGCACCGCCCCAATCTTGTATGAGGAACGTCAACACGATTGGATGACTGCTTTTGTAAGGAGCTTGGCCATGGACATCAAGACGATTGGCGTTGAGGAATGGCTCAACGTTTGGGAGAAGAGCGCCACGTGGGACATCGCCCAGTCGACGATCTCGTCGCTCACCATGGGCGAGCTGCGCGCGCTCGATGAACAGGACGGCGCCACGTTCTACGAGCGCCTGGACCGCGAGAAGATGAACTACGGCTGGATCGAGGGCTCGCCGGAGTTTAAGGCCGAGGTTGCCAAGCTGTATCGTCGGGAGGTCAATCCCGATCACATTCTGCAGACCAATGGCTGCACGGGCGCTAACCTCAACGCCATCATGGCTGTGGTCGAGCCCGGCGACCATGTTATCGCCGAGTGGCCCACCTACGCGCCGCTCTACGAGATTCCGCGCACGCTGGGCGCCGAGGTCGAGTATTGGGAGCTTCGCGAGGAACTCGGCTGGAAGCCCGATATCGAACAGCTCAAGCGCTTGGTGCGTCCCAACACCAAGCTCATCTGCATCAACAACGCATCTAACCCCATCGGTACGGTGCTCGATGCCGATATGCTCGGCCAGATTGCCGAGATCGCCCGCTCGGTGGGCGCCTACGTGCTGTGCGACGAGGTATATCTGCCGCTCGAAAACACTGAGTCCTTTATGTCGATGGTCGACGTGTACGAGAGGGCCATTGTCACCAACTCGTTGTCGAAGACCTATTCGACACCTGCGGCCCGCGTGGGCTGGGTCCTGGCAGACGAAGAGATATCCAGCCGCATCCGCACCTATCGCGATTACACCATGATCTGCGGCGGTGTGTTCAACGACGCCCTGGCGACCTATGTGCTTGAGCACAAGGACAAGATCCTCGAGCGCAATCGCAAGATCGTGTTTGGCAACCGCGATATCGCGCAGGCTTGGATCGATACGCAGCATCGCGTTTCCTGGACGGCCCCGCAGGGCGTGTCCACCTCGTTTATCCAGCTGGATATTCCCGAGGACGACGAGGAGTTCTGCAAGCGCCTGCTGTCCGAGAGGGGAGTGCTGCTGGTACCCGGCAGCCGCTTTGAGCTTCCCTGTGGCGCACGCCTGGGCTACTGCGCGAGCGAGGACGTTCTGCGTGAGGGCCTGAGGCTTTTGGGCGAGGCGCTGGCGGAGTTTGATCGCTAGGATTCCGATGATCTTCGAGGGCCTTATCTAAATTGGCCGAGGATAATCGAAAACGGACCCGTTTCCCTAGGGGAAGCGGGTCCGTTTTTCTATACCGAGAAGTCAAGTTGTTACAAATGGGGCCGTAAAGCGAGGCGGTATCCGCTGGGCCTTATACTGAGTTTCCGGTGAACGGTATCAAGCGTCTGGTAAACGGTAATTTATTTACCAGAAATGAATAGGACAAACTTTTTTCTGAATAAAAATGAAAATGGTTGAGACACGGTATGAACCGCTAATTCTATTCATAGCTTTATTGGAAATATGCAATTTGAGGATGGTTTAACAAAGTTTAGTTCCATTTGATTTTAGGATTAAAACGCGTTTAAGCACGTAAATACGCTTTATTAAGATGAAGTGTGCCATGCGTGAAGTATATGTGTATGCCGTTCACCCCCTATAAAAAACCGTTCGGGGGCAAGGTGGAAGTATGAGCTGATTTTGGATATAAATATGTCGTCAGCAATAACGCCTCACACGGAGGGGCGCTAACGAATCGGCCCTGACAAGGGCCCGAAAGAAAGGTAGGAGGCCATGACGAAAGGTCTGCACGTGCCTTCCGAGATCGGCAAGCTCAGGAAGGTCTGCCTGCACCGTCCCGGCGACGAGCTCCTCAACCTGCCGCCCGACGAGCTCGAGCGACTCCTGTTCGACGACGTCCCGTTCCTGGAGGTCGCGCAGCAGGAGCACGACACCTTCGCCCAGATCCTGAGGGACCAGGGCGTGGAGGTGCTCTACCTCGAGAACCTCGTCGCCGAGGTGTTCGACCAGGTCCCCGGCGCCCGCGCCGAGTTCACCGACCAGTACATCGCCGAGGCCGGCATCCGCGGCCAGCACATGCCGCAGATCGTCCGCGAGAAGCTGGACTCCATCGAGGACAACCTCGAGTTCGTCAAGAAGACCATGGCCGGCATGACCAAGTCCGAGATCGACATGCCCCTCACGGCGTCCACGACCCTCGACTCCCTGGTCAACTCCGAGTCCGAGTCCGACCTGATCATCGACCCGATGCCCAACCTCTACTTCACCCGCGACCCGTTCGCGGTCATCGGCGAGGGCGTCAACCTCAACCGCATGTACTCGGTCACCCGCAACCGCGAGACCCTGTACGGCAAGTACATCTTCAAGTACCACCCCGACTACAAGGACGTCTCGCTGTACTTCCGCCGCGACTGCCAGTTCCACACCGAGGGCGGCGACGTGCTGAACATCAACGAGAAGACCCTCGCCGTCGGCATCTCCCAGCGCACCCAGGCCGCCGCGATCGACGTCATGGCCCAGAACATCTTCTGGAACTCCGACTCCAAGGTCGAGCGCATCCTGGCCTTCGACATCCCGGTCTCGCGCGCCTTCATGCACCTCGACACGGTCTTCACCCAGATCGACGTCGATAAGTTCACGATCCACCCCGCCATCATGGGCACCCTGCGCGTCTACGAGCTGACCGCCGGCAAGAACCCGGGCGACGTGAACATCCGCCTGATCGAGGACACCCTCGAGCACGTCCTGGAGGACGCCACCGGCGTCGACCAGGTCAAGCTGATCCCCTGCGGCGGCGGCGACCCGATCGCGGCCTCCCGCGAGCAGTGGAACGACGGCTCCAACACCCTGTGCGTCGAGCCCGGCAAGATCTGCGTCTACGCCCGCAACACCGTCACCAACGACGTGCTGTACAAGGAGGGCCTGGACCTTCTCGTCGTGCCCTCCGCCGAGCTCTCCCGCGGCCGCGGCGGCCCGCGCTGCATGAGCATGCCCTTCTGGCGCGAGGACCTCTAAGTCTTTCCGTTTCCGGTGCGGTCCCCCTACAACCGCACCGGCTTCGCCCGTTAAACGGGCACCACTAATACTTACGTAATTCATTTCTTCGAAAGGAATCGAACCATGGGTGTTAACCTCTCCGGCCGTAGCTTCCTCAAGCTTCTCGACCTCACCACCGAGGAGATCGAGTACCTGCTCAAGCTCTCCAAGAACTTCAAGGATATGAAGCGCGCTGGCGTTCCGCACCGCTATCTCGAGGGCAAGAACATCGTTCTGCTCTTCCAGAAGACCTCTACTCGTACCCGCTGCGCCTTCGAGGTCGGCGGCATGGATCTGGGCATGGGCGTCACCTACCTCGATCCGGGTTCGTCGCAGATGGGCAAGAAGGAGTCCATCGAGGACACCGCCCGCGTTCTCGGCCGCATGTATGACGGCATCGAGTTCCGTGGCTTTGCCCAGGATGACGTCGAGGAGCTCGCTGCTAAGTCCGGCGTGCCCGTGTGGAACGGCCTGACCACTGAGTGGCATCCCACCCAGATGCTCGCCGACATCCTGACCGTCCAGGAGAACTTCAACTACGACATCAAGGGCAAGACCCTCGTCTTCATGGGCGACTGCAAGAACAACGTTGCTCGCTCCCTCATGGTTGTCTGCTCCAAGCTCGGCATGAACTTCGTGGCCTGCGGCCCCGAGGAGTGCATGCCCGCCGACGACGTCATCGAGGCCTGCAAGCCCATCGCCGAGGCCAACGGCTGCACCATCAAGCTGACCACCGACGTCAAGGACGGCGTCACCGGTGCCGACGTTATCTACACCGACGTGTGGGTCTCCATGGGCGAGCCCGACGAGGTCTGGGCCGAGCGCATCGCTCAGCTCACTCCGTATCGTGTTACCTCCGAGGTCATGGCTATGGCCAACCCGGGTGCCATCTTCCTGCACTGCCTGCCCAGCTTCCACGACACCAACACCACCATTGGCGCCGAGAAGTGCGAGCAGTTCGGCATCACCGAGCAGGAGGTCACCGACGAGGTCTTCGAGAGCCCCGCTTCCAAGGTCTTCGACGAGGCCGAGAACCGCATGCACACCATCAAGGCTGTCATGTACGCCACGCTCAAGTAAGAGCATCTAGCATCTCGCTCGGGGTGTATTGCTGCTCACCCCGAGCAGTTTTGTCTGGTAAATATCTTGCGTCGGGCGGTGGGCACGGCACGGAAAATCCGCTTCGCGCGAGAAAGTTAAATGATTTATGAAGGGGGGATGAGAACCATGACTGAGACCGCTAAGAAAAAGCGCGGTATGCCTTCATCGTTCACCATTCTTCTTGCTCTGCTGGCAATTGTCGCAGTGATTACCGTTATCGTCTCCGGCACGTCCGGCGGCGCGGTTACTGCCGCCCGTCTGAGCGATTTCTGCACCGCCCCGATTAAGGGCTTCGCTGACGCTCTGCCCGTCTGCCTCTTCGTTATGATCCTGGGCGGCTTCCTCGGTATGATGACCGAGACCGGCGCTCTGGACAACGGCATCGCCGTCCTGGTGCAGAAGCTTAAGGGCAACGAGATCATGCTCGTTCCCGTGCTGATGCTCATCTTCTCCCTCGGTGGTACCACTTATGGTATGTGCGAGGAGACCGTTCCCTTCTACGCCCTGCTCGCCGCTACCATGATGGCCGCTGGCTTCGACCCGATGGTCGGCGCCGCTACCGTCCTGCTCGGCGCTGGCTGCGGCTGCCTGGGCTCCACGGTTAACCCGTTCGCCGTCGGCGCTGCCGTCGACGCTCTGACCGGCGTTGGCATTGAGGTCAACCAGTCCATCATCATCGGCCTCGGTGCCGTCCTGTGGATTGTCACTACCGCTATGTCCATCGTCTTCGTGATGAACTATGCCAAGAAGGTCAAGGCTGACAAGGGTTCCACCATCCTGTCGATGCAGGAGCTCAAGGATGCCGAAGAGGCTCACGGCAAGGCTGCTTCCGAGGTCCACAAGGAGGTCAAGCTCACCGGTCGTCAGAAGGGTGTTCTGATCGCCTTCGCCTTCACCTTCGTCGTCATGATCGTCGGCTTCATCCCGCTGGCCGACCTCAACGAGGGCGTCGCCAACTTCTTCGACGCTGGCGCTGTCTACGACGCCGACGGTAACGCCGTCGTCCAGGGCTGGTCTGCCCTGATCACCGGCCTGCCCATTGGCCAGTGGTACTTCGACGAGGCTTCCACCTGGTTCTTCCTCATGGCT
>OLNU01002762.1_pt1 | contig 10080 bp, 10 predicted proteins | sample 1672241 | NCBI WGS metagenome assembly OLNU01 (sample SAMEA3136663, study PRJEB25190) | human gut metagenome | biome: human gut; feature: human-associated habitat; material: faeces | place: Austria | collected 2013 | reverse complement strand
AGACAAGAGAAAAAAATATTGCGAAGGGCATAAAATATAACAAGGACGGACTGATTGAGGAAGAGCTTAAAAAAATGGAAAAGAATTGAAATTTTTGTATAATAAGCCTTGGCTAATGAATACCAATGCTTTTTTTATTGCAGAAAGGGGAGGAAGTCCTCTTTTTATCAGACAACAGGAAAAAATACAAACAGAAGGCTTTGTTTTTCGTGTAAACACAGTGTTTTGCAAAGATAGGGGTATTAGGAATTTTTTTGAAAACATAAGAGATATTTATAAAAAAATATGAAAAATTCAGATTTTACCACATTGAAAATAGGCATGATAAAATCCTATACTTAAAATATAAACAAAAGCAAAACAAACAGACAAAAGGAAATCGTTAACAAAAGTAATTTTAAAAAATATGTTTATTATACGTTAGGGGGAAATAATATGTCTAAAATTCAAGAAGTAGCAACAGCTGTAGAAAGAGGAAAATCTAAAAAAGTAGCAGGTTTAGTTCAAGAAGCTCTAGATTCAGGAGCAAGTGCACCAGAAATATTAAATGCAATGATAGATTCAATGACAGTAGTAGGTGATAAATTTACAAAAAATGAAATATTCGTACCAGAAATGTTAGTAGCAGCACGTGCAATGCAAAAAGGTGTTGAAGTTTTAAAACCATTATTAGTTGGAGATAATGCAGTTTCAGCAGGAAAAATGATAATGGGAACAGTTGCAGGTGACTTACATGATATAGGTAAAAACTTAGTTATAATGATGCTTGAAAGTGCTGGATTTGAAGTTATCGACTTAGGTGTTGATGTGCCAGCAGAAAAATTCATAGAAGCTTTAGAAGAAAATCCAGATGTAAAAATAGTAGGAGCATCAGCACTTTTAACAACTACTATGGAAGCATTAAAAGATACAGTAAAAGCGCTTAATGAATATCCAGGCAGAGACAAAATAAAAGTTATGGTTGGTGGAGCACCAATAACACAAGAATTTGCAGATGAAATAGGCGCAGATGCTTATACAGAAGATGCAGCAAGTGCAGCTCAAGTAGCTAAAAAATTAGCAACTTCAGTAAGTGTACCAGCTTAAGATTAGAAAATATTTTAGTGCAAGGGTGGATATTAAATAAAAAATAAAATAAAAATGAGGATTCTTTATGAAAAAAATAAATAATAAAATAAAATCGTTTTGGGGAATAAGCGAAGTAGGATTTTCATTTATGAGTACAGTTGAGACAACATTCTTTGTAATATTCTTAACAGATGTGGCGCAACTACCACTAGCGCTAGTTGCAGCTATAACATCTGTAGCAGGTATAGCAGATGCTATAACAGCTATGTTAGCAGGGGTAATAATAGATAAGGTTAATTTCAAAAATGGAAAATATAGACCTTGGCTAATATATTTACCACCGTTTGTAGTAGCATTTTTCGTATTGATGTTTACTAAGATTGGTTCTGACCCAATGGCTGCATTGCTTTGTGGTTTGGGATATGTTCTAAGTCATGGAATTTGGAATATATGTTGGACAGCAAACAGAACTTTAGTTGGTGAACTTACTGATGATCCAGAAGAAAGAGCATTTCTTTCAGGTAGAATATCAGCTGGTTCAAGTGCAGGAAAAATACTTGCATCATATCTTGTACCAGTATTAAATATATTCTTCTTAGGAATATTCGCAAGTTCAACAGGTGTTATTGGTTATACATTAACAGCTTTAATAGCATCAGTTACATTTACAGTATGTTATCTAATACATTTTGCTATTACTAAAGGTTATGATGAACCAAAAGAAGTTTCAAACGATAGTTCAAAACATGCAAAATCAATTTCATTCAAAGATATGGGCAAAAGTATTGCATCAAACCCACAATTATTATTAGTTTTAATTTTCGACTTCTTAAAACTAATTGGATATTATACTTTGATGGCGACTGTTGCATATTATGCTAAAGTTGTTCTTCAAGATGAAGCAGCAATGTCAATTATATTAGTAGTATTCAATGTAGGAGCATTAGTTGGTTCACTTATATCAAAAAATGTGGTTGCAAAACTTGGAAGCAAGATGACAAATATCGTAGGTGTTTTAGGATTTGCAGTTTGCCTAGTAGCTATATATGTTATGCCAGCAAATATGATGATAGTAACTGCGCTTTTAGGTATAGCACAAATATTCTTCGGAATATCTTATGGAAACACAACAAGTTTATATTCAAATTGCGGAACATATAGCGAATATAAAACTGGTAAAAATACTAAAGCAGTTATAATGTCTTTTAGTTCCTTAGCTATAAAAATATCAATTGCAGTTAGAGGTGTTGTTATAACAAGTGTATTATCAGCAATTGGATATCATGCTAATGCGGCGATTACAAGTTCAACAGTTAGCGGAATAAAAATGTTATGCCTTGTAGTGCCGATTATATTCTTAGTTGCATCGGTAATTCCGTTACTAGGATACAAAATAAAAGACAGTGATATAGCTGTAATGGAAAGAGAATTGCAAGAAAAAGCAAAAGTAAATTAACAATAAGAATAGAAATATTAAACATTTTGAGAAAAAGATAAGGTAAATAAAATAAATTTTTAAATTGGGAGGCAAAAAGATGAGCGATTATTCTTTTAAAATAGAGGAAATACAAAATCCAACAATAGACCAAGCAGTACCAAATCCATATGGCGCAAAATCATTTGAAACTGTAAAATATCATACACCAATTACACCAAAAGAAAATGTACTTAGATTATATAGAGGCGAAAAACCACTTTGGATGCCATCATATTATTTCGATATAAACTTTATACAACCATTAGTAATGCCAGATGCTATGGCTAGATGCAAAGGTGGATTTGACTGGTTTGGAATCGAATGGGAATATGAACCAAAGACAAATGCAGCAATGGTTAAACCAGGAACAAGAAGATTAGATGATATAATAAATTGGGAAAGCTTAGTATTCCCTGATTTATCAACTATAGATTGGCAAAAAGATTACGAAGAAAATTATGCAAAAGTAATTGATCCAGACAAGGCAACAATATTTACAATAGTAAACGGATTGTTTGAAAGAACAGCAGATTTAACAAGTTTTGAAGATACTTTCTGCTACTTATTAGAAGAGGAAGAAGCACTAGAAGCATTCTACACTAAATTAACAGATTTCCATATAGAATTAATGAAAATTGCAAAAGAAGTATACCATGCTGATATAATAACTTTCCACGATGATATGGGAACTCAAAGAAGTTCATTCTTCTCACCAACTACTTTTGAAGAAGTTATGTTACCACATTATAAGAGAATGAACGACGCAGCTCATGAAATGGGTCTTTATGTAAACTTCCATTCTTGTGGATGTGTTGGAAATCAAATCGAAAACTTTATAGCAGCTGGATTTGATTCTTGGGAAGGTCAAGATGCTTGCAATGATAAGGTTGGAATATTAGAAAAATACGCAGATAAACTAGCTCAAGTAAGTTCTTTCTCACCAGACCCAGATGGAAAATTAAGTGATGAAGAATATGTACAAGCAGTTAAAGATAGAGTTCATGACTATGGCAAAGAAGGAAGATATATAGCTTGGTATCGTGAAAATAATCCAGAACGTAGAGAAAAAGGATATGAAACAATGTACACAGAATCTCGTAAATTCTATTGTGACTAAGATAATATAAATTAAGACAGAAAAATTAGTATGGATGGAGGATAAAAAATGATTATTATAGGTGAAAAAATCAACGGTTCTATTCCAGTAGTGGCAGAAGCGATAAAAAATAGAGATGCAGAATTTATAAAAAATAGAGCAAAAATACAAGCTGAAAGTGGTGCAACATATATCGACTGTTGTGCATCAGTTCCAGAAGCACAAGAAGTTGAAACATTAAAATGGATGATAGAACAAATTCAAGAAGTTACAGATTTACCAATAGCAGTAGACAGCCCAAGTGCTGATGTAATATTAGAAGCTTATAAATTCTGTAATAAGCCAGGAATTATCAACTCTGTTTCAATGGAAGGGGATAAAATAGATAAAATATTCCCAGCAATAGCAGATACAGATTGGCAAGTAATAGCTTTACTTTCAGATGATACAGGAATCCCACAAACAGCAGAAGATAGATTAAGAGTATTCAAAAATATAATGAAAAAAGCAGAAGAATACAATATCAAACCTGAAAGAATTCATATAGATCCATTAGTTGAAATGTTATGTACATCAGAAGATGGAATTGCTATGAATGTAGAAGTTATAAGCACTATAAGAAAAGAATATCCTACAATCCATATAACTGCAGCAGTAAGTAATATTTCATTCAACTTACCAGTTAGAAAATTAATAAACTTAGGCTTTACAGTTTTAGCAATGAATGCAGGATTAGATAGTGCAATATTAGACCCAACAAACAGAGATATGTTAGGACTTATATATGCAACAGAAGCTTTATTAGGTGAAGATGAATATTGTATTGAATATATAGGTGCATATAGAGAAGGTTTGATTGGACCTAAAAAATAAACAAGTGAATCCCAAATAAATTTTCGACCATATAAATAAGATAAATTTATTAATATAAAAAATAAAAGCATTGATAATTGAAGCCACTTATCAATGCTTATTTTTTAATAAAAATATTTTTAGGAGAGGATTTTATGATATATAACAAAGAACAGATAGATTTATATTTAAAAAAGATGGAGTATAATGATGAAATTAAGATAGATTATGAAACACTGTGTAAGTTGCAAATAGCTCATTTGACTCATATCCCATATGAAAATATAGATGTTTTAAATAGAAAACCTATATCACTTGAATCACAAGATTTATTTGATAAGATGATTGTTAAAGCAAGGGGAGGATATTGCTTTGAGTTAAATGGACTTTATAGCAATTTTTTAAAAAGTTTGGGATTTAATGTGACAAATTTAGCGGGACGATTTATTTATCAAGATGGAAATACTAGAATGAGACTTCATAGAATACTAAAAATAGATATAGATGATAAATCATATATTTCTGATGTCGGAGTTTTGAGTGAATTATCTAGAAAAAGTTTAGAACTTGAAGTTGGAAAAGTCCAAAATGATGGAAAATGTGATTATAAGTTTGAATATAATCCAAAACAGGAAGGAGAATATATTTTATATCAAAGAAAGCCTAAAAAAGATTGGAAACAGATATATAGTTTTTCTTTAGAACCACAATTAGATATTGATTATGTTCTACCGTCTTTTTATTGTGAATCACATCCAAATTCACCATTTATAAATTCAATGAAAGTTGCGCGTTATACAGAAGATGAGCATATAAGATTTTTTGATGGAGAACTAATCTTTTATAAAGACGGTCAAGTTATAAAAATAGAAAAAGTTCGAGAAGATAAGATTGATGATGTATTAAAAGAATATTTTAATATAGTACTTGATAATTTTGTAAAAGTATTAGTATAACTATTACTAATGATTAAATATTTGACAAAGTCAACTAATTTATATATAATCTAAATTGTTAAATATTGAGAGGTGGTAATGTGAAAAATGAATCATTTGCCGTTTATATATCAATAATAAGAAAGTACTTTGTATCATATTGTACTGAAAAAATTTCTAACTTTGGGGTAACTTATACTCAATTATTTGTTTTAATTTATATAGGCAAAAATAATGAGTGTTCTCCTAAAGAAATTGTAGAATATCTTAAAATAGATGCAGGACAATTAAACCGTATTTTAACAAAATTATTAGAGAAAGATTTAATCAATCAGAGAAAGAATAGTAATGATAGACGATTTAATGTTTTGAGTTTAACCGAAAGTGGTAAAAATATAGTCCAAGAGAGCCAGAAACTCTTTTATTCATGGGATACACAAGTTTTATCTGATATTGATGAAAATAGCATACAAGAATTGATGAATTTAATGAAAAAGATTATTTTTAAATTAAATGAAATAGATGGAGGAAAACAAAATGAACAAATTAAAAGATTTTATGAACATATTGACAGGTAGCTTTAATAACTCTGAGCAGTTTGACAAAATGAAACTAGATAATATAGATTTTCCTTATGCTGAACATGTAAATACGATTTGTAATGACAAAATTATAAATTTACCAGAAGATTTTAAAGGAATTTTTATGGTTGAAGAAAGTTATTATACATCAAATGGAAATACACATGCTTCACCTCACTTATTTTTATTTACACAAGAAGAAAATGGAATTAAATTAACTTCTTATGAAGTACCAAATGGATATGATAAAAATACATTTACTTATAGAGATTTAAAAGAAATAGATTATAATGAGTTAAGAGTATCAGAAAAATTTACCCCAGCATTATATATTGAAAAAGATGGAGTATGGGAAGGTGGCAGCACAAGCATGTTTTCACCTGTCTTGAAATTTACTTTGTTTGAACGATTTTCAGAAGAGTATTTAGAGGTTAGTGAAACTATGGAAGTTAGAGGTAAGAGAACTTTCGGATATGATGAACCAATTATTTATAAGAGGGTTATTTAGATAATAAATATTTAAAGATAGAATATTGATATTATAAGGCAGTTGATTTTATCGTCAACTGTCTTTTTATATAAAGTAACACCATCAAGATTGTGTGTTCCAGTTTTAGATGTACAGAATATATAGATATATTTATGGGGGATTATGATTGAAATTTAGCCATTGCACAGCAAAGTTAACTTGCATTGCTTGATGAAATTGGCGAGTTTTTATAAGATAAAAGTATAAATTAAAAATTTAGGAGGCTCTATATGTTAAATGAAAATTTAAAACAACTTAGAAAAAGTAAGGGGTTATCTCAAGAGGAATTAGCAATAAGATTAAATGTAGTTCGTCAAACAATTTCGAAATGGGAAAAAGGGTTATCAGTTCCAGATGCAGATATGCTAATAAAAATTGCTGATATTTTTGAAGTAAGTGTAAGCGAATTATTAGGTGCAAAAATAGGTGAAAAAAAAGAACAAGATGTAAATGAAGTTGCGGATCAATTGATGAGGATTAATGAACAATTGGCGATAAAAAATAGACGTTCACATCGAGTTTGGAAAACTGTTGGAATTGTACTTTTAATCTTTGTACTTTTTAATGTTGGGTTAGTAGTATTAAATTATTCTGCTTTTGAAAGTTATGAAAATAATTCGAGTGTACAAGTAGAAAATGTAGATGAATAATAAAAATGAGGTATGGAAAATAACTATACCTCATTTTTTTATGATATAAAAGTATAATTTAGTACTACAATTAAAAAAAGTAAAAGTTAGAAAGGGGATAGAATGGTGGAACAAACATATGATTTGACACAGGGGAATATAAAAAGACAGTTGATATATCTTTCTATACCACTTTTGATAGGAAGTATATTTCAACAATTTTATAATACAATAGATAGTATAATTGTGGGGACTTATGTGGGTCATGATGCTTTTGCAGCAATTGGGATTTCGGGAACTGTTATGAATTTATTTATATTTATAATAATCGGATGTTGCACAGGAGTATCAATTATAACTGCACAATTATATGGTGAAAAAAATTACGATAAAATGAGAAATGAGATATTTTTATCTTCAATTTTAGGCATAGTTGTAACTATTATAATAAGTATTTTGGGAATTTTATTTATGCCTATTATATTAAATATTATCCAAACTCCAGTAGAATTAACAGGATATGTAACTCAGTATATGAATGTAATATTAGGAGGACTTATAACAACTTTTCTTTATAATTTTTTATCCTCAATTTTAAGATCAGTCGGAAATACAAGAATGTCACTAATATTTTTAATAATTTCAATCTTTCTAAATGTAATACTAGATTTACTGTTAATAAAACAATTTTCAATGGGAATAATGGGAGCGGCTTTGGCAACTGTAATATCTCAAGCTGTTTCAGCATTATTGTGTTATTTTTATATAATTTACAAGATTCCATTTTTAAAAGTTAAAAAGATTGATATGAAGTATAATTCAGGTTTGATAAGATTGACTTGCCAATATTCGTTTGTATCGGCATTACATCAATCATCACTTTATATAGGAAAACTTCTTGTCCAAGGTGCAGTTAATTCACTCGGTGTTGATGCAATTTCTGCATATACAGCAACAGGTAGAATTGAGGACGTAATCTTAGCATTTGGAAATAGTGGCTCTGAGGCAACTTCAATATTTATTGCACAAAATACAGGAGCAAAAAATCAAAAGAGAGTATTAGAAGGATTTAAAGATGCATTAGTATTAATACAATTAGTTTGTATAGGATTGATTTTATTTATATTCTTCCGTTCAGATATTTTGCTTAATTTCTTTTCATTTGATGATGGAAAGACTGTATTAAATTATGGAGTACAATATTTTAAAATTATATCATTTTTCTATATAATTAGTTTGGTTGGAAGTATATTTGTTGGATTTTATAGGGGAACAGGGCATGTAAATATACCTGTTATAGGAACTACATTACAAATAAGCATAAGAGTAATACTTTCTTATTTATTAGTCAAATTTATGGGGATTGGTGGAGTAGCTCTTGCTACAGGAATAGGATGGATAGGAATAGTTACATTCCAAATATCAGTATTTGTAATAAAGAAATATTATAAATCTGAAGAAGAGGGGGAGTAACTATAAAATAATAATATATCATAAAAAATATATGTAATATCCATTTTGAATTAAAATATGGAAAAAGGATTGATGCATAAAATACACCAATCCTTAAGAAAATTAAATGAAAAGTGAGTATATAAAAATATAAATTAAATAAATTTAAAATATATTTTTACACTATTTTTATTGGGTAAGTAAATTTATTTAGCGTGTTCAGCTAATTCTTCCTTGATAACTTCAGCCATTCTCTTAATACCTTCAACTATCTTGTCTTCAGGCATATTAGAATAATTTAATCTACAAGTATTATAAACACCGCCATTAGGGTAGAAAGATTCACCAGGAACGTAAGCTACATCTTTTTCTAAACATTTTTTAGCCATTTCTCCTGCATTGATTCCTTCTGGTAGTATAACCCATGTAAATAATCCTCCTTGAGGGTGTGTAAATTCAACAGAGTCTGGGAATTCTTCTTCCATAGCTTTCATCATAACATCTCTACGTTTTCTATAGCATGCTTTAATTTTTTCAACGTGTGCATCTAAATCAAACATATCCATAAATTTGTTAACTTCCATTTGAGATATTGTAGAAGCTTGAAGGTCAGCACCTTGTTTACAAATATTGAATTTATTTAATATTTCTGGAGCTGCACAAGTCCAACCAAGTCTGTATCCTGGGCAGAATATCTTAGAGAATGTTCCTAAGAAAATAACTAAGCCTTTAGTATCTAAAGATTTTAATGAAGGTAAGAATTCGCCGTCGAATCTTAATTCTCCATAAGGATTATCTTCAATTACAGGTATTTCATATTTATTTATTATTTCCATGAATTTCAATCTTCTTTCCATTGGCCAAGTTCTACCAGATGGATTTTGGAAATCAGGGATAACATATATCATTTTAACTCTATCAGTAGTAGCAAGAACTTTTTCTAATTCTTCCATGATCATACCGTCATTATCAGTAGGTATTTCTATAAATTTAGGTTGATAAGCTTTCATTGCATTTAAAGCACCCATATATGAAGGGCTTTCGCATAGTATAACGTCGCCTTCATCTATAAATACTTTACCAGCAAAATCTAAACCTTGTTGAGAACCACTAGTTATTAATATATCATCAGCTTTAACATTAGTTTTTAATTTAGTGTTCATTCTATCTGCTATTTTTTCTCTAAGTGGAGCATATCCTTCAGTAGTTGTATATTGAAGAGCAACTTGTCCTTGTTCTTCTAATACAGCAACAGAAACCTTTTTCATTTCTTCAACTGGAAATAGTTCCGGAGCAGGCATTCCACCAGCGAAAGATATAACTTCCGGTCTTTGAGTAAGTTTTAAAAGTTCACGAATAGCAGAAGCAGAGGCGAAGGGGAGATTTTTGCCGGAAATGTCAGCAGATACGGCATGAGCAGAAGAAGCAACGGTAAGCGTATCGTGATACCCCATCCCCTGG
>OLNU01002760.1_pt1 | contig 10087 bp, 8 predicted proteins | sample 1672241 | NCBI WGS metagenome assembly OLNU01 (sample SAMEA3136663, study PRJEB25190) | human gut metagenome | biome: human gut; feature: human-associated habitat; material: faeces | place: Austria | collected 2013 | reverse complement strand
AATTCTAGCCAATACATCTGCTTTTATTATGCAAAATTTTCAAGATATCTCTTGGGCTGGATTTTATTTATTTAAAAACAATGAACTTATTTTAGGACCATTCCAAGGTAAAATTGCTTGTACTAACATTCCTCTAGATAAAGGAGTTTGTGGTAAAGCAGCATCTACTCGAAAAACTGTTATTGTAGAAGATGTTCATCAATTTGCAGGACATATTGCCTGCGATAGTGAAAGCAACAGTGAAATTGTAATTCCACTTATAAAAGGAAATCAATTATATGGTGTATTAGATTTAGATTCTACATCATTTAGTAGATTTTCTAAAGAAGATCAAATTATTTTTGAAGAAATTTCAGAAATTTTAGTTCAACATTTATAATTATTTACATATCTTTGATATGAGGGGAAACCATGAAAAGACATCTTTTATTATGTTGTTTAATAGGAATAATGAGTATACTGGGTTACTTTTATTTTCAAAGAAAGATTATATTTATTGATCATCCAACAATTGAAATCAATAGTCCATTTTATTATAAAAAATATATTAAAAAAGTTAAAAATGGTTCTATTAATGACGTCACTTATAATGCAAATGATTTAAACAATCAAACTTTAGGACATTATACAGTGACTTATTTTTTTAAAGGAAAAACATATCATTTGAAAATAGAAGTGATTGATACAAAAAAACCAACTATTAAAGAATCTGAATCTTTAAAAATTGAAAAAGGGAAATCTTACGATTTAAAAAAAGGAATTATTATTAAGGATAATTCTAATCAATACAATTTAACAATTGATACCAATGATTTTAATCCCAATCAAATTGGAAACTATACAATTTATTATAAAGCAAATGATCTTTCCAATAACCAAGCGACTTTCAAAAGAAAAGTAACTGTCGTTAAAAAAATAGAAATTGGCACACATATAGAATCTAATAAAAAAATAGTGTATCTTACGTTTGATGATGGTCCCAGTCAAAATACTGATCGCATTTTAAAAATATTAAAAAAATACAACGCTAAAGCAACTTTTTTTGTTACAGGATGTCATCAAGAATATAATCAATATATTATTGAAGCTTATAAACAAGGACATACTATTGGTTTGCATAGTTATTTGCATGAATATCAAGATATTTATTCCTCTAAGGATGCTTATTTCAAGGACCTTAAAAAAATAAAACAAATGGTTAAACAACTTATTGGTATTCAAGTCCACTATATTCGTTTTCCAGGAGGAAGTTCTAATCGTATTTCTAAAAACTATTGTCATGGTATCATGTCTCAATTAACACGTGAAGTCATTAAACAAGGTTATCAATATTATGACTGGAATGGTGATACAACAGATGCAAGTGGCAATCATATCCCAACTGCAACAATCATTAAACAAGCTACAAGTGAAACACATCAAAATATTGTCCTTTTAGCACATGATACAGATGCTAAAGATACAACTGTAGCTGCTCTTCCTTCTATCATCCAATATTATAAAGAAAAAGGTTATCAATTTTTAGGCATTGATGATGAAAGTTACTATGTACATCATGATATACAAAATTAGCAGTCATTTGACTGCTAATTCTTTTTTAAATCCTCTAATAAATAATTTTTCATTTGTTTATTTTTTCTTTGAAATTCTTCAATTTCATGAAGATGTGTTTCTTTAACCAATAATTCGAATTCTCTTGCAGAAATACGCATAGCCCCTCTAGAAGAAACAATAATTTGTTCTAAAGCATCTGAAGTAGCTACATAAACACGATATTTTTGTGATAAATCATGTGTTACTTTCTCTATGTAGTTATCTGCAGTTTGCGCTTCTTTTGTATAAACAACATAAATATTATCATTTTTTTCAATTGAGCCAATATTCTTTTTAATTTTATAAGCATCAAAAACAACAATCAGCAAACATTTTCGATAACCTTGATAATTATTCAAAATATCTATTAAACGATGTCTAGCATGGTCTAAATTTGTTTTAGCAAGTTCATTTAATTCATCCCATGAAAAAATAATATTATATCCATCTACTAATAAACATTCTGGTAAAATTGTCTTTTTTTCTTCAACCTGTTTTTCTATTTTACGATTCATTTCTTTAGAAAGTCGTCTTTTAATTGGTCCATATGTTCTAATAAATATTTCCTCTAACTCTTTATCATCGACTTTATAATTTTTTGTAACTGGACGTGGTTTATTTTTTTGATATACATAAGGTAAATGCATATAATTTTCTACTTCATCATAAGGGACATAAAATCCTGCACCCTGTTTACAAAAGATAGAACCTGTAGGAAATAAAGCATCTTCTTCACTATTATAGCCAATTTCTTGAATAATTTTTTCTTGATCATGACATTCAAAGTAACCAGCCATTTGATAGAACAGCTTCCCATTACCTTTTGTAAGCGAAAGAAAATCCTTTTGATAAGTCATTAAATAACGAACAGGTGCTTTTCCTTTAATGATTGTTAAATCCTGTTCATAACTTATTTGATAATCGCTATGAAATGTATCTAAATCATAAATAATCTTACTTGAAATATGATTTTCTACAATCATCTCAAATTCATAATAAGGTTCTAATAAAAGAGATTTTGCCTTTTTTAAGCCTTGTCGAATTGCTCGATAGGTTGCTTCTCTAAAATCTCGGCCTTCAGTATGTTTTAAATGGGATTTTCCTGTAACAAGAGTCAATTTCATATCTGTAATAGGCGATCCTGTAAGAACACCAAGATGTTGAATTTCTTGCATATGTGTTAAAACAAGATTTTGAAAATTAAGCGGTAAAGTATTTCTTTGACATTGATTTTCAAACACAAGCCCTTTGCCCCTTTCTAAAGGTTCTAATAAGATATGCACTTCAGCATAGTGACGTAAGGGTTCAAAATGACCTACTCCTTCAACTTTATCCAAAATCGTTTCTAAATAAGTAATTCTTCCTTCATCATAATGAATTAAAAATCCATAACGTTCCAAAATAAGATTTTGTAAAGTATCTAATTGAATTTCTCCCATAATTTTAACTGAAAGAATTCCTAATTGTTGATTATATTCAAATTGTAAACTTGGATCTTCTTTACCAATACTTAGTATTTGTTCAATAGCTTTACTTTTTTCAATATCATCAGGAAGTAAAATTTGATAAGACATAAAAGGCTTTAAAATATTTTGTTGTGTCTGTTTTTGATTTCCAAATGTAAAACCAATAGGTAACTCATCTAACCCCAAACAAGCCACTATATCACCTGTTGAAGCACTCTGAACACTTTGATAGCCTTGTCCCGTATAAATTCTTAATTCATCTACTTTACTTTCACCAATAATATCTTTAACATGCAAAGTCCCGCCTGTTACTTTTAAATGCGTTAAATGTTTTTGTTTATGAAATGTCTTTTTAAAAACAATCCCACTTAAAATATCTAAAGCTTCTTTTTGACAAGTATATAAATCTAAAGCTTCCATAAATTCTTCTACACCTTCATCTTTTAACGCTGAGCCAAAGAATACAGGAAACATTTGTCTTAAAGAAATAACTTTTTGAATATCTTCTTGTTTCATTTGTTGATTAAGATACTTTTCTAATAATTCATCATTTAATAAAGAAATGTTTTCATAAAAGTTTTCATCAATTGCAAAACAATTTTCATTTAATTCTTTTTGAATATTTTGTAATAATTGCTCTTTGGTTGAGTACGTACTATCCATCTTATTAACAAAAATAAAAGTAGGAATTTGATAAGTTTGCAATAATTTCCAAATTGTTTTTGTGTGCGCTTGTATACCATCCTTAGCCGAAATAACAAGAATAGCATAATCTAACACTTGTAACGTTCTTTCCATTTCACAACTAAAATCATTATGCCCAGGTGTATCTAAAAAAGTCATTTGACTTTCTCGATACATAAATGAGATTTCTTTTGAAAAAATAGTAATACCTCTTTTTCTTTCTTGTATATCATAATCTAAAAAAGAATCTTCTTTATCAACTCTTCCCATTTTTTTAATAACACCTGCATGAAAAAGCATTGCTTCAGATAATGTTGTTTTTCCAGCATCAACATGTGCTAAAATCGCAAAAGTTACTTTTTTCATGAATTTCACCTTCTTTCTACTTTATATGTAGTAAGTCTCTTACAACAACACTTGCAATGATCAAACCTGCACAACTTGGTACAAAAGAAATACTACCAGGTGTTTTTTTATGTGTCTCAGGATCTACAGGTGCATCTGTTTCAATGGGCTTTTCTGTAGAATAAACAACTTTTAAAGCAGGTATTTTTCTTTTCTTAAGTTCCCTTCTCATAACTCTAGCAAGTGGACAAATAGATGTTTTATAAATATCAGTTACCTCCAACTTTGTTGGATCTAACTTATTACCTGTCCCCATTGATGAAATAATTTTAATCTTTTTTTCTTGTGCTATTTCTACCAATTTAATTTTAGCTGTTACTGTATCAACAGCATCTACAATATAATCAAACTCATCAAAGGGAAAATGATCAACTGTTTCAGGTAAAAAGAAATCATCATATGTTAAAACATGACAATGTGGATTAATAGATAAAATACGTTCTTTCATAACTTCTACTTTTTTTTGATCTATTGTTTGATGTGTCGCAATAATTTGACGGTTAAGATTCGAAATAGAAACCGTATCATGATCAATGATATGAAGTGTCCCTACACCAGCTCGAGCCAGTGCTTCAACGACAAAACCACCCACACCACCAACACCAAAAATAGCAACGGTGCTGTTTTGTAAGGCCTCTATTCCTTCTTTTTTTATTAATAGTTCTGTTCTTGAAAATTCTTCCATAATAATCACCTGTAAAAGTATACCATAAAATAAAAAAGGCTTCCGCCTTTTTTATAAACCTTTTTCAGTTAATTCACGTGCAACATCATCTTTGATGGTAACACCTGCTGCTTTTAACTCGACAATCTTATCTGCAAATTGTGGTAAGTATTTTTCATGAGCAATCAATAATTCATTTAAAACATTGACCATTTTTTGTCCTGATACTGTTTGTGGATTTAAAATGAATGCTTGCATTAATAATCCATAATCACCAGTTACAGCTGCCTCTTCAACACATAATTCCATGTTTTTCATGCATTGTAACCATCCTCTTTGAGCTGGTTGTAATGGTCCAAAGGCAATAGCTCTTGCTCCTGTTGAGCCAATATAAGATGAAACTTCTACCGCACAGTCAGCTGGTAAATCTGGGACAGATCCATTATTTTTAGTTGTTACCACGATATGTGATAATTTATTTCCATAAATAGAAGCAATTGTTTCACAAGCTGCATCTGAATAATGTGCTCCTCCACGTTTTGCTAATTGTTCTGGTTTATGATCTAAATCTGGATTTTTATATAATTCAAATAATTCATGTTCTGTTTGTTGTACTTGTTGTCCACGAGTTCCTACCTTAGGATCATTATATTCTTCTAAACCATGAGCCAACATTTCTTCTTCACGATAATAATATCTATGATATCCACATGGAATCATATTCATTTGAAGTAATTGTTCTTTAAAGAATGGAATATCATGAATGTTTGCAGGAATTCCCATATCTTTTCCTTCATACATTGCTTCAATGATATCTTTAGTCACTTCTTTACCATTTTCATCATAAACTTTATGCCAATGGAAATGGTTTAATCCAGCAAATTTATAAGTTAATTGATCTAATGTTTTACCAATTGTTTTTGGTTCATCAAGCATTGCTCCAACAGGAACATTACATAAACCAATGACTTTATCCCATTTACCAAATCTCATAACCGCTTCAGTTACCATTCCTGATGGATTTGTAAAGTTAACAAGCCAAGCATCTGGGCATAATTCTTTCATATCTTCAACGATTGATAAAATAACTGGAATTGTTCTTAAAGCTTTAAACATACCTCCAGCACCATTTGTTTCTTGACCTAACATACCATAGCTAAATGGAATTCTTTCGTCTTTAATACGAGCATTTAATAAACCAACTCTAAATTGAGTTGTAACGAAATCTGCATCTTTTAATGCTTCTCGACGATCTAATGTTAGATGAACTTTAACATCATAAGGAGAAGCATCCCACATACGTTGTGCCATTTTACCAACGATTTCTAATTTTTCTTTCCCATCTTCAATATCGACAAGCCAAATTTCCTTGATTGGAAGTTCATCATATCTTTTAATAAATCCTTCCATTAACTCTGGTGTATAACTACTTCCTCCACCAATTGTTACGATTTTTACAGGTTTTTTACTCATTTTTATATCCTCCATTTTTGACACATTCATTATAGCACAGAGGTATAGACAAGTATGTTTCTTTCATAAAATGAAAAAAATAGAAGCTTTTCACTTCTATTTTAATTCATCTAATACTTTATAAATTTCTTCAGCAACTTCATCCATTGATTGATTTCCATCAACGTTAGTAAGTTCACCTAACATTGTGTAGTAATCAATTAAAGGTTTTGTTTGTTTATTGTAAGTATCAATACGTACTTGAACTGCTTCTTCACTTTCGTCAGAACGTTGTGTTAATTCTCCACCACATACGTCACAAACACCTTCTTTTTTTGGTGGGTTATAAACGATATGATATGATTTTCCACAATCAGCACAAGTTCTTCTTCCTGATAAACGTTTAACTAAAACATCTTCAGGAATATCTAAGTTGATTACAGCATCAATTTTAAAATTGAACATTGAACAAATATCAGCTAATTTTCTAGCTTGAATGATTGTTCTTGGGAAACCATCTAAGATGAAACCATTTTTAAATTCTTCAGTGTTAATATTTTCTTCTAAATATTCTTGAATCATTTGAATTGTAAAATCATCTGGTACTAAATAACCAAAAGAAATAAAATATTTAGCAATAACACCAAATTTTGTTTCTTCTTTAATTGCTTTTCTAAATAAATCTCCTGTAGAAATTTGTTTTAAACCATATTTTTCCACCAATTTAGCAGCTTGAGTTCCTTTACCAGCACCTGGTGGACCCATTAAAATTATATTCATTACTATCTCTCCTTTAAGCAATGCCTATTATATGCTTTTTTTTCATTAAATGGAACTAATTTATGAAAAAAAGAATACTTTTTTAACAATTCTATAATTCTTTTTTAAAGAAAGGGTTTTCATTTATTTTTTCCATCTAAAATAAAACTCTACACCATCTTCTAAATTATGAACTCCATAACTCATTTCATGAAGTTCTAAAATATTTCTAACGATTGCAAGACCCAAGCCTGTACCTTTTTGATCATCACTTACAAAAGATTCCCAAATAGTATCCATACGTTTTTCATCAATTTGTTTTCCCTTATTTTCAATAGAAAACTCATTTTCTTTGATTTTAATTTTAATCGTACTATTAATAAATGCATGTTTGATTGCATTTGACAAATAATTTTGAATAACCATTTCCATTCGTTTTCTATCACTTACAATTAAAACATCTTCTCCTTGTATTTCTATCTTTAATTTTTTATCCATTAATAATTGTTCATAATCATCAACAATATCTTCAGTTAGCTCTCTTAAATCAATTTCTTTTTTATCTAAAGTAACCGCCTTTGCTTCAAGTTTTGATAAATCTAACATTTGTAATACTAAATCATTAATAACACTAATTTCTTTATTGATCACCTCTATATACTTAGCTTTTTTATCTTTATCATCTACATTTTCTAATAAATCAATATTTCCATTAATAATAGCAAGAGGTGTTTTAATCTCGTGAGTAAATTGAGCAATAAATTCTTCCCTTAATTGTTCCATTTTTTTCACTTGATCTATTTCTAGATTCAAAGCGTCTATATTTCTTTTCAAGTTAGAAGACATTGTATTTATATGACTTGAAAGACTTGATAATTCATCATGTCCTTTTGTATCTAATACACCTTTAAAATTATTATTTGTGATTTCCATTGCAACACGATCAATTTCTTTAATACGTCTTGTTGTCATATAAGAAATCAAAAATGAAAATAAAACAATAAATAAGAAACCACCTAAAAGTAATGGAAGGTTATCTTTAATCAAATCATTTCTTAATTGATTTCTCCCTCCACTTTGAAAATCATAGAAAATAGCAATTAAGGCATTGGGGGCTGGTTCTTGTCCTTCAACGTAACCATGATGCTCATCTAAAGGAAGAAGTAATACAGAATATGAATAATCATCTAGTATCTTTGTAAAAGAAGCATACGTTAATGTTCCTTTTTTAAGAGAGGTTGCAATTTCATTTGTCTTTTTTATAGCAGTTTGCGAATTAGAGTCAATTGAAACATCATCTAAAAAAGTAGCAAGCCCTGCATAGACATTTGAAAAATGTTCATTTACAGCCTTTTTAGATAATTCATTTATTTTTGATGTAGAAACTCTTGTATCCCCATAAGCTTCCTCTTCATTTTTCTTTAAATGTACTTCGCCATTTTCTACATAGGCTTCATAAAATGCTTCAACGGTATTTCCTTTTTTTTGACCAAAGATATCTGTATTATAATGTATAAAAGTCGGTTTAACCTTATAATACCGATTTTTTGTATTATATGTTGATTGTGATGTATCTTTAAAGTTCTTTAATTCTTCAATTTGTCCTTCAAAGTATAAATGAATATCATCATATTCATTTTTTTCAACATCTTTAATTGTTTCTATTAATAACTGATATTGTTCACTTGATAAAGATGACAAATCAATATAATAACGTGCATCATAGAAATCATCAGAATAATCTGCATCTACATCACTCTCATTAATTTCTACAAAAGGATCATGTACAATAAGTAAATGATCATCTTTTTCATATCCGTATTGTTCGATTGGATTTCCATAAGTATCTAAAAGATATATTTTAGTTGAATCATCTTTAGGTAATTCACTTAACCCCTGTTTTATTTTATCTAAATCAAACTCTCTATACTCTCCATTTTTATTAGAAATAGCTGTACAATAATTTATATAGTCATCTGAAGTACTACTTTGACTGTAATAAAGGAGTTCATTAAAACTTTGATCATATTTAGTCTTTACAATATATCCAAATACCACCATAAAAGAAATAAATAAACAAATAAACACCTTAAACTGAATACTTCTTATTCTTTTCATAATTCTTCTCCTCTCCACATATATCCTGTTTTAACAATGGTTTGAATATAATAAGAATATTTTCCCAATCGTTTCCTTAAACGTTTAATATATGTATCTACTGCGACCATCCCCATAATAATCATAGCCCCACAAAGTATCTAAAATTTTTTCTCTTGATAAAACAATTCCTTGATTTTCCATTAAGTATCGAAGAAGTTTAAATTCTTTATCTGTTAAAATAATATCATTTTCTTCAATCACTAAAATATGTTTATCTAAATCCAAAATCACTTTTCCTGACTGAAGTTGATTCGTTTCAATCTTTTTATTTCTTTTTAAAAGTGCTAAACATTTTGCATACAACAAAGAAGGTTTAAATGGTTTAGTAATATAATCATCTGCCCCACATTCATAAGCCTTTAATTGGTTTTCATCTTCTGATAAAGCACTTATAAAAACGATGAGCGTATTATATTGACTTCTAATTTGTTTACAAACTTCATAGCCATCAATTCCTGGCATCATAATGTCAAGTAAAATGATATCGATTGTATCATCTAATATTGCTAATCCTTCATAACCATTTTGAGCTTCTATAACCTCTATTTCTTTATGATCAAAATACTCTTTAACAAAATCTCTTACTTCTTTATGATCTTCTATCATCAATGCTTTATACATTACTACCACCTCTTCAACTTTATTGTAGCATGACTATGTGTAAAAGATGTGAAAAAAAAGGTGACGGTTAGTCATCTAGTTCTTTCGTATAATTATAATGTAATTTTTCATAACCTTGTCTTTCATAAAAACGATGCGCATCTTTACGATAAGTGGAAGTAGAAAGCTCAATTTGTTCGAATTGCTTATCTTTTGCAATCTCTTCAATTTTTTCAATAAGTTGTTTACCAATTTTAAAACTCCTTTTTTCTGGTAAAATAACAAGTTCTACAATTTCACCTGT
>OLNU01002747.1_pt1 | contig 10120 bp, 6 predicted proteins | sample 1672241 | NCBI WGS metagenome assembly OLNU01 (sample SAMEA3136663, study PRJEB25190) | human gut metagenome | biome: human gut; feature: human-associated habitat; material: faeces | place: Austria | collected 2013 | reverse complement strand
TATACCTATACAATCTCCTTGTTTTAGAGCATTTCCCTTCAAACTTTCAGCAAAAACAAATTCACTATGCAAACATAGACCAATGATAAAACATATACTCAAAAAATATTTAAAATAATTTTTCATCACTTCACCACCAACCATCAATCTTGCTCGACAATATGTTTACGCACCTTCATAGGTGTATTGCCAAAATGCTTTTTAAACAAAGTCCTAAATAATTTATAATTATTAAAACCATGTCTTGATAAAATCATAGACAAACTATCTTTTGTATTAATTAAATCTCGATAAACATAAGCTAATTTCACTTGATTTTGATACTCGATAAAAGTAACACCCATATGCTTTTTAAAAAATCTACAAAAATAATTTGTCTGAAAATGTACCAATTTTGCTATATCCTCTAAAGCTATATTTTGCTTATAATTCTCTTGCAAATATTTTAAAATTATATTCAATCTAGCTAAATCTTTTTTCCTTTGACCTACATTGACATTCATCATTTTCACACTAAAATGAGTCTTCAATTCAAACAACAATGAAAACAATAAACTATTAAACTTTAATAAAAATCCGTCTTCCTTTGCGTCATAAACCCTTTTCATTTCCAACAATATGGATTTTACCTTATTTAAACACTCCTGTTTTCTTGGTGTATTTTTACTGTCATTGAGTACAAATATAATCTCTTGTATATCTGGTACAAATTGCTCTAAAAAATCTATAGGAATTTGCAACAAAATAATTGTATTTGTTTCCATCAATTTCATAGAGTGAATAGCATTTGCATTGACTAAAACACAATCACCATCATGAAGCAAAAACGATTTATTTTCTATAGTCGCCAATCTTTCTCCCTTGATTAGATAAATAAACTCTATGGATTGATGCCAGTGATTAGGTATATAATTACATTTTTCCACCAAAGTACAAAAACGCACCTTCGTTATCTCCGAAAAATCTATATGCTCATAGGCAATATTCTTATTCATATTCTCCATGATTACCTCTTATTATTTTATTTAGTACACTTATTTTAACATAAAAAGAGTTATCTACTAAATCTAGTAAATAACTCTTTAAACATAATTTATTTTAATATAATTTTATCTATTTCATTCACAAAATCTTTATTTTTCGCCACAGTACTATTACCACCTAAAGATTTATATTTATCATAAATTTTTTCTCTTATGTCAATTAATAACTCATTTGTTATTAAGTCTAAATTTAAATTTTTTATATCATTATCATTAATATTATTTTTATTTAATATAGATATTACTGTTGCATATAAAACATAAAATAATATATCTTGTCTTTCTGTTCTCTCATACTTAGTAGATTTTTTAATAAATTTTTCTATTTTTCTACCTATCAAAGCAACTTTATAAAAAACTTCTAAATCTCTTTTAAAATTATAAATTTTTTTATACGTATTATCATCCATTAAAATTGTTGATGGTCTCGCTCTAGCAAAATCAGGTTTTTTCAAAAATAATGTTATCAAACATTGACCTAAAAAAGAAATACTTATTATTTTTTCTCTATCTTTTCCTTGATTTTTATAATAATTTTTTCTTCTATCATAAAATAATCCTTTATTTTTTAAATACATTTCTATTTGCAAATGTATTTCATCTGTTGCTCTTAATGATGTTTTACTTATGCTTGTTTGATTATTTGTAGCAAATATTATACTATCTCTTGATTTTTCATTTTCTGGAACAATAATTCTAACTAATATACACCTATTATCTATATTTAATTTATCTTTGTGATTAACATAATACTTATAAATTTCTGTTGATGTTTGCAATCCATTTACAATTTTAGGATTAGTCAGTTGAAGTTCTTTATTATTTATTAATGCTACATCTGAAGCTAATATTGTTATCCCATTATTTAACCACCAAAAATCTTCTTCTGTCTGATTTTCTAATGTTTTATATATAGATTTATTAACTGTATTCTTTCCTTGATAATCTCTTACATTTGCTTCTAACATTGTTTTTTTCATTTCATCATTTTTATTAACAATAAAATAATAATAATTTTTCAATGAAACCAATGTTAAATAATTAGGTTTATTATTAGGAGCTATCGGTATCTCTTCTAATTTTAAATTTACCATATTTTCGCATGCCGTATTATATCTTTTGAATAATTTATCTGCTCCTTCAAAATTAACATTAACATTAGCTATAGGATAATACTCTTTTACTTTTTTCTCTAATTCTTTTGCTTGTTCATTTACATTTGGATGCACTTCTGTTGCTAATGTAACATAATAAAAATTAAATTGCATTTTCACTTTTTTCATTGCTGTTTTCAAATATATTTTTTGAAATAATGAAAATAACTCTAAAACTTTTTCATTATATCTTGTTTTAAAATCTTCTAAATTATTGGATAAACACAATAAATTCTCAACTAAAGTTTTCCATTTCATTAATGCATCTTCTTTAAACGAAAATGTATTTTTAGACTGTATTATTATAAATTCTAAAAATATTTCCTTTGTATTATATTTAATATCTGTCCCTAATATATTAACTAACTCTTGATTTAAAAAAATATATAATCCATCACATCCTCCATCTAAAGCTCCACCAATAAGGCCTGATTCTATCTCTTCATCATCTAAATCATAATTTTTTAGTATTTGTTGAGCTGAAAAATATTCAAAATATTCCGCTTCAGAATGTATCATACTTGATTTTTTAGATTCATTTTTTATATAATCTCTCAATATCATTTGGTTATTTGTATAAATCATTATTTTTCCTTTCCTCAGCTAAAATCTCTTTTAATAGATTTTCAGCACTTTCTTCATCAGGGTTATTTGTGCCCAACTCACCACGAAAAGCTTTAGCTAGTATTGCTTTTTTCAGTAATTCTATTTTTTCTAATTGCTGTTCTAAGTTTTTTATTTTATTATACTTAGCCAATAAATTATCCAAAATATTAACAATTTCCTGTTGTTCTTCAATAATAGGTAAACTTATTTTATATTTACTTATCGTTTTTTCTGATACTCTTGGTAAATTTATTCCACTTGAATTTTCTACTGCATATTGTATAAACATAGGTAAATTAAAATAATAATTTATATATTTAGCAGTATTTATATTATCAAATCTAAATACTAATATGTCAGTTGAACATATTCCATCAAAATTTACAACATCATGCTTATTTAAATATGGACGCAATTTTCCATATAAAACATCATCTTTTTTAAATTTTGTTTTTATACTTTTTACTTCTGATGAATTATTTTTATTAATAATACCTTTACTAGTTTCTATATTTTCTAATCCTATATAATTTACTATTTGATTTTCAATCTGCGGATTATATTTATCTTTTACCACTTTAAAAACTTCTTTTAACTCGTATTTTTTCCAACTAGATAAATCAATATTATTTTTTTTTCTCCATTTTACTGTTAATTCACCAGTAAAAGCTTTATGCAGTATTGCCATTTTATTTTGTTCGAATTGAGCTAAAGTATTTTCTATTAATTCCTTTGCTCTATCTAATTTAGTAAATAAAGACTCTATTCTATTTACAATTCTTTGCTGTTCATTTATTGGTGGTAAAGGTATTGATATAAATTCTATAACTTTAGGGCTAATATTAGGTTGCGCTCCACCATATGCCAAATTTAATATATCTTCATTTTTTAAAGCTATATAATAATTTCTATATTCATTAAGAACTTTTTCTTTATTCTTTATTTTTATATTTCCTATACGCTGATTTAAATATGCTATTTCATCTAAATAATAAACGCCATTTTTTCCTGTTGTTGCTCCCGATAAAGCTATTAACAAATCACCTTTTTCTATAACATATTTTTCTTCATTCTTTTCTAACTTATTAACATAAATACATTCATTAATGTTTACTATACCATTTTCTATATTAGATATTCTTACTAAAGGTATTCCTTCCTTTTTATAATCTATTTTTTTAAAAGCATATCCATTTTCTATATAAAAAATATCTTTAAAATATGTCCAACACCAATTACTAGGTATTTTATATAGTTGTTCTTCTTTTGGTACTAAGGCATTTCGCAATTTTTCTTCTATGGTTAACTCTATTTGTTTTTTCTTTGCCATTTTAAGCCTCACCATTTTCTAAGAGTTTTAATTCATTTACAACTTCACTAAGTAAGGCTTGTGCTTCGGATAAGTCTGCAATCATTTCTTCTGTGCAATCAATAGGATTTGGCAAGTCTTCATAATCTAAGATACTATCATCTTTTATCAAGCCTAAATCAAGGCTATTGCCTTTTTCGGCAATTTGTTCTCTTGTAAATACAGAAAATCTTTCATCTTGTATTTTATGTCTATCTTCTGCTGTATAAGCTTTGATAAAATCGGCAAAATCGCTTTTTTTGAGTGGATTTGTTTTACCAAAAGAAGGCATATTCGTTCTTAAATCATAGAACCACACTTCTTTTGTATTATCTTTATCTGTTTTGCCACGTGTGAAAAATAATACATTCGTTTTTACACCTTGAGCATAGAAAATCCCTGTAGGTATTCGCAAAATTGTATGCAGATTGCATTTATCCATTAAATCGGCACGGATTTTTTCACCATCGCCGTCAGCAAATAATACATTATCTGGAAGTACAACACCTGCTCTAGCTTTGCCATTGGCTTTTAAACTACGATAAATATGTTGCAAGAAATTCAACTGTTTATTGCTCGTAGGATAAGTGAAGTCATCACGTGTTGCACGTTCACCACCTTTTTTCGTACCAAAAGGAGGATTGGCAAGCACTACATCAAAATCTTTTAATGCTTTTCCTTGATTGGATAATGTATCAGCAAGCATGATATCGCCATCAATATCGTGAAGCATTGCATTCATCAAAGCCAATCTATGTGTATCATGTACTAATTCGCAACCTGTAAAAGCTTCTTTATATTGAAAATCACTTTGTTCTTCATCTAAATCATCATAATCATCAGTTTGAGATTTTACATAATTATTTGCAGAAATCATAAAGCCAAAAGTTCCGCAAGCTGGATCATTACAACGTTCGCCTGCTTGTGGTGCTACAAGCTCTACAATCACATCAATGAGTACACGAGGGGTAAAATATTGCCCTGCTCCAGATTTTTTCTCATTGGCATTTTTTTCGAGCAAACCTTCATAAAGATTGCCCAAGCCTTCTTCTTTAGCACTGTACCAATCAAGTTCATCTATAGTTTTAATTATTTTTTCTAAATTCTTTGGTTCTTCAATATTAGTCGCTGAACCTTGATAAATCTCTCTAATTCTACCTGTAGTATTAGTGCCTAATTTATCTAATAATTCTTTATAGAAATTTTTTAACTCAATACCACTTTTATTTACTAAATTATCCCAGCGATATGCTTCAGGAATATTTTTTTCTACACCTGTTTCTTTTGCCATTTTCAAAAATAAAATATAGGTAAGTTCTGTTACATATTGATGATAAGTTATACCGTCATCTCTTAGTACATTACATAAATTCCAAAGTTTTGCTACTATCTCTTGTGTATTCAAGCTATTTTTCCTCCATCTTCATATAAATATTGGTTTAATTCTACTATAATTTCTGCTAAATGTCCGCCAAATTTTTTATTAATAGTTTTAAAACCACCTTTTTTTACAAATCTTGTATCTGTATCAAAGGTTTCTTTATTAATTACAGACTCATGCAATAAATATTTCTCTATACTTTTCAAGAAAGTTTCTTCACTTACAGAAAAATAATGATTTGCTTTCAATTTTTCCATAGCCTTTTTTATACGTTCTTCATGACTAACTCTAGCACTGCCAAGTATACATTGACGAATTATGCTGATGATATCTGCTGTTATCTCTTGATTAGTCATTTGATTTAGAGCTGTATTTAAATGTGTTTGACTAAAACCATTACTATCTAGTTTTAAGCATAATCTTTTTAAATCTTCACGTTTTAAATCGCTAGGTTTTGTACAGATTAATTTCAAAGCCATTATTTCATTCATATTGTCTTTTAAATATTGAGTGAAACTTTCTATATAATCTTGTGGTTTTTGCGTATTTCCATAATCTCTAGTATGAGATACTACTTCATCTTCACCCTCATAAATAATGCGAGTCTTGCCATGACAAGCATCTTTTTCTTGTAAAAAAGTAAAATAGCTTTCATGCTCTTGTATATAAGAGCTAATTTTTTCTACTGGCAAAGCTCTTAATTCGTCAATAAAATCAGTTGTTGATTTACCTGTCATTGTTTTGAAATCTTTTTTCTTTTTATCGCTCATAGATTGCTGTTTACGATTTAATTTACCGACTAATTGCTCTAATTGATTTTGTTTATATTTCAGTTCATCTGCTGTATATATGCCATTATCTTCTTTTATTTTATTGATGATATCTCCTATGCTGATATTAGGATTTACCACGACAGGTTTCATAGTATTTACACTGTCTAAAGCTTCATATACACCTACAGGATCATAAATCTCAAAACAAGTCTTATCAATTTGCGGACATAGACGAGTTGCTCTGCCTAACATCTGTTCAAATAAAATACGAGATTTCACTCTGCGTAAAAATACTAAAGTATCTATCTTTGGCACATCAACACCTGTAGTCAACAAATCTACAGTAACAACAATGGAAGGATCTTTTTCATTTTTAAAACGACGTATATATTCTGAAATACGGTCTTTATTACCTTGACCTGCACTAGCAGTGATTTTGATAATTGTATCACTAGGAATATTATAATCAGGGCAAATTTCTTTTAAGATTTTTACGATTAAATCTGCATGATTATCATCAACAGCGAAAATTAATACTTTTCCCTGCTTATCTTCATCTTTTTGATTATTTTTTCTACTAATACTCTCTATGATTTCGATTAAGACTTTGCGGTTAAAATCTTCGGTGATTACTTCACGATTAAATTTATCCACTTCGATATGAACTTCATCTTCTAAGCAAGCTACATTTGTTACCTCTTTTGTAGCTGTATCATAAAGTAACATATTATCGCCTTTATGATAGACTATACCTTCATTGTATAATCTTGTACGAATATTGTGCGGTACATCATGGTCTACTAGAAATCTATCATTAACAGCTTCACGATAAGAATAAGTAAATACTGGTTCGCCGAAAATTTCTGTAGTATGCAATGCTGGTGTAGCTGTAAGCCCTATTTTGACAGCATCAAAATATTCAATGACATAGCGATATTTACTGATATAATCCTGTTGATTATTGTACAAAAGTTCTTCTTCGCTCATTTGTCTATCCAAGATATAACCTCTGTGAGCTTCGTCTACAATAATTAAATCAAAATCGCTGACAGACGGCATTTTATTATATTTTTCACCATCTTCATCATTTTGATACAACAATCTTTTAACCATACTTTGTACAGTTGCTATCTGTATTTTAGTCTCTCTATCTATCTGTTTATTATTTAACCCTTTTATATTATAGATTTCATCTAAAGTCATCAATTCTTCAAGCTTTACTTCACGAAAAGTTTCATAAGCTTGCTCACCTAGACTCGTTCTATCCACTAAAAATAATATGCGGTGAAATCTCTTTGTCTTTAAAAATAGATATATCATGCCTAAAATAGTGCGAGTCTTTCCTGTACCTGTAGCCATGGCTAATAAAATATTTTTCTTGCCTGCTACTATAGCATCAACAGTTGCTTTTATCGCATTTACTTGATAATATCTCAAATTCAAACCTTGTTTATCTACTAAAAAGCCTTGATTATAATTTGTTAATTCACTATTTACTTTTTCTATATCTAATTGCAATAATTCTTTAAGTCCTTCTGGAGATTTAAAACCTCTCAAAGCTACAGAATAATTTAAACTACTGCGTAAATCTCTAAACCAAATACCCGAAGCTGTTTCTATTTGTTTTAAATATGGTTTACCATTTGTCGCAAATACAAAAGGAACTTTATAATCACCATATTGACCAATTAAATATTTTTCATCAATTATAATTTGACTAGCATATTCTTTTGCTTGATAATCCATTACAGATAAAATATCTTTATCTATACTTTTAGCTTCTACTACTGCTACAAGTTTTAAACCAATAAATAACGCATAATCTACATGACCTGTAGTTTTTTTATCTGTCATTGTAGGCCATTCTGCTATTGCCATATTTACATTTTTCTGTGGTCTTGAGCCTTTGCTATAGCGAATATTTCTTGTATCTACTTGCCACCCAGCTTCTCTTAGTTGTGCATCAATGATATATCTTGTCTGTTCTTCTGTTAATTTTAATCTATCTGTTGCTGATTTTATTAAATTCAAACGTTTATCTCTTTTAATAGTTTTTGCTTTAGAAGCTGTTTGCAATGCAGATTGTGTTAATTGCTGTAATTCGGTTTCTTCAATATTTGTATAATAAATATCTTCTTTTTTAGGCAAAATAAATGGTTTATGTTCATATCTATAATCTCCATAAGTCTGCATAAACCACTCACTAAGCACATAGGCAAATTCTAATAAAAGACCACAAGGCTTTTCATAATTTTCATGAACAGCTTTATTTCTTGCTTTACGCAAAGCATGTAAAATATTTTTAAGTTGTTCATCAATATAACCTTCACGAATTAAAATATTTATACGATTTACCGCTTTATCTTCTGTCGGTTTTTTTATGTTATCATATTCAAAAATTAAATTTACAACAGTTTCCCCTATCATGCCTAATTTAATCAAACAAGAATTAGGGTCTGTATATAAATATTTTTCTGCTAAATTGCCTAAATTTGCTAATACTGGAAATTTTTCTTTTAAAAAATCAAAATTACTCATAATCTATCACCATAAATTATTTTTTATACTTATAATCTTTATTATAATATTAAATTCTATCTTTTTGCGCAAATAATACGCCTATTTTTACATATTAAAAAATTTTTTGAAAATAGCTATATTTGACAACAATTTTAAGATATAAACTTTCTTCAAATTCATTGACTCTTGATTATAAAGCGTTATAATAATAACCGAAATAAATTTTCACGAAAAAAATTATACAACATTTTATATATATTTTTTAAAATCAGGAGGAATTTCATTATGAAAACTGTTCTTATTATTCGTGCTTTATTAGTAGCTATTGCAAGTTTTATTCTTTCCCTTTATATAAATAATCCAACAATTACTGCTTTAACTTTAGGGATTATTTGTTTAGGCTTCTTAGCAAATCTCATCACTTATAGACTTATCACTAAAAGAGATGACGAAGAAGAAGCATCTTATCACAGCGCACATAGTTTACAATAATATTAATAATATATTGTAGGCTATTATTATACCTCTGACATAAATACACTTATGTCTTCAAATCAAAACCTATATATTAATCAAATCTTAATCTAATGTATAATTTTTGTGGAGCTTATTATGGATTGAAAAATCTTTAATAAGCTCTTTTTTTATAGTTACATTTCATTAATTTATTCCTTTAAAGTCAATATATTGTTAGTCAAATATTAACATAGTATAATCTTAAAATATGAAATTTATTTTAGGAGCGTTATTTTATGAAATTGAAGCAATGGATTCAAATTTTTCCCATTTTGTCGGGCATAATGTGGGGTTCTGCGGGGATTTTTGTCCGAAAACTTAGCGAATTAGGTCTAAATAGTGTTTCTATTGTCGAAACTCGCATCATTGTTGCTATTATCATTATTATTGCCGGTTTACTATGTTTAGACAAAAAATTACTCAAAATCAAATTAAAGGATTTATGGATTTTTATTTGTGCTGGTATTTTTAGTATGTTAGGTCTAAATCTTTGTTATAACTTCGCCATAAATGAATTGACCTTATCCTTATCTGCTGTTTTATTGAGCCTTGCCCCTATATTTGTATTGATTTTGGCTAGTATTTTATTCAAAGAAAAACTCACTTTGCAAAAAACCGTTTGCGCTATTTTGGCTTTAATTGGTTGTATATTATCTAGTGGCGTCTTAGAAGAAGTCGGTGCTATGAAATGGACTACCATCGGTATTATCATTGGCACTTTAGGTGCATTTTTCTACGGTACATATAGTATATTCTCCAAAATCGCCATGCTCAAAGGC
>OLNU01002736.1_pt1 | contig 10168 bp, 8 predicted proteins | sample 1672241 | NCBI WGS metagenome assembly OLNU01 (sample SAMEA3136663, study PRJEB25190) | human gut metagenome | biome: human gut; feature: human-associated habitat; material: faeces | place: Austria | collected 2013 | reverse complement strand
GCATCATGCCCGGGTGCTCAGCGGTCTCGCCGCCCACCAGAGAGCAGTCGGCCTGGACGCAGCCCTCGGATACGCCCTTGACGATCTCGGCGATCTTCTCGGGGATGTTGCGGCCGCAGGCGATGTAGTCGAGGAAGACCAGCGGTTTTGCACCGGCGCAGATGACGTCGTTGACGCACATAGCCACGCAGTCGATGCCGATGGTGTCGTGCTTGTCCATGATCATGGCGATCTTCAGCTTGGTGCCGACGCCGTCGGTGCCGGAGATGAGGACGGGGTGCTTGTAGCCGGTGCAGTCCAGCTCAAACAGTCCACCGAAGCCGCCCAGACCACCGATGCAGTGCTCGTTCATGGTGCGGGCCACATACTGCTTCATGAGTTCGACCGAACGATAGCCGGCGGTGATGTCCACACCTGCGGCTGCATAGCTTTCCGAATAGCTCTTTTCCATTGTTACTCTCCTAACTTTTTCTCGTCCTTGGGACGGTCATTCAGGTGGCGTTCATGAATATCGGTGGAAAGCACCTCTTCCGGCTTCACCGCGTATTTGCCGGTGAAGCAGGCGGTGCAGAAGCCGCAGTTGGCATTCTGGGCCAGCTGGACGACGTGCTCCGTGGAGAGGTAGCCCAGCGTGTCGGCGCCAATGATCTCGTTGATCTGGTCCACCGTGCGGCCGGTAGCGACCAGAAGCTTCTGGTCGGGGATGTCGGTGCCGAAGTAGCAGGGATATTTGAAGGGGGGTGCCGAAACGCGGAAGTGGACTTCCTTTGCTCCGGCGTCCCGCAGCAGCTTGATGATGCGGGCAGAGGTGGTACCGCGCACGATGGAGTCATCCACCAGCACCACGCGCTTGCCCTTGACCGTGCTGGAAATCACGTTCAGCTTGATGCGCACGCTGTTCTCACGCTGCTTCTGGCTGCCCTGAATGAAGGTGCGGCCGATGTACTTATTCTTAATGAAGCCGATGCCGTAGGGGATGCCGCTCTCCTGGGAGTAGCCCAGGGCGGCGTCCAGGCCGGAGTCCGGCACGCCGATGACCACATCGGCATCCACCGGGTGTTCCTGTGCCAGGAACCGGCCGGCCTGCTTGCGGGCCTCGTGCACCGAGCTGCCCTCGATGATGCTGTCCGGGCGGGCAAAGTAGATGAACTCGAACACGCACATCTGGGTGTCCGGGCGGCCCACATGGTCGGTGATGCTGCGCAGCTCACCGGTCTTGGCGTCGGCCACCACGATCTCGCCGGGCTCCACGTCCCGCAGCAGGGTGGCACCCACAGCGTCCAGGGCACAGCTCTCGCTGGCAAAGACGTAGCCGCCGCCGGGCAGCGTGCCGATGCACAGGGGCCGGTAGCCGCGGGGGTCGCGCACCGCGATGAGCTTGGTGGCGGACATGATCACCAGGCTGTACGCGCCTTCCAGCACGTCCATGGTCTTGCTGATGGCCGTCTCGATGCTGCCCATGCGCAGGCGGTTGCGGGTGATGAGGTAGCAGATGACCTCGGTGTCCGAGGAGCCATGGAAGATGGCACCCTCGTTTTCCAGCTGACGTCGCAGCTCAATGGCATTGGTCAGGTTGCCGTTGTGGCACAGGGCCATGGTGCCGCGGCCGTGCCGCACGATCATGGGCTGAGCATTGGCCCGGATGCGGCTGCCGGAGGTAGCGTAGCGCACATGGCCGGTGGCCATGTGGGCGTTGGGGTTGGCCAGGCTGCCCAGCACCGCCGGGGTGAACACCTCGTTCACAAGGCCCAGATCCCGGTGGCCCTGGATGACGCCGTCGTCGTTCACGGCGATGCCGCAGCTCTCCTGCCCGCGGTGCTGCAGGGCATACAGCGCCGAGTAGGCGGCAGCGGCCACGTCCTCGGTACCGGCCCGGTCGTAGAGGCCAAAAACGCCGCATTCTTCGTGCAGCGGATATGCAAAATCAGACATTGGTTCTCCTTTACAGTTCGGCGATCTCCGCCTGCAGTTTTTCCTCCTTGGCCGCGATCTGTGCCGCCATGGCGGTGCGCTCGGCTTCCAGCTTTGCTGCCAGAGCCTCATCGCCCAGTGCCAGGATCTCGGCGGCCAGCCAGGCGGCGTTCTTGGCACCGTTCAGGGCCACGGTGGCCACCGGGATACCGCTGGGCATCTGCACGGTGGCCAGCAGGGCATCCAGACCGTCCATTGCACCGCCCTTCATGGGGATGCCGATCACCGGCAGCGTAGTGTTGGCGGCAAAGGCTCCGGCCAGATGGGCTGCCATGCCGGCCGCGCACAGAATGACGCCAAAGCCGTTGGCCTTTGCGCTCCTGGCAAACGCAGCCGCCTCGGCGGGCGTGCGGTGTGCCGACAGGATGTGTGCTTCAAAGGGGATATCCAGCGCTTTGAGCTGGGCACAGGCCCCCTTGACCACCGGCCAATCACTGTCAGAACCCATGATCACAGCAACTTTACGAACCATAATCCAAACCCTCTCTTTCCACTTCTGACAAACAAAAAAGGCAGTGGTACACCTGCACCACAGCCTTTATTTTTGCGTATTCTGTTCCCATGCCTTGCGCGAAGCTGCACGATGCCCCTGACATGCATGGATAGCGCTTTGACCCATGAGACCCGGCAGCATCTTCTTCATAGAAGTTCTCCTCCGCAGTTCGTTGTGCTGGCATTTTTCAGGGGGTGCAGCGGGGCATTTTGCGCCCCACCGTCCCCGTACTACATACAGTTTACGGCAAAAGGACCGCTTTGCAAAGGGTGTTCGGGCAAATTCTCCCTTGTGTTCTCATGCCGCCAAAAAACTTTCGAAAGTTTTGTGCAGTTTCGACACCGTTTTTCTTTTTAAGTATGACTTATGGTTTGAGTATATTTTATGTAAAACCATTCGTGTGAACTTTTGCGGAATAGACGGACTTTTTTAAAAGATAATCTTTGCCGTGGTCGCCCGGGCGGCGCGGATGAGGTCGGCCGGGGCACAGCACACCTGGGTGCCGATGCGCCCGCCGGAGACATAAACCTTCTCCTGCGCGAGAACGCTCTCGTCGAACACGGTCTTATACTGCTTTTTCATGCCCACGGGGCTGCAGCCGCCGCGCACATAGCCCGTCACCTTGTTGATGTCAGCCACATGGATCATGGCCACGCTCTTTTCGCCCACACTGCGGGCGGCGGCTTTCAGGTCCAGCTCTGCCGCCACCGGGATGACGAACACAAAATAATTCTTGCTGCTGCCCTGGGTCACCAGCGTTTTGTACACGCAGGCCGGGTCTTCGCCCATGCTGCCCGCCACGTCCACACCGGCCACGGCCACGCCCTCCTCGTGGGCGTACTCATGGGCGGTGTAGGGCACCTTTTCGCGTTCCAGAATGCGCATGGCGTTGGTTTTTGCTTCTTTTCCCATAATATCTCTGAATTCCCTTCTATCGGTTTAACGGCTCCCCCGCCCTCTCCGTCACGGCTTACGCCGTGCCACCTCCCCCAAAGGGGGAGGCAAGAGCTTCGCCTTCACGTCCTTGGCTCTCCCTTTGGGAGAGCTGTCGAGCAACGCGAGACTGAGAGGGCGCAGCACCTTTTGTCTATTCTACCACTTTCTCCACAAAAATTCAAAATTTCCTCTTGACTTCAGTCTCCTGAAGTGATATGATAGCCTCACCGCTTCAGGAAACTGAAGTTTGACGAAACAAGCTGCGGCAAAGGAGCCGGTCTCCCTCGCCGTTTGGATTTTTTGAAAAGGCAAAGGAGACAAAACACTATGATCATCGTACTGAAACAGGACGCCCCCGAGGTACAGGTCCGCGAGTTCTGCCACGAACTGCAGGATATGGGCCTGCAGATCAACGACTCCAAGGGCAGCGAGAGCCACATTCTGGGCCTGATCGGCGACACCAAGGCCGTGGCCGAGAGCTGGGTGCTGGCGAACCCGGTGGTGGAGACCTGCCGCCGCGTGACCGAGCCCTACAAGAAGGCCAACCGCAAGTTCCACCCGGACGACAGCGTCATCGACGTGGACGGCGTGAAGATCGGCGGCGGCAACTTTGCCGTCATCGCGGGCCCCTGCAGCATCGAGAGCGAGGACCAGATCACCTACTGCGCCCAGCGTGTGAAGGCGGCCGGTGCTTCCCTGCTGCGCGGCGGTGCGTTCAAGCCCCGCACTTCTCCCTACTCCTTCCAGGGCATGCGCAGCGAGGGACTGGACCTGCTCAAGCTGGCCCGCCGCGCCACCGGTGCCCCCATCGTCACCGAGATCATGAACACCGAACACCTGCCCCTGTTCGAGAATGTGGACCTCATCCAGGTGGGTGCCCGCAACATGCAGAACTTTGAGCTGCTCAAGGCCGTGGGCCGCCAGAAAAAGCCGGTGCTGCTCAAGCGCGGCCTGGCAAACACCCTGGAAGAATTCGTCATGAGCGCCGAGTACATCATGGCCGAGGGCAACGAGAACGTCATCCTCTGCGAGCGCGGCATCCGCACCTTCGAGACCAGCATGCGCAACACGCTGGACCTGGCCGGTGTGGTGATGCTGCACAAGATGACCCACCTGCCCGTGGTGGTGGACCCCAGCCACGCCTGCGGCCACGCATGGATGGTGCCGGAGCTGGCCAAGGCCGCCGTGGCCGCCGGTGCCGACGGTTTGATGATCGAGGTGCACAACAACCCCGCCAAGGCCAAGTGCGACGGTGCCCAGAGCCTGACGCCCGACCAGTTCGACGAGCTGATGCAGTTCATCGGCAAAGAGGTGGAGTTCTTCGGCAAGAAGCTGAACTGAGTTTTCCACAGTTCCACACGCAAAAGACCGCCTGCAGCGCGATGCCGCAGGCGGTCGTTTTTTTGGGTTTCAGCGTTGATCCATTTCACCGAGAGGGCCGTGAGATGATGCGCTGTGCTGTGCCGTCAGCCCACAAGACCGCGGTCCCGCGCCATGTCCCACACAAAGCAGGTGCGCAGCTTGGTCACATAGCCATAGGGTTTGAAGCTGCCGTCGTCCCGTGCTTCCATCAGGCCCTGTTCTTCCATCCAGCTGGCGGCCTTGTGCAGGTAAATGTCGCTTTCGTCCACGTCGCTGTAGGTCTTCAGGGTCTGGGGTTCGGGCTGACCGGCCTTTTCCCAGATGAGGGTGGCCAGACCGGCGCGGTTGGAAGGCATGGGGATGCCCCGCATGTTCAGCACGCGGTAAATGCCGGTGGCGGTCTCGTAAAGGCCCCAGGCGGCAACGCCGGTCACGGCGGCTGCCTCAAAGAACTCGGTCACAGGGTCGTCGCCGCCGCCGGGGTTGACGAGGTCCGGCGTGTTGTTCTGGTACAGGGCGGCAACGGTCACATTGCAGCCGGGCATTTTAAAGGTGATGGTCTGGGGGTCGTCCTCGGCCGGGGTCCAGTCCAACGGCTGGCCGTCGGCACGCGAGACGCTCCATTCCAGGAACTCGGCCCTTTCCGGGATATCCGCCGTCACGGTCACATCCTTACCTTCCGGCACAACGTCGGTGGTGTCCAGCTGCTGGGCACCGGCACCGAGGTTTGCCGTCGCCTTTGCGTCCTGGGTGGAGACAGCATTGCCGTTCGCATCGGCGAGGTAGCGGTATTCCACGCCGTCCTCGCGCTTATAGCCGACGATATAACCCTCGTTGTTGCTCACAAGGTTCAGGTCCTTCTGGTAGCGGGTGTCGTCGTTTTCCTGGGTGATCCGGCGGCCTGCTTTGGCATCGTCCACCAAAATCTTTGCCTTGCCGGTGAAGGTCTTCTTGATGTTGATCTGCTGGCCCCCGCCCAGGTGGATATCGTTTTGGCTGCCCTCAAAAGTCACCTGCTGCAGAGTCACTTCGGAGCTGCCAAGGTCCTGCACATAAATGCCGTCTTTGATGCCTTTGATCGTGCCGCCGATGAGCTTGATATCGCCGTAATTGCCGGAAGCATCAATGACAACGCCGTCTGCTTTCGTGTTGGTCACCGTACCGTCGGTCATGCGCAGACCGCCGCGATTGTAAATAGTGCTTTCCGCACCCGAAGTGAAGGTGCCGCCGTTGATTTCTACAAAGCCCCGGTTATTGATGCAGCTGGCACTCTCAGATTCAAATTCACCTTTCGTTGTAGTACCTTCATTGATTGTCAGGCTGGAAGCACTGAGAACAAAGCAGCTTTTACTGCCGATGCTCTTGAAATTACCACCGTTGACGATTGCAGTGCTGTTCGCAAGTTTGAGCACCGTTCCTGTCGAGTTTGCTGTAACATTGTTCAGCGTTATGGTTCCACCCGCTTCACCATAAAAAGCGGATCGGTCATTTGCCGTGGAGCTGTATGTATATTCGCCTCCGTTCACGGTTGCAACACCAGAACTACCAACGTAAATGGAGTAGCAGTCCGACTCCATCTTTGCATCATTTACAGTAAGTGTTCCTGCGTGCACCATGATTATATTGAGGCTTGTTGACTTATATTGGCCTCCTGTTATCGTTACCTGTGCCCCCGCGTCTCTTTCATACATGACATGCTTTCCGGAACAGTCAACATCATAGCCTTCATTGACGATGTTCACAACACCTGCATTTGTCACATTAAATAAGGGGTCGTCCAGAGTTTCGGCTACATTTCCTTTGATTGTAATATTCACAGGCTTCGTCGTGTCGGTCATATTGATTTCGATTCGGCCGTAATTTCCTCCCAGAAGTTCGTAATTACCGCCTTCTGCAATAGTATAAACCTTTGTCTCCGTAGGAATCGTCGTGACCGTCTCTGCAACCGTCTCCTCTGCCTGCGTGCTCACGCCGCTTTCCGGTGCGGTGTCCCCCTCCAGCGCGAACGCGCCCACCGGCAGGGTGGATGCCATCATGCACGCCGCAAGCGCTGCACTGATGAACCGCATACTCTTTTTACGCATAGTCCTCGCTCCTTTAATTTTTTGCTTTCTTCTTCGGGCCGTCCCCTCTCGAAAAAACGACGTCCCATCTTCATTTTACCCCCCCCCCTATAGGTTTTTCAATGGTAAATCGCACGTTTTTCTGTAAAAGTTTTTTCCGTTTTTTTAGCAGTTTGCAACACAACGCGCAAAATGCCCCCTTGCCGCATTTTCTTTTTCCCGCGTTTGTGGTATACTATAGTGTATTTCGTGTATTTGCACCCACTCTGAAAGGAGTTTTTTACCGATGAAAGCACATATCGCACGCAACCAGAACGCCGGTGTGCCGCTGGCGCTGGGCTGGAACCTTTCCCCCGCCGACCGCGGCAAGCTGGAGGGCATGGCTCCTGCTTTTGGCATGAAGCTGCTGCTCGTCTCCCCTGCCGATGCAGGCAGGACCGTGGCCCAGCTGCTGGGCGAAGTGGAGACCAAAACCGCCCGCACCCTGGTGCTGGAGCCGGGCGCTTACCCCCCGGCGCTGGTGCTGGCCAACTTCAAGGACAAGGACGTGGACACCCTGCTGGACCTGATGAAGCAGGCCCAGGTGAACATCCCCCTCAAGGCCGTGGTGACGCCTGCGAACCGCAGCTGGGTCTTCGGCGACCTGCTGGCCCACCTGCAGGAGGAGCACGCCGCCTTTACCGCCGCAAAGGAGAGCAAGCCCTTATGAAACTGACCTGTGCCAAACGCCTGCTGGCCGCCGTGCTGGCCGGGGCGCTGTGCCTGAGCCTGCTGGCGGGCTGCAGCGCCAAAAAGCCCACCCAGGAGCGCTACACCGCCGTCTTCTACGACGTGTTCGACACCATCACCACCGTCATTGCCTACTGCGACAGCGAGGACGAATTCAACGCCCAGATGGACGCTCTGCACGCCGACCTGGTTGCCTACAACCAGCTCTACGACATCTACAACGACTACGACGGCATCACCAACGTGAAGACCATCAACGACAACGCGGGCAAGGCCCCCGTGGAGGTGGACGACCGCATCCTGTCCATGCTGGAGCTGGCCGACCGGATGTACCAGACCACGAACGGCAAGCTGAACATCGCCATGGGCAGCGTGCTGCGCATCTGGCACACCTACCGCGAAGCCGCCGAGGCCAACGAGAACGAGGCCGACAACAAGCTGCCCACCACCGAGGAACTGGAAGCCGCCGCCCAGCACTGCGACATCAACGACCTTGTCATTGACGAAGACGCAAAGACGGTCTACCTGGCCGACCCGGAAATGTCGCTGGACGTGGGCAGCGTGGGCAAGGGCTACGCCACCGAGATGGCCTGCCAGGCCGCCGAAGCCCGGGGCCTGACCAGCGCGCTGGTGAGCGTGGGCGGCAACATCCGCGCCATTGGCACCAAGCCCGACGGCACCCAGTGGACCGGCGGCGTGGAGGACCCCTGGAACGCTTCGGACTACTACACCTCCGACACCATGCTCACCAGCCCCATCAACATCAGCGATATGGCGCTGGTGACCAGCGGCGACTACCAGCGGTATTATGTGGTGGACGGCAAGCGCTACCACCACCTCATCGACCCGGACACCCTGTTCCCGGCCGCCTACTTCAACAGCGTGACGGTGCTGTGCAGCGATTCCGGCCTTGCCGACTGCCTGACCACCGGCCTGTTCTGTATGCCGCTGGAGGAAGGCCAGAAGATCGTGGAAAGCCTGGACGGCGTGGAGGCCCTCTGGTGCACCACCGACCAGCAGGTGGTCACTTCCTCCGGGTGGGATGAATATTTGAAAAAGTAAGCAAAAAGGCAAAAAGAAAAGCATCTGCAGTGTTCGCTGCAGATGCTTTTTTTCGTGTGCACGCGCTCTGCGCCCTCTCCGTCTGCTCCCGTTGGTCGCAGCCACCTCTCCCAAAGGGAGAGGCAAGAAACGCTCCCTCCACGGTCTTGGCTCCCCCTTTGGGGGAGCTGTCACCGAAGGTGACTGAGAGGGCGTAGTGGGCGTAGAGGTCCCTCACAGCCCCGTCGGCGGGGCGCTTTCGCCGGGAAGGCCGACGGGCTGGTTTGCCGCGCCCGCCGCCTGCTGGCGCAGGGCCGAGCGGGTGACCTCCGCCCAGGAATACTGGGTCATATACTCGCCCCGGTAGGTGTTGGCGGACGAGCGGTCGCCCCGCAGGTAGTTGTAGTAATCGCAGTCCACCTTGCCGGTGTCGATGGCCAGCATGCTGCGGCCGCGCACCAGCAGGCCGGTGACGCCCGCGCCCTCCAGCGTGTGGTTGAGATCAAAGATCAGGTTGCGCAGGTGGCTGTGCAGCGAGGCGGTGTCGGGCCGGTCCTCCCACAAAACGGCCAGCATCTCGCCGTTGGTGCAGGCAGCACCGTTGCGGTCCACCAGATAGGCCAGCAGCTCCTTGCTCTTGCTGCGCTTGAAGGCCAGCGGGCGGCCGCCCACAAAGATCTCAAAGTTGCCGAAGCACTGAATTTTGATGCCTGCGGGGGCTTCGGCGGGCGGGTAGCGCAGATTTGCCAGCACGGCGCGCACATCGGCCTCGCCGGCCGGTTTGAGCAGAAAGCCGCTCACGAACATCTGCAGTGCTTCCAGCGCATACTCCGGGTGCGCGGTGGCCACGATCAGGTTGCAGCGGGGCTGCAGTTTTTGCAGCGTGCGTGCCACGGCAAGGCCCCCCATGCCCGGCATTTCCAGGTCCAGGAAGGCCGCGTCCAGCGGGCCACGGCGCGCCAGGCGCAGGGCGTCGGCGGCGGTCGGGGCGCAGAGGTATTCGCTGCCGGGTGCGGCGCGGCACAGGGTGCGTGCCAGAGAGCCGGCGGCCTGCTGCCCATCCTCCACAACAAGTATCTTCATCTCGATCCCCTCCGCATCACAGCCCGCTGCCCGGGCAGATCCACCCGTTTACTCTTTGTCAGTTTACCATGCAGGCCGGTAATTGGCAAGCGCTTTGCGGGAAAAAACATCCACCCGGAAGTGCCCCTCATCCGCTTCACTTCGTTCAGCACCTTCCCCCGAGGGGGAAGGCTTTATGCCGCAAAAAGCCCCGGCAAGTGCAGAGTTTCCTCTGTTCTGCCGGGGCAGTTGGCGCGTTATTTGATGTCCAGCTCCGGCGGCACATCGAGCTGGTCGGAGACGTATTTGCCGTTCTTCTTGCGCTGGCGCACGCACTCGGTGAGCAGATATTCGATCTGCCCGTTCACCGAGCGGAAGTCATCCTCTGCCCAGGCGGCAAGGGCATCGTAGAGCTTCGCGTTCAGGCGCAGGGGCACCTGCTTTTTGGGTTCTGCCATCAGTACAGGCTGCCGCTGTTCACGATGGGCTGGGCATCCCGGTTGCCGCACAG
>OLNU01002728.1_pt1 | contig 10197 bp, 5 predicted proteins | sample 1672241 | NCBI WGS metagenome assembly OLNU01 (sample SAMEA3136663, study PRJEB25190) | human gut metagenome | biome: human gut; feature: human-associated habitat; material: faeces | place: Austria | collected 2013 | reverse complement strand
ACGTCATATTTATAGGTGGTCTTTGTCGATAGCGGCAGCGATTGCTTTGGCTTTAGTTATGAACTGGTGGAGTACCAATGTTGATGAGGGTACGGAGCTTGATATAGCATTGCTGAATGACACGACTTCCATTTGCGGTGATGAGGTGATTCTGATAACAGATAACCAAGCTATGAATCTGAAAAATGATGCTTCTTTAAAATATGATACTTTAGGAAGTTCGAATATTCAGCAGTATGCATTAAATACTAAAATATCCCAGGCTTCATCTGTAAAGAATGAAATGCATCAAATAATGGTTCCTAATGGGAAAAGAGCTGATATTACTTTTTCTGATGGTACTAGAATTTATATAAATTCAGGTAGTAAAGTGATATATCCGGATATTTTTGAAGAACGGAAACGTGAAATCTTGGTAGAGGGGGAGGTTTATCTGGATGTAGCCAAAAGGAAGGATTGCCCATTTGTTGTCAAAACAAGAGAGTTTGATATACGCGTGCTGGGTACTTCGTTTAATGTCTGTGCCTATAGGGAGGATGAGGCTGCATCTGTTGTTTTAGTACGTGGAAGCGTGGAAGTAACTACTGAGAATAAGAGCAAAGTAAGATTAGCACCTAATCAATTGGTGGATATTAAAGGCAATAAAACGCAGGTACGTAAGGTTGATGTGTCCGAATACATCAGTTGGAAGGATAATTTATTGCTGCTTCATCAAAGACCCGTAGGAGATGTTTTAAAGAAGCTTGAGCGGTATTATGGGTGTAAAATACGGTATGATGCAGAGATTACGACCTTGTCATTGTCAGGAAAACTGGATCTTCAAACAGATATTACCAATGTTATGGATAACTTATGTCTTTCATTATCATTGCATTATACAATAAATGATAAAGATGAAATCTATGTGAGCCTTAAATGAGAATTGTTGAACCTTAAAATACTTTAGCCTATGGAATAAAAGAAGGATGTAAAAAAAGAAAACCAGACAGTATTTGCCGTACTATCTGGTCACTGAATCGTTGTTTAATTATTTACCTTGAAATAAATAGAAAAAACAATCAAATATATGAAAAAATACACGAATAGAATAAAACTCATGCCTAAATTCACAAAATGTATGAGTTTAGCCATGATTTTAACATTTACAGGTTATGAAGAGGCTTTTGCGGAAATGAGTTATGCGGAACAAACCAGCTTTACCGTTTCCATGGAGAACCAGACTTTGAAGAGTGTGATTAATTGGGTAGAAAAGAATAGTCAATTTATTTTTATATATCGTACAGATATTGATTTGTCTCGTCGTGTCAATGTGGATGTACGAAATAAAACAATAGAGGAGGTACTGAAACAAATGTTTGCCGGTACTGATTTGGAATATCATATCCGTGACAGACAAGTAATAATTCGCAAGGCCATTTCTAGAGAAGAAACGCGTCCCATTGTTATGCAACAAGATAAAGTGACTGTCAAAGGTATAGTGACCGATGCCAAAGGAGAAGCAATTATTGGGGCTAATATTATAGAGAAAGGTACTACCAATGGTACCATAACTGATATAGACGGCCGGTTTACGTTAGTGGTAAGTGAAAAAACGTCTTTGGTCTTTTCTTATATCGGTTATCTGACTCAAGAAATGTTGGTAGGGAAAAAAACGTTTCTGAATGTTCAGCTGCAGGAAGACAATAAGACTTTGGATGAAGTGGTGATAACAGGTTATGGGGGCACACAACTTCGTTCTAAGATGACTAATTCCATTGCTAAAGTTGACAATTCTACTTTAAGTACGGGGGCCCATACTAATCCGGCGCAAGCACTCTCTGGTGCAGTGGCAGGATTAAGGGTACAGCAAACTAGCGGTAATCCGAATTCCACTCCTACTTTGGTGCTTCGTGGTGGTACCAATCTGGATGGTAGCGGTTCACCTTTGGTTATTATCGATGGTGCTGTACGCGAGGCGTTGAGTGATGTGAATCCGGAGGATATCGAGTCTTTGGAGGTCATGAAAGATGCTGGTGCTACGGCTATTTATGGTGCGCGTGCTTCCAATGGTGTAATTCTTGTTACTACTAAAAGAGGTTCGGAAGGACATACGGAAATAAATTTGAGTGCGAAAGTCGGTTTCAATTTTTTTCATAGCCAGTATGAATTTTTGAATGCTCATGATTATTTGTATTATATGCGTTCGGCATTTTATCGGTCTTCGCATATATGGCAGGATAAATCGGGTGCTTGGCATGGATTTGCCAGTGATGCGACTTTATCCGGAACACAGCCTTACGGAACGGGAAACAGATATTTTGATGAAAAAGGGAATGTACTTAATGGTAATAAGGATAATACAGCCGTATGGGGTGTTATGAATTATACAGATGACCTGGCTTTCCTGTTAAAACAAGGTTGGCAGACAATGGATGACCCGGTGAATCCGGGACAAAAATTGATTTATTGTGATAATCAACTGAAAGATTATAATATCAAATCTCCGGCTATTACTCAGGATTATAACTTGAGCGTATCCGGTGGCAATGATAAAGGACATTATTATGCAAGCCTAGGCTATAATCGCAGCGAAGGAAATGCGATGAACAACTGGTATCACCGTTTGAACTTCACGATCAATGCAGATTATAAAATTAAGCCTTGGCTTACTTCTAATTCTTCTTTGACATTTACCGATGCAAAATGGGACGATGGTGGTGCAGGATATGCCGGTGAAGGTAATTTTTTCAGTACTACCTTGTCCGTTCCTCCTACATTCCGTGTGAAAAGTCCGGACGGTGATTGGTTGGCAGGCCCTGCCGTGGCTTCTTATGCTCGTGGCTGGACTACAGTGAAAGTGTATGAGGATGCATTGAATTATGATAATAATACGGACAAGTTTAATCTGAGCCAGTCTTTTACCTTTAATATAATGAAAGGATTGACATTCAAGACCACAGGAACTTGGTTCTATTTTGATGATAGCAGAGAGTTCTTCAAAGGGGACTATATTGTAGCTACAGGACCGGTGTATGATACTAATCATAGTACTTCCAACAAACATGAACGGCTTTTAGACCAGACTTACAATGGAATCTTGAATTATCAGACTACATTCCGGCAAGATCATTCTATGGATGCGATGGTAGGTGTAGAATATTATGACTCATACAAGAAAGGTTTTTCGGCATCTGGTTATGGATCTCCATTATCTGATTTTCAGGATTTGAATTATACTTCGACTGCTGCCGGAGTGCGGCAAATAGATTCTTGGCATTACAGACAGCGTATTCTTTCATTCTTTGGCAGAGTGAATTATGATTATAAGTCCAAATATTTGCTGAGCCTTGTTTTACGTCGCGACGGATACTCCAAACTGCCAAAAGATAACCGTTGGGGAACCTTTCCCGGTATATCAGCCGGTTGGGTATTGAGTAGAGAGAATTTTATGGAGTCTTGTAGCAATGTACTTTCTTATGCTAAAATTCGTGCTAGTTACGGAGCCAATGGAAATGTGTCTGGTGTACTGGATGCTAATGGTAATGTAGTGACAGGACTTGATTATTATACGGTTCAAGGTTCTTATGGTATTATGAAAGATAAAGATGGTAAAATAGTACCCAACTATAATGGCAAAGTTCCTTTGATGATAAACGATTTGCCTAATCCCACCATGAGATGGGAAAAATCGTACACATTCGAGACAGGTTTCGATATTGGTTTTCTGAATAACAAATATATCTTGAACTTCACCTATTATAATAGACGTACACAGGATAAATTTGCAGAAATCACCCTGCCTTCTCATAGCGGAGTTTCTTCTTTCCTTTCTAACAATGGAGAAGTACAAAACCAAGGTATGGAGTTGGAATTGACTGCCAATGTTTTGCGTACCAAAGATTGGAAATTTACAGTTAGTATGAATACCGCTTATAATAAGAATAAGATTATCTCATTACCGTACAATGGATTGCCGAATAATATGCAGGATGCCTATCAGGTTTATACGGGACGCAAGCTGGCAGATGGTACCTATGAAAGACAATGGGTAGGTGGTTATCAGGAAGGACAGGAATATGGTGTGATTTACGCCTTTAAATCTCTTGGTATTTATAAGAGTGAGAGTGAGATTCCAGGCAATCTGATAGACAGATCCACTTATACGGAAAATGGAGCAGATGCCAAAGTGCTTTATGGCCCTGAAGCTTGGGCTAAATTGTCGGATGCCGAAAAGGAGAAAGGACTGCCTATACAGGCTGGTGATGTGAAATGGCAGGATGTGAATGGGGATGGTGTGATTGATGATTATGACCGGGTGAAATTGGGTAATACGATACCTCATTGGACCGGAGGCTTTAACATTAATACTTCATGGAAAGGGTTAACTTTGAACTGCCGTTTGGATTATGCTTTAGGCTATTGGGTACATGATTGGAAAACTCCTTGGATTATGGGTAATATGCAGGGAACATTTAATACCATTTCTTTAGTTAAAGATTCCTGGTCGGAAAGTAATCCGAATGGAAAATATCCGGTGTATGGATGGGCTGACTTTTTGGGCAAACGTAATTATGACAGAATATCGGACATTAATTGTTATCGTGGCGATTATTTGGCTTTTCGTGAAATAAGCCTGTCGTATTCCTTGCCTCAGAGTTGGATTCATAAATCCGGTTTGAGCAAGGTGGATGTTTCTGTAACAGCACAGAATTTGGGATATATTACAGCAGCCAAAAATATGGCGACCCCCGAATATGGTGTCAGTCAGAATGGAGGATATCCCCTCCCTAGAACAGTTGTTTTGGGTTTAAATGTTACATTCTAATAAATAGGAAGGATTATGAAGAAAATATTTTATAGCATATTGTTGAGTGGGATGATGGTATTGTCTGCTTGTGATGCGTTGGACCTGTCTCCTGAAGATTATTATGGCTCTAATGATTTTTGGAATCAGAAGTCTCAGGTAGAAATGTTTATGACTGGTATTCATGCCGATTTAAGAGATAAATATCAGATGCCTGTCACATTGGGAGAGTTCAGAAGTGAGATTCTGATAAGTGATGTTACTTCTATGGGTGAGGGGGTATATGGTCCGCCTATGACTAATAATCTGCTTACGAAAGATAATACCGGTATCGATGATTGGTATGAGGTGTACCCAAATATCATGCATATAAATTTGTTTATCAGAAATGTAGATAAAGAAATTGATTATCTGACTGGAACGGAGAAATCATTTTATTTGGGACAGGCTTATGGCTTGCGTGCATATTACTATTTCTATCTTTATCGAACATTTGGTGGTGTGCCGTTAGAGACGGAACCGAAAGTTACCGAGGGTAGCATTGATATTACGCAATTATATAAGGCTCGTTCTACTCCGGAGGAAACGTTGGAGTTTATCAAAGAAGATATTAATAAATCCGAAGCTTTCTTCAATGAGTCGGATAAGAAGATGTCCAACCAATATGAATGGTCTTATCATGCAACGGAACTTTTGAAGGCCAAGATATATATGTGGTCTGCCAAAGTCACTACAGGATTACCAGATGATGATATTGCAGGAGATCATATAGCTATTCTGACTGCCGTAGATCCTAATAACAGTGACTTGTTGACAGCAAAGAAGGCTTTATTGAATTTGGTGAACCAACAATTCGAACTGCTTCCAAACTTTGCGGATTTATGGACTCCGGAAGGGAAGAAGAATAAAGAGATCATTTTCGCTCTGTGTTTTAATAAGAATGAATTGACCAATTGGGGGGCGAACTGGTTCTATAATGTAGCCTTGTTTACCAATGCTACGGACTTGGATGGAAATAAATATGGTCCGGATCCGTTGAAGCTATTGACAGCCGGACCATTACGTTATGAGTATAAAGTGCCGTTTATTGAGATTTATGATAAGGAAGATACTCGTTTGGATGCTACTTTCTTTCAATATATGTTCGAAGGAAAGACTCGTGGCGCTTGTTGGAAAAAACTGATGGGACATACGGATGGAGGAACTCATTATTATGATTCAGATGTACCGGTATATAGATATGCTGATGTTTTGTTGATGCTGGCCGAGTGTGAAAACGGGTTGGGAGCTCCGGATAAATGTGCTGCATATATAAATGAGGTACGTAAGCGTGCTTATGGTGATAAATTTGAACAACATAAATATATTGCAGGAGATTATGCGGATAATGAGTGGGCTATTTTGCAGGAACGTGATAAAGAGTTTGTAGGTGAGGGAAGCCGCTGGTTTGATTTATTGCGTTTACGTGATTCCAACGGAAAACCTTTTGTCTTTTCTGTTAAAGCGCATTATGGAAGTTCATTGCCTATATTAACAGAGGATAAGGCGTATATGATGTTGTGGCCTGTTAATGTGGAAGTTTTGAATGGAGATCCGGAAATCAAGCAGACTCCGGGGTATGAATAATAGTGAGATAATATGATGATAATGAAAAGATTGCTCTTTTTAGTATCTGTATGCAGCTTATGTATGGTTGGTAATTCTCAGAATTACCAACCTGAGAAGCATGCAGTTGTGAAATCAGATCGTGGGGATGGACGGTTACTAAGTACTTATGCCATTGTTCATGAGATGTTGAAAGATACACATCCCCAATATGCTTACCGTTCCGGTATGTCCGCACAGGAATTTACGCAATGGCAGGATGGAGTGCGTGCTGCGATGGTGGAGATCATGAAGTTTCCCGAGATAAAGAGACAACCGTCTCCTGTCTGTGTGAAAACGGAAAAAAAAGAGGGATATATTTTAGAGAAATGGGAGTTCTATCCTTTTCCAAAGTCAGTTTCCACTTTTCTGGTTTTGAAACCGGAACATTTGAAGGGTGCAGTACCCGGAGTTTTGTGCATTCCGGGGTCCGGAAGGACCAAAGAAGGATTGGTTGGTGAGCCCGGCATCTGTGATAAGTTAACTGAGGATTATAATAATCCCAAAGTAAGTATGGCTTTGAATATGGTTAAAGAAGGTTATGTGGCGGTAGCGGTGGATAATGCCGCTGCTGGAGAAGCCTCCGATTTGGAATGTTATGATAAAGGATGGAATTATGACTATGATGTTGTTTCCCGTTTTTTGCTTGAACTGGGATGGAGTTGGCTAGGGTATACTTCTTATCTGGATATGCAGGTGCTGAATTGGATGAAAGCCCAGTCTTATATCCGAAAGGACAGGATTGTGATTAGCGGATTCTCATTAGGTACAGAACCGATGATGGTCTTGGGGGTGTTGGATAAGGATATTTATGCTTTTGTGTACAATGATTTTCTATGCCAGACTCAGGAACGTGCCGTTGTAATGACTAAACCTGACAAGGAAAACAGACGTCCTTTTCCAAATTCTATCCGTCATCTGATACCTGGTTATTGGAGGTATTTTAATTTTCCAGATGTTGTTGCGTCATTAGCTCCTCGTCCTATCATTTTTACAGAGGGAGGGTTGGACCGTGATTTCCGTTTGGTACAATCTGCTTATGCTGCTAGTGGAAAACCGGAAAATGCGGAGTTTCATCATTATCCGAAGTTTGCTGATAAGGCAGTTAGAAAAGATGTGGAGCACCTTGATGAAGGACTGGATTCAAAGACCTATTTCGAAGCGGTCAATGTAGATCCCCCTTCTCATTATTTTAAAAACGAACTGGTTATTCCTTGGTTACGCAAAGTTTTAAAGTAGGTTCAGGTATTTTGATAGGCTGTGATTTTTTATATAATATGAGCTCCTTGTTTTTCATCTAGGTGAAAGCAAGGAGCTCTTTTTTATTGATTGTGAAGAATTCTTGCAAAATTTAATCTTGTTTTAATGCAGATTGTAGTGTTTCCCAATTTTTATTGAAATCGGGCATGGAATGAAAAAGTAAATTCGCTCCTTCATTCAGTAACACATTGTCGTGCAATGGTCCTGTATTCACGGCGATGGTAAAAATACCGGCTGCAACTCCCGCCTGTACACCTAGTGGTGCATTTTCTATTACTAACGCTTCATTGGGTTTAAAGCCGCCTTTCTTTAGGGCCATCAGATATGGTTCCGGATTTGGTTTCCCATATTTCACATCAAAGGCGGTAACCATTAAGTTGGCTTGGAATATGCCCGGAAAATTATGATTCAATCGGTCCAATAACGAAGTTTGTCCCGAACCGGTTACTACCATCGGAGTCAGTCCTTCACTCTTTATTTTAGTCAATACTTCCAGTGCGCCGGGCATCCGTTCTGCTTTGGGGCATTTGTTGAATTCTTCAGTTTTGGCTTGGTAGATAGCTTTTATTTCTTCTTCAGTAGCATCATGCCCACGTTCCCGACGACTTACTATATTGATCGTAGATGCACCGGTACGCCCTTCGTGCATATAAGCTTCTTCTCGGCTGAGGCCGAAACCGAAGCGTTTCATTATTTTATGCCATGACTCAGCATGGTTGGGCATGGAGTCGAACAGCACGCCGTCCATATCGAATAATACGGCTTTCAAGTCGATGGATTCGTATCCATGAGTATGAAGATAGTTATTTATCGCTTCTTTAAACATAGAATAAATGTATAGTTATTATTTCCAAAGGTGTGACCGTTGGATTGGAACAAAGTGAAGAATCTGCAAGCATTTGATGGATGCTTTCAGATTCTTCACTGTTATTCGGAATGACATTGATAAATGGCATTCTGAATAGGTTTTTGATATTATAATCTAGCTTGGATAGCTTTAGACTCTTCTTCGTATCCCGGTTTATTCAACAAAGCAAACATATTTTTCTTGTATGCTTCCACGCCCGGTTGGTTGAACGGATTTACTCCCAGCAAATAACCGCTGATACCACAAGCTTTTTCAAAGAAATAGATGATTTCTCCCAGGTAGTATTCATTCAGTTCGGGTACAATCAGTCGCATATTGGGTACACCACCGTCAACGTGTGCCAGCTGAGTACCTAGTTCTGCCATCTTGTTCACTTCGTCTACACGCTTTCCTGCCAAGAAATTCAAGCCATCCAAATTTTCGCTGTCCGAAGGAACTTGAAGCGTATGTTCCGGGTTTTCGATAGAGATAACTGTTTCGAAGATAGTACGTTCACCTTCCTGAATCCACTGTCCCATAGAATGGAGATCGGTAGAGAAGTCGACGGCAGACGGATAAATACCTTTACCATCCTTACCTTCGGATTCACCGTACAATTGTTTCCACCATTCGTTCATATAGTGCAGTTTGGGATTGAAGTTTACCAAAATCTCAATCTTCTTTCCGTCTTTATACAATTCATTGCGGGTGGCAGCATAAACAGCTGCAGGATTTTCGGCAAACGGAGTAGCCGGACCACATATTGTTTCCATCGTGCGTGCGCCTTCCACTAGTTTCTCAATGTCAAATCCTGCCACTGCGATAGGCAGCAAACCTACTGGAGTAAGGACAGAGAAACGACCGCCTACATCGTCCGGCACAACGAATGTCTCGTAACCTTCTTCTGTGGCAAGATTTTTCAACGCTCCTTTCGCTTTGTCCGTCGTTGCGTAAATCCTCTTTGCAGCCTCTTCTTTTCCGTATTTTTTCTCCAACAGTTCTTTAAATACGCGGAAAGCGATAGCCGGTTCCGTCGTCGTTCCCGATTTGGAGATCATATTAATTGAAAAATCACGATCTCCGATCACATCGATCAGATCTTTTACATATGTACTGCTGATACTGTTGCCGACATAATAAATCTCCGGAGATTTTCTCACTTCTTTTGATACAACGTTCGCAAAAGAGTGTCCGAGAAATTCGATTGCCGCTCTTGCTCCGAGATAAGATCCGCCGATTCCGATCACAAGAAGCACTTCCGAATCTTCTCTGATTTTCTCAGCCGCTTTTTTGATCCGGTCAAACTCATCTTTATCATAATCAACCGGAAGATCGATCCAGCCGAGGAAGTCGTTTCCGGCGCCCGTTCTTGCAAGCAGCTTTTCCTTTGCCTGCTCTGCCAGTTCGCTCATATACTGCATCTCATGATCCTGTACGAAACCACATGCCTTTGAATAATCAAATGTTACTTTGCTCATCACAATCCATCCTCTCTGATACTTATTTTATGATTTATCTTTTGTCTGTTTTATAGATCCGGCAGAATTACTCTCCGCCATATACTCTTATTTTAACAAATATACACTTCCTAAGCAAGAAATTCCTCCAGTATTTGCCGTATCGTCTCCTCTCTGATCTGCGGATGCCCGCTGTCCGGTTCGTG
>OLNU01002724.1_pt1 | contig 10200 bp, 8 predicted proteins | sample 1672241 | NCBI WGS metagenome assembly OLNU01 (sample SAMEA3136663, study PRJEB25190) | human gut metagenome | biome: human gut; feature: human-associated habitat; material: faeces | place: Austria | collected 2013 | reverse complement strand
CCATTTCAGCTAACATTTTTCTGTTAACTTCAACACCAGCTAATTTTAATCCGTTCATGAATCTTGAGTAAGATAATCCATGAGCTCTTGTTCCAGCGTTTATTCTTTGTATCCAAAGTTTTCTGAAGTCTCTTTTCTTTAATTTTCTTCCTATATATGCATTTTTTAATGCTTTCATTACGAAAGTATTTGCTGGTCTATATAATTTGCTTCTAGATCCTCTGTATCCTTTTGCAAGTTTTAACACTTTTTTATGTTTTTTACGAGCGTTCATTGCGCCTTTAACTCTTGCCATGTCGATGACCTCCTTATGTTTTTTAAGTATTTTTTATTTTGTGTTTGTTCCTAATCCGTTCTGATTAGTTTGTTTTATTAATTAATTATAATTAATATGGTAATAATTGAGCTATTCTTTTAGCATCTCCATCGCTAACTATAGCTGATTTTCTTAAGTTCATTTAATAACTCATAAAAATTATTAATATAATCAATATATTCTTCATGAGTTAATATATGACTTTTATAAGCTTTATTTCTTTTTAATTTTCCGCTTCCTGTTTTTCTAAGTCTTTTTGCAGCTCCTCTATGAGTTTTCATTTTTGGCATGATAACTTCCTCCTCTCAGTTAATCGTAAATAAAATCTATTTATTTATTAGTTTTTTTTGGATCTATAATTACAACCATGTTGTTCCCTTCAAAAGCAGGGGCTTTCACTGGTTCACCAAACTCTTTAACAATTTCTATGAATTTAAGCATTACTTCTTTACCAATATCTTTATGTCCTAATTCTCTACCTCTAAAACGAAGTTCTACTTTTACCTTGTCGCCTTTTTTAAGGAATTTAATAGCATTATTCGCTTTAGTATTTAAGTCATTTGATTCAATACCTGGTCTTAATCTTATTTCCTTAACTGCTATTGTTTTTTGTTTTTTCTTAGCTTCTTTTTCTTTTCTAGCTTGTTCATATTTGTATTTACCATAGTCCATAATTTTACAAACTGGTGGTTTAGCATTAGGAGAAATTTTAACTAAATCTAAGTTTTTTCCGTTTGCTAATATTTGAGCTTCTCTGGCAGACATTATTCCAAGTTGTTCTCCAGTTTCAGAGATAATTCTTAACTCTTTATCTCTTATTTGATCATTGATTGATAATTCTTTGCTAATTGTAGGACACCTCCAAATTATTATTATATAAAATAAAAAGCGAATGAAAATTCATCCGCTATAAGTCGTCAAAATCATACTATCATTTATAAAATAGATAGTTGTACTTATATTTACCTTACTAACCTTCGTCGCAAGGTGAGAATGAACTTCTTCTTTACTGTTATCTTGTTACCATATCAATTATATATGTTGCTTGTTGCAATGTCAAGACTTTTTTGCTGTTAATTTTTATAAATAATTTTATTCTCCGTATATAATATGCCTCTATTTTTAATATTGATACTATATACTTTTCATATCCTGTCCTTTTCATATTATAACTTATAATTCAAATTTTCTCATCTCTAAAATTTTTCCAATATCGTTTCATTTTGTTTTTATACTAGACTTTAATTTGTAGTATTTCATTATTTTAGAATAATAAATATCAAGCTGGTTATACTTACTGTAAGACATCTTAGTTTACATAGTTTATTTTTAATGTAAAATCATAATAAAACTTCACATCATTGGAAAAAATAAAGCAAAGGAAAATTCTATTACCTGAGGTGCAAGATATGAACTTACTTAATAATTTTTTTAAAAAACTAAATAATCCTGTTCCCGCTTTTGTACAAACAAAACTCGAAAAGGACGGAAGCAATGAACCTACTCTAAATTCAAAACCCAAAACTACATTTAGAGATGTTGCTGGCCTAGAGGAGATAAAAGAAGAACTTTTTGAAGTTGTTGATTTTATGAAATCACCAGAAAAGTATCAAAAAATGGGTGCAAAAATTCCTAAAGGAATTCTATTTTACGGGCCTCCTGGCACAGGTAAAACTTTATTAGCATCAGCAGTTGCTGGAGAAACTAATTCTTCTTTCTTCAATGTCACTGGTTCCGAATTCGTAGAAAAATACGTAGGTGTGGGAGCAAAAAGAGTTAGAACATTGTTCGAAAAAGCAAGAAAAGAAGCCCCAAGCATTATATTCATAGATGAAATAGATGCCATAGGAGCAAAACGTCATCTTGAAAGCAACAATGAAAAAGACCAAACACTAAATCAATTACTAGTTGAAATGGATGGCTTTAACAAAGATTCAAACATAATAATAATAGGTGCAACTAATAGATTAGACCTTCTAGATGATGCTCTTTTAAGACCTGGAAGATTTGACAGACATATACACATTAGTTCTCCAAACGTAAAAACTAGATACGAAATTTTAAAAGTCCATACTAACAATAAACCATTAGATAAAACAGTCGATTTAGATTTATTAGCAAAAAAAACACATGGCTTTAATGGAGCCCATCTAGCTAATATAGCTAATGAAGCTGCAATATATGCAGTTAGGGACGCTAGCGAAGTAATAACTTCTGAACATTTCGATAGAGCTCTTGAAAGAGTTATCGCTGGTGTTGAATCAAAAAGTTCTGCACTAATCGAAAAGGAAAAGAAAATTGTATCTTACCATGAAGCTGGACATGCACTTGTTAGTAATATTTTAAATCTATGCAAAATACAAAAAATATCTATAGTCCCTAGAGGAGAAGCACTTGGCTATGTTCTTCAACTCCCAGACGAAGATAGATATATTTACACAAAAACAGAATTAATATCAAAAATTCAAATACTACTAGCTGGAAAGGCTGCCGAAGAATTGATATTTAATCATCAATCAACTGGTGCAAAAGATGACATTCAAAAAGTCACAGACATAGCAACAAATATGGTTTGTGATTATGGTATGAGTAAATTAGGTTTAATAACTATTGATAAAAATACTAAGAATTTTTTATCGGAACCTATCCAAAAAGAAATAAACAACATTGTAAATACATGTTATGAAAATACACTAAAAATTCTTAGAGAAAATATCAATGATCTACATATAGTTTCAAAATTCCTATTCGAAAATGAAACTATGACTTGTGACCAATTAGAAGATCTCATTAGAAAAGAAGCAGCCAATTAAAATTATTCTATAAAAAGTCCTATAAATTTAGGACTTTTTATATGTTTATGTTTTTTTAAGTTGCCTTAACTTAATTTATTCCCTACTATAAAGTTATAAAATAAATCAAAACTTTAAAATTGTTATAATTTCTTATAAATCAACTTTTGATAAATAAAAATAATAAATTATAAAAATAAAGTTTTAATAGTAAGTTTAATTTTGTAGTCTAGGAGGATAAATCATGGAAAATGTTCAACAAAACCCATTAGGTACAGATTCTATACCAAAATTAATGTTTAAATTTTCTGTGCCAAGTATTATAGCTATGATAGTTGGAGCATTATACAATATTGTAGACCAGTTATTTATCGGTCAGGCAGTAGGAACTCTCGGCAATGCTGCAACAAATATTGCCTTCCCTCTTTCCACATCATGCATAGCTGTATCATTATTATTCGGAATTGGTGCAGCATCGTGTTTCAATTTAAGTATGGGGCGTGGTGAAAAAGAAAAATCACCATTTTATATAGGAAATGCGATTATTATGTTATTTTCATCTGGTGTAATATTATTTATAATTACGCAACTATTTTTAACACAGATACTAAAAGCTTGTGGTTCTCCTAATGATGTACTTCCATATGCTCAAACTTATGTGAGAATTACCTCATTTGGTTTCCCATTTTTAATTTTATCTGTAGGTGGAGGTCATATAATTCGTGCTGATGGCAGTCCCAAAATATCAATGTTCTGTAATATATTAGGATCAGTTATTAATGTTATTTTAGACGCTATCTTTATATTTGGATTTAATATGGGAATGGCTGGTGCAGCCTATGCTACTATAATAGGTCAAATTGCATCTACTGTTGTTGTTATCATTTATATGAAAAACTTTAAAACAGTCCCTCTTTTGGCAAAACATTTCAAATTAAATATAAATTATATAAAAGAGGTTGCTTCTATAGGTATGGCATCTGGTATAAATCAACTTTCTATGATGATTGTTCAAATTATTTTAAATAATTCACTTAGATATTATGGTGGTTTATCAATATATGGAGAGGCAATTCCCATTGCATGTGCAGGAATCACAATGAAAGTTTCACAACTATTCTTCTCAGTTGTAATCGGTCTTAGCCAAGGAAGTCAACCAATTGAAAGTTTTAACTATGGAGCTAAAAAATATCACAGAGTTAAATACACTTATATATTAGCAAACAAAGCAGGTGCGATTATATCAATTATTGCATTTATATTATTTCAACTATTCCCTATGGAAATTATATCTTTATTTGGTTCCGGGACAGAAGAATATTATCAATTTGCAACAAAGTTTTTCCGTATCTTCTTATTCTTTATATGTATAAACTTTATACAACCTATTACATCGACATTTTTTACTTCTATCGGAAAACCTATAAAAGGTATATTTTTATCTTTAACTAGACAAATAATTTATTTACTTCCTTTAATAATTATACTACCTCTATTCTTTGGTATTGATGGTATAATTTTTGCTGGCCCGGCTGCTGATTTGATTGCAGCAATAACATGTTTAATCACTATAAGTATAGAATTTAAAAATATGAAGCAATTGGAGTTAGTAGAAGAACATCAAAATATACATTTATAATAAAAAAACTATTTTTAACTTTAAATTATTATCTTTAAGTTAAAAATAGTTTTTATTAATTCTTAATTTTCCATTGTAATAAATAATTATCATTTATATTTTAAACATTTACATAATGTCTTCCCTTAGGAATTATAAATGGTGAGTGAGATACTGGATCTTTAATAACCTCACAATCTAGTCCAAATACATCATTTATTAATTCTGATGTTATAATGTCTTCTGGGCTTCCCTGTGACACTAATTTCCCTTTACGAAGAGCAAATATATAATCTGCATATCTTGCTGATAAATTTATATCATGAAGTACCATCACTATTGTAGTCCCTCTTTTTCGATTTAAATCAGTTAATAAATCTAATATTTCTACTTGATATGCTATATCTAAATAAGTTGTAGGTTCATCTAATAAAAGTATATCTGTTTGTTGTGCAAGAGCCATAGCAATCCATACTCGTTGACGCTGACCACCTGATAGTTCATCAATACACCTATTCGCTAATTCCGAAATTCCCATTATTTCAAGTGCCTCTTCCACAGCTTCAAAATCTTCTTTATTTAAGCTACTAAATAAGTTTTGATAAGGGAATCTTCCTCTTGATACTAAATCCCAAACAGTTATACCTTCTGGTACTACTGGTGATTGTGGTAATAATCCTAAAATTTGTGCCAGCTTTTTAGATGGCATTGTTGTAATTTTCTTTCCATCAATAACAATATCACCTGATAATGGCTTTATTAATCTAGCCATTGTCTTTAATAAAGTTGATTTACCACATCCATTAGAGCCTATTATTACACTAACTTTATTACTAGGCACACTTAAATCTATACCATCTATTATAATTTTTTTATCATATCCAGTTACTATATTTTTAGCTTCAAATGTGTGTTGATTTTTATTCATCATTATTCTCCTCTTCTATTTATACATATTAATAAAAATAACATGTATGGTGCCCCTAAAATCCCAGTAATAACACCTACTGGAAATCTTGTACTAAATACATATTGTCCAATCATATCTGAACTAAGTACTAATAATGCACCTACAAGACCTGATGCTAGTACATTTGACGACCCACGCCCAACAATTTTTGATGCTATTGGTCCAGCTAAAAATGCAACAAATGCTATTGGTCCCGTAGTAGATGTTGCAAATGCTATTAAAAATACAGCACTTAAAATTAAAATAATTCTCACTAGATTTAGTCTTATACCAAGTGTCGTTGCAAATTCATCTCCTAACTCTAGTACTTGAAGATATTTTGTAAATAGTAAACTTATTATTCCAAATACCATTACAACTATAAATAATGTTGGAATGCATTTCATTGTCATACCATTTAAACTTCCACTTAACCATCTCATTGCGCCTGGAACATCATATTGACTTGCCTTAAGCAATAAAAAAGAAATTGCGGCTTGAAGCATAGCTTGTATTCCTATACCGATTAATATCAATCTACTTCCTGAAAAGCTTATATCTTTAGATAGTAAATATATAAGCATTGATACTAAAAGTCCTGATATAACCGAAATTATCGAAACAGCCGGTCCACTCAATCCAAGCACCAATATGCAAAAAACTGCTGCCACACTAGACCCTGATGTTACTCCTATTATATCTGGGCTTGCTAGAGGATTTCTAAGCATTGTTTGAAATGTGTTGCCTGCAATCCCAAATGCTATTCCAACCAATAACCCACTAAGCATTCTTGGTAGACGTAATGTAGCTATCGCAAAATTAGCACCTTGAATATTTTCTCCTCTTAATACTCTTATAACCACATCTAATGAATAATTTGTATTTCCATATAAAAGCATCATTATGCAAATACATAATACTATTGCAATAAGTGAAACATTAGCTATAATAGCACGAGCCCTTCTTTTATAGTAAGCATGTTTTATAAGGATACTATTATTTGTACTTCGCATTATCATATACTTTTCACCTTCGCTTTCCTAGCAATTATAATAAGTATTGGTGCACCTAAAAATGCTGTTATAATTCCAACTTCTAATTCGCTCGGTGACCCAATTATTCTTCCTAAAACATCTGATATCATCAAAAGGATTGCCCCACCTATAGCAGACATTGGTATTAAATTTTTCATATCCGATCCTAAAATAAGACGTACAATATGAGGTATCATTAATCCTATAAAACCTATAGGTCCAGCTATTGCTGTCGTAGCTCCACATAATATTACACCAGCTATTGCACACATAATTCTTACTAATCCTGTATTTACTCCAAGACCTGTAGCTACTTCATCACCTAAGGCTAATGCATTTAATGCATGCATAAATATAACACTTATAATTAATCCGACTATAATAAATGGCAATACTGATTTTATACCTTCCCACGTTGCTCCACTTAAACTACCTACTTGCCAAAATCTATATGCATCCATAACATCTGTGCGTGGAAGAATTATTAAACTAACTAAAGATGATAGTATTGCACTAATTGAGGCACCAGCTAAAGCAAGTTTTATTGGAGTAATTCCTCCTGGTCCAATTGAAGCTATACCATATACACAAAACGATGTAAGGGCTGCCCCTATAAGTGCAAACCATATATATCCACTAGCTGTACTCAAATTAAAAAATGTAATCCCAACAACAACAAATAAAGATGCTCCTGTATTTACTCCTAAAATACTTGGATCAGCTATTGGATTACGTGTAATTGATTGCATAAGTAAGCCTGATATTCCAAGTGAAGCTCCTGCAATAAGTGCAAATACTGTTCTCGGTATACGTTCTCGAACTACTAATGCATTAAGTGACATATTGTCGCTTTGAGTTAATGCACTAATCACTTCATCAAAACCAATATATCTAGAGCCCCACGCTAGTGAGGCCAAGATACATATTCCAAGAATAATAAAACCACCTATGTATATTCCTATCATTTTTGATAATTTCATATTTATCTTGTATACTATCATCTAATTATTTTACTTTAGATGCAGCATCTCCTATTACTTTTAAATATTCATCTATTTTAGCCGGTATAGATAATGCACTAGGAGTACAAGATGCTGCTAATGCTGAACCATCTTCTATAACAGCAACTGATCCGTTTGCAATTGCAGGAACTTTACTTAATAAAGTATCATCTTGTAAAGATTTTAATAATCCATCATTTCCGTAACAAACTATAATATCTGCATCTTCTAATATATCTATATTTTCTGAACTTATTTCAACATAGAAACTATTTGATCCTTCAGCTAACTTAGATATACTTTCCGGAAATTCTAATCCTAAATCTGTTAAATACGCTACACGAGGGTCTGATGGTAAATATATATAAAATTTACCTAAGTCAGATGGATTAAAGTAGCAAAATACTGCTTTCTTTCCTTTTATATCTTTGTATTCACTTGTTTTTTCTTTTATTAATGTTTCTAATTCTTTAACTAATGCTTCACCTTCATCTTTCTTACCAATTGCAGTAGCATTAATATTTATTTGATCTCTCCATAAAGTTTGCCATGCCTCTGTTGGATATGCAACAACTGGAGCTATTTGACTTAATAAATCATATTCTTCTTGTGTTATTCCAGAATAAGCAGCTAATATAACATCTGGGTTTGAGTCACTAATAGCTTCATAATCTATTCCATCCACATCATTAAATACAACAGGTTTATCTACACCTAATTCAGTATATTTCTGTGCTGTCCATGGTAATAAACCATTTTCTTCTGTCTCACCATAATTTGCTTTAGATACTCCCACTGGTGTAATACCTAAGGCTAGCGGAACATCTTGATTTCCCCAAGATATTGTTGCAATATTTTTAGGCTCACTCTCTATTATAGTTTCGCCATATGCATGTTTTATCTTTATTGGATAAGATGCAGAAGTACTCTGCTGCACATCACTATTTTTACTATCATCTTTACTTTGAATATTTGTACTTGAACACCCTGTTGTAATAAGTAGGGCACAAGACATTACAATTGCACATAATTTTTTTAACTTCATAACTTCCTCCTATATATTTACAATATTTAAATTTAAATTCGAATATGATATCAATATTCTTTAGTAATTGATAATAACATTCATTATTTACCAGTTATCATTATAATGTTTTTATATATTTTTGTAAAGGCTATTCCGGGAAACCGGGATAGCCTTTTTTAGCATTAATATGTTATTGAAATAATTCGTTATTTACTTGTATAGATATAATAAATCCGTTACTTTTGTTTCATCCTATCTGACGGACAGAAGAATAAATGACTAAAAACAGAATGATATGGATGATACATTGAAAGTGACCGATACATATTGGGAAATGCTGAAATCGTTGAGCGATGATATAAAGTTGCGTTTGGCTACACGCCTTACGGCTTCTGTCGTAGCCGGAAAAGTCACACATAAGGATAGGACGCAGGATATGATAGAGAAACATATGGGCAAATGGAAAGATGAACGGAGTACGGAGAAATGAGTTCTCTTTCTTCTTTCTTTTATAAGCAATCTTTTTCTTAGTATTTCACCGTAAATATCACCGGATTGTGGTCGCTGCACAGATCCAGATCGGGAGAGTAATAGTCGGTGCAGTCCAGCTTGGACGAATGGAAAGCATAGTCGATGCGCAGCATGTGCTTGGCGTAGCGGTAGGTGTACATATATCCATGTCCGCCTGTCTTGAAACCGTCTTGGAGGATTCCGGACAGTTGGCGGTAGGTGTAGGATGAGGGCAGGGAGTTGAAGTCTCCGCACACCAGTACGGGGTGCGGACTGGCGATGACAAGGCGGACGATGCTGTCGGTTTGAGCGGCACGCTTCACGAAGTTCTCGTGCAGGGTTTCCGCAGCATCCTGTACGGCTTGCGCTTCGCGGCGGGTGTCGTTGGCAGCGAGTTCGCGTTCCCACTTCCTGCGGTTCTGACTGACGCTGGTGGTCTGCAAGTGATTGTTCAGCAGACGGAGGGTGTCTGCACCCAGAACAATGTCGCACGCCATGCTGCAATTGGAGCTTCGTGGGTAGGTGATGAAACGTCCTTCCGCAAGCGGGTAGCGGCTGAATACGGCAACGGGGAGAATGCCGCGAATGGAGTCGTCCGCAGGAATAAGGGCGTAGGGCCAGTGCGAAAGGGCGCGGCGCAGACTGTCTGTCGTGAAGTGGGGATTGTCTCCGAACTCTTGGAAGCAAAGCACATCGACATGACGCTGCTGCATGTAACGGGCTATTTCCTTGCAGGAGTATCCGGTGATTTCGTTGCCGAAATGATGTACGTTGTAGGTGGCTACGGTGAGGCAGCCGCCGGACTTGCCTTCCCGGTTCGGCGCCGGAGCAGTGGCAGGCACATCATCATCGGTGGAACCGAACCGGACGACTGCCGTCAGATATTCCCAGTTGAAGAAGAAGGCTGCCAAAGGAACGATAGCCCACTTCTTGCGTGCCAGCGCCCAGCAAAG
>OLNU01002716.1_pt1 | contig 10234 bp, 10 predicted proteins | sample 1672241 | NCBI WGS metagenome assembly OLNU01 (sample SAMEA3136663, study PRJEB25190) | human gut metagenome | biome: human gut; feature: human-associated habitat; material: faeces | place: Austria | collected 2013 | reverse complement strand
GTTTATCGACTACATTTTGTCTGTTTATCGACTACATTTTGTCTGTTTATCGACTACATTTTGTCTGTTTATCGACTACACTTATTTACTTCTGTATTCAAATAAAGTAGTATTATTCAAGGAGGTTATTTTATGAGCAATGAATTAGTTAAATATGATCCAGAACTGAATACAATTCCTCTGAGAAGATTTACTCCTGTAGAAATGAATCTTTTCTTTTTGGTTGTTTCTAGAATGCGCGATAAAGGTGATGATACTGTTCGGTTTACTTTTGATCAGTTAAAAGAATTAAGCGCGTATAAGCCGACCGCAAATAATCGATTTATTGATGACATACAAAGTACATATCAAAAAATATTAGGTCTTAGATTTGGCTCTAGAAGTAAAGATGGACTTGATAGAGAAATGTTTGTCATGTTTACTCGATTTGAAATCAAGGGTTCGGCAGAAGTCCCTTATGTTGATATTCAAATTTACCCCAAGGCATTGAAACTTCTAAATAATCTTGAAAGCTGGGTTCGATATGCTTTAGCAGAGTTCAGAGATTTAAAGAGTAGTTATGCAAAAACGATGTTTCGTCTCCTTAAACAATTTCGAACTACTGGTTATGCTTATTTTTCTAAAAGTGATTTTTTTGAATTACTTGATATTCCGCAAAGCTATTGGAATAAACCTGCAAACGTTGAATCCAGAGTTATTCAGCCAATTAAAGAAGAACTAACTCCTCTTTTCAGGAGTCTAGCTATTAGAAAAAAATATGGTAAAGGCCGTGGCAAGCCGGTTATTGGTTACTCATTTACCTGGAAATCAGAAAAAAAGAACGCAGACGACTTCTCACAAGGTCAATTTCAAGATGAACGTCAAAAACTCTTTAACATTCAGCATAATGGTGAATTAACAGAGCAGGAAAAATGGCGTGCCATTGACAAAGTTAAGGGGTTGACTTTAGGCTCCACTGAGAAACAAGCATTGGCTGAGAAACAAGCGGAACACGATAAAAAAATAAGAGATCAAGCAAGAAAAGAAGCACTTGCTGAACTCCGAAAGGGGTTTGGAAATCATGCCTAAAACTATTAGAGAACTTGCTGATGAATTGGGCGTTTCAAAGCAAAGAATTCAACAAATTATCGCCAAATTATCGGCAAGTAAAACACCAAATAAGGAAGGCAATAGATACGTTTTAAACGCCCAAGATGTCAAAAATATAAAGGATTTGATGGGTTTTGATAATGACAAGTCATCGACAAGTGAATCGACAAATAGACTTGTCGATTATGATGTTTACTTAGATGTGATAGATTCCATAAAAGAAAAAGATGAACAGATAAAAATTTTATTAGAAGTTCAAAAACAAACACAAAATCTTCTAGATCAGCAACAACGGTTAGCCTTACAGGACAAACAACTGCTCGAAGAATACAAGGCAGAAATTAAGGACTTGAAAGCCTTAACGATGGCACCACATGATAATGGTGAAAAAAAGATGGCAGCACAAAAACAACCGGAACCAGAACATAGCACTCCTGATTCGCAACCTAAACCTAAAAAGTGGTGGCGTTTTGGTAAATAGTTATAACTAAAAAATAAAAGAAGACTAGTTAAATGGCGGAAGATAAATTTGAACAAGCTGTAATTGACAAGTTAAAGAGCGAGGGGTGGGATTACCTCAGTGAGTATTCTGGTGTCACGGTTGATCGGTTATATGATCACTGGCGAGATATTCTGAATGCCAACAATCGTAAACGACTATAAGATACGCCATTATCTGATAATGAGTTTGAACAAGTGAAGTTGGAACTCACGAAGAATAAAACGCTGTATGATGCGCAACTCATGTTGGCGGGTGCGGGTGGTGTTGGGACCGTACCGTTGAATCGTGATGATGGGACGCAGCTAGAACTTGAAATATTCTATGGTAATGAAGTGGCTGGTGGACATTCACGTTATGAAGTCGTTAACCAAATTACGTTTACGGATTTAGCCACGAGTCTCAGCTCTAAGCGTCGAATTGATATCATGTTGCTGATTAACGGGCTACCTGTGGCCCACATTGAAGAAAAAGATGAGTCCTTGCAAAACCAATGGAATGCGTTTGAACAGTTCCAAAAGTATGACGGTGACGGCATGTACACGGGACTCTTTTCTTTTGTGCAAGTGCAGTTTGTCTTGTCGCAAAATTCAGCGCACTATTTTGCACGACCAAAGAATAGCCACTCTTATAACCGTGATTTTGCCTTTGGTTGGCGTGACGATGACGGCAAGAATGTCACGAATACGATGACGTTACTCCAAATTAACCAGAGACCGCTTAAAATACTTGACTGGAAAACACCGTATCAGGTTATGCTGACCAATTTGTCCAAAAATCCGGATTAAATTTGCAATCTACCTTTTTATGAACTATGAATAATTCAGGTCTAATTATGTTATTATAAATGTGTTTTATTAATACCACTTAATTAATAACGGGGCTTTAGCATGATTTCAAATAAAATAGTGTGAAAGGTAGTTTTTTATGTTAAGGAATAATTATTTTGGAGAGACTAAAACGCATTATAAATTATATAAATGCGGTAAGAACTGGGCTGTCATGGGGATTTCATTATTTCCGCTGGGATTAGGGATGCTAGTTACCAGCCAGCCAGTGTCAGCTGATGTGACAGCCACCAGCACCTCAAGCAGTGCAGTGAGGACCGATGCAATCAGTGAAAGTAGTAGCAGTGCAGCAAAGGCCGAAACGACTAGTGCAAGTAGTAGCAGTGCAGCAAAGGCTGAAACGACCAGTGCAAGTAGTAGCAGTGCAGCAAAGGCTGAAACGACTAGTGCAAGTAGTAGCAGTGCAGCAAAGGCTGAAACGACCAGTGCAAGTAGTAGCAGTGCAGCAAAGGCTGAAACGGCTGCGATCACTACTGCAGGTGTTGCAAATGCTGATTCACAAACATCAGCAGAAGTAACCGCTGACTCTACTTCTACCAGCCAAGTGGTAACTAATAATTCCAATAATCAAAATAATACAGCACAGCCAGCCGGTCAAGAAGCAGCCCCGGTATCAGAGGACACATCATCTGATGATAGTGAGAGAACTACACCAACAGTTGCAAATAATGATAAGCCAGCAATTGATTCAGTTGACACTTCACAACCTGCAACTGCAGCGCCAAAAGCAGACACTGATGTATCAACGCTACAAGTAGATGCAACTACGAAGACCGATTCAGACATAAAAGAGGATACACCAACAGATAAGACAACCGATACAAAGACTGTGCAATTAACCACTGTTGAAGGAACGTCCAAGCAAGTGGTAACGACGCCGAAGGAAGAGAGCTCAACTGACAAATCTTCGTCTGTGGTTTCTAAACAGACAGACAAAACGTCTTTGCCAACCGTAGCAACAGCAACAGCGACGACAGTGTCTAAGATTCCTTCAGTGACAGGTGATTACCAGTTTGACGAAAAGACGAAGACTTATACGTTCACAGGTAAAGATGGTCATCCCGTAACTGGGTTGGTTTACGCGAATAATATCCTGCAATATTTTGATGAAACGGGTCATCAAGTAAAAGGTCAATACGTTACAATTGCAGGTCATGTATATTATTTCGACCCAGCCAGCGGCGCTGCACAAACAGGTGTTAATCAAATCGATGGTAAGATGGTTGGGTTTAAATCTGATGGGTCACAAATTACGTCAGGTTTTTCTAATGATAACGCCGGAAATTCTTACTACTTTGATGAGTCTGGAACCATGGTGACAGGGTGGCAAACTATTGCTGGTAAGACGTATTACTTTGACAAAGACGGGCATCTCCGTAAGGGGTATTCCACTATTATTGATAATCAATTGTACTATTTCGATTTGAAAACAGGAGAGTCTGTTTCAACAACGACGTCCAATTTCAAATCTGGCTTGACATCACAAACGGATGACACAACACCACGTAATAGTGCGGTTAATATGTCTAAGGATAGTTTTACCACCGTTGATGGATTCTTGACAGCTGAGTCATGGTATGTACCTAAAGATATTCAAACATCTGCGACGGACTGGCGTGCATCAACGCCTGAAGATTTCCGTCCGATCATGATGACTTGGTGGCCAACGAAGCAAATTCAAGCAGCGTATTTGAACCATATGGTCTCCGAAGGATTGTTGTCATCAGATAAGAAGTTCTCCGCAACGGATGATCAAACGTTGTTGAACCAAGCAGCACACGCGGTTCAATTGCAAATTGAATTGAAGATTCAACAGACAAAGTCTGTTGAATGGTTGCGAACAACGATGCACAATTTCATTAAGTCACAACCAGGATACAATGTTACTAGTGAAACGCCAAGTAACGACCACCTTCAAGGTGGCGCATTAAGCTACATTAACAGTGTTTTGACGCCTGATGCGAACTCAAATTTCCGTTTGATGAACCGTAATCCAACACAACAAGATGGTACGCGTCATTACAACACTGATACATCTGAGGGTGGATATGAGTTGCTGTTAGCCAATGACGTGGATAATTCTAACCCAGTTGTTCAAGCAGAACAATTGAACTGGTTGTACTTCTTGACGCATTTCGGTGAAATTGTTAAGAACGATCCGTCAGCTAACTTTGATAGTGTTAGAGTGGATGCGGTAGACAACGTGGATGCCGACCTGCTAAACATTACAGCCGCTTATTTTAGAGATGTGTATGGCGTCGATAAAAACGATTTGACAGCTAATCAACATTTGTCTATTTTGGAAGATTGGGGCCACAATGACCCATTATATGTCAAGGACCACGGTAGTGATCAGTTGACGATGGATGATTACATGCATACCCAATTGATTTGGTCATTAACAAAAAATCCAGATAATCGTAGTGCGATGCGACGATTTATGGAGTATTATTTGGTCGACCGTGCTAAGGACAATACGTCTGATCAGGCAATTCCTAATTACAGCTTTGTCCGTGCACACGATAGTGAAGTTCAAACGGTTATCGGTGATATTGTTGCGAAGTTGTATCCGGATGTTAAAAATTCATTGGCGCCATCTATGGAACAATTGGCGGCAGCCTTTAAGGTATACGATGCGGATATGAATTCTGTTAATAAGAAGTATACGCAATACAACATGCCCGCAGCGTATGCCATGTTACTAACGAATAAAGACACAATTCCACGTGTTTACTATGGTGATATGTATACGGATGATGGTCAATATATGGCAACTAAGTCACCATATTACGATGCCATCTCAGCGTTGTTGAAAGCCCGTATTAAGTATGTGGCTGGTGGACAAACCATGGCTGTAGATAAACACGATATCTTAACATCAGTTCGCTTTGGTGATGGGATCATGAATGCATCTGATAAGGGTAGCACGACGGCCCGTACCCAAGGAATTGGCGTGATTGTCAGCAATAATGATGCGTTAGCGTTGAAGGGAGACACTGTGACCCTTCATATGGGTATCGCTCACGCCAACCAGGCATACCGTGCTTTGTTGTTAACGACGACAGATGGACTAATGAAATACACGTCCGATAATGGCGCGCCAATTCGCTATACGGATGCAAATGGTGACTTGATTTTCACTAGCGCAGACATTAAGGGATACCAAAACGTTGAGGTATCCGGATTCTTGTCAGTGTGGGTACCAGTCGGTGCATCCGACACACAGGATGCGCGCGCAACAGGGTCTAGCGCTGCAAACAAAACTGGTGACACCTTACATTCAAATGCAGCATTGGACTCAAATGTGATTTATGAAGGTTTTTCTAATTTCCAAGAGATGCCAACAACCCACGATGAGTTTACAAACGTAAAGATCGCTCAAAATGCTGATTTGTTTAAGTCATGGGGTGTGACAAGTTTCCAACTTGCACCACAATATCGTTCAAGTGATGACACATCATTTTTGGATTCTATTATTAAGAATGGATATGCGTTTACAGACCGCTATGACTTGGGCTTTAATACGCCAACAAAGTACGGAGACGTTGACGACCTAGCAGATGCAATTAGAGCAATGCACAGTGTTGGTATTCAGGTCATGGCTGACTTTGTCCCTGACCAAATTTATAATTTGCCAGGTCAAGAAGTAGTTGCTGTTAATCGTACTAATAACTTTGGTACACCAAACCAGGATTCAGATCTACAAAACCAGTTGTATGTTACAAATTCAAAGGGTGGCGGTGAATACCAAGCTAAGTATGGTGGTGAGTTCTTGGATCTTTTGCGTCTGGAACACCCTGATTTGTTTACAACAAATCAGATTTCGACTGGTGTACCAATCGATGGGTCCACGAAGATTAAAGAATGGTCTGCAAAGTACTTCAATGGTTCTGACATCCAAGGTAAGGGCGCTGATTACGTATTGAAGGATGGTGCATCTCAAGAATATTTCAAGATTACGTCTAATGCGAACGATGAGTCCTTCTTGCCAAAACAATTTATGAATCAAGATGCCATGACTGGGTTCACCACAGATGAAAAGGGCACAACTTATTATTCAACAAGTGGTTACCAAGCTAAACAGTCGTTTATCCAAGGTGATGATGGACAATATTATTACTTTGATGCAGACGGATACATGGTGACGGGCTCACAAACCATTAATGGTAAGCAATATTACTTCTTGCCAAATGGCGTTGAGTTAAGAGAAGCATTTTTACAAAATGCATCTGGTAACACGGTTTATTATGGCAAGACTGGCTCAGCAGTTAAGTCTAAATATGTAGTCGATCAAAGCGGTGTGGCTTATTACTTTGATGTAAACGGTAATATGGTCGCAGATCGTATGATGATTCTTGATGGACACACGCAATATTTCTTTGCGGGTGGTTCACAAGCTAAGGACCAATTTTTGATTGGGTCAGATGGTAACTTACGTTACTTTGACCAAGGTAGTGGTAATATGGTTACAAATCGTTTTGCAGTAAACCGAAACGGGGATTGGTTCTACTTCAATGGCGATGGTATCGCGTTGAAGGGTTGGCAAACAATTGCTGGTAAGACTTATTTCTTTGATGCTGATGGACGTCAAGTCAAGGCTGCCGCTGAACAAGCCGCTGCTGACAAGGCTGCCGCTGAACAAGCCGCTGCTGACAAGGCTAAGAACAATATTGATCAAGCTACTACAGCTGATGGCATCAATGATGCCCAAGCAACTGGTATCACTGATATTGATAACCAGCATGTTCCTGGTACTTCTGTTGATAATCAAAAGCAAGCTGAGAAGGTAACTGAAGATATCAAGAATGATCCAGATAATAAGACTTTGCCTGAAGCTATCGAATTACCAAATACGGGCGTTGATAAGACAGAAAGTATTACTATTACCGGTGTAGTTATGCTAATCCTCACTACTATTTTTGGTCTGTTGTTTACAAGTAAAAAGCATAAAAAAGATTAGTGTAGATAGCTATACCAAAGGGAGTTAACATAACATCGATTATTCAGATATGAACTTATTTAGGGACTATAATATACAAATACCCCCTCGAAAACGTTGAAATAATAACCCCTAATATCTATAATGTAGATATTAGGGGTTATTTATTTTTATATGCCAGAAATAGCTTCTTTTATTCGTTATTTTTTCGATACCTTTTAGCACGATTTTGACCAGGAAATAAACGATCATGCGATCCGACTCGAATGCCAATTAAGACTAGTTCATCTTTATCAATCGTATAAACCACCAGGACATCGTTAGTTTCGCTTGGTGTTTTGTTTTTCGGGGTATCTCGTAAGTGAAATTCATTATAACCGCTCATTCGCCGATTAAGCTCATGATCTTCAAATTCTGGTGGTAATTGTTGTTGCTCAAGCAACAGGTCAATGGCTGCTCGAACTTCATCAATAATAGATTTGTCTAAACTGGCTAACCGTTTTAAATCAGCATTAAAGGTTGCACGTGGTTTAAATCTTAGTTTTTTCATTATTTAAACTGACCCCAATAATCATCATCTGATTCAACAATTTCATCGTCAGGTAAAACATGGCGTTTAATTAACTGATCACGTGCAATTGCATATTCTAACGAACCTTCTTTAGCTTTTAATGCTCTTTCTAGCCAGTCCATTTTTTCTTGTGAAACAATGGCTACTGCGCGACTATTTGAACGAGCAATATAAACGGTTTCGTCTTCGTCATTAACTTGATCTAAATATTTTTTTAGGTTAGCGCGAAAATCGCTCTGTGTTAGTGCTAATGTCATATTTACCACCCTTTCATTGTACTTAATATTGTACTTTAATTTGTACTAAAAATCAATTTTTTTAAGGAGCTAAAACTATGCAACAAATAGTCCTCCCAATCAAAGACTCTAACGTCTTAAAAATGGTGCAAGACACCTTATTAGATAGTTTTCGGGCGGGTCGCCGTAACTACACTATCTTTCAAGTCGGCAAGGCCACCTTGCTGCGGGTGAGTGATGTGATGACGTTAAAGAAATCCGATGTCTATAATCCAGATGGATCTGTTAAACACACGGCCTTTATTCATGATAAAAAGACCGGTAAAGCGAATACATTGTATTTGAAGCCCGTTCAACAAGATTTGCTGAAATATCATGATTGGCTGGTCCAAGAAAACATCAATTCGGTTTGGTTATTTCCTTCAACGTCCCATTCAGACCGTCATATCACTGAGAAACAATTTTATAAGGTGATGGCACGAGTTGGTGATCTATTAGGCATTAATTATCTAGGGACCCATACGATGCGCAAAACCGGTGCTTATCGTGTCTACACGCAATCAAATTATAATATTGGCTTAGTCATGAATCTGCTCAATCATTCCAGTGAGGCGATGACTTTAGCTTATTTAGGCTTAGACCAGGCTAGTACCGAAACGATGCTAGATCAAATTGATTTTGGTTAGGAGGCTGGTTTTATGGATTTAGATTTTGAAACCAACAAGTATGATCTTTTTGATGATTGGCATCAAAACAAGACTAAACAAGCCTTTACACAAAAGTTGCAACAACAAGCTCAAATTGAAAAAACACACCTGCCACAATTATTGTCGCGTGAAGATTTAAAAATTCGCTGGCAGATGAACTCTCGTCAAAGTGTTCACCAAGTTACTAGTAAGCCTGATTTTCCACAACCCGTTTTTGCTTTTAATCATGGTAAGACGCCACTTTACTTAGCAACTGAAATTCAAATTTTCGAAATTAATCACCCTTGGGTAATAACTCCCGGTGCTCGTCTTGCTTATAGTCATTGGATCCTTCGTAATGTGATTGATTAATCTTGAGATTTGGCTCTAGGATTTTTATCGTTGGCGCTAGCCTTCTAGTACAAATAATCCCCATTTTGATGGGGATTAAATCTACCCTTGACAAGTGTCAAGGGTGTAAGTGCGCATTGACTTCGTTTTACTCGGTCTGCTGATAACCATGAAATCAGTTTTTGCCGTTGTTGAATTGACTGTATTTTTAATTCAATTTATGTTTGCCCCTAACTAAGATTTTTATGTTTTAAATACTTAAAAACTGTTGCAGATCCCACTGTTTTAAGCCAAATTTTTTTATCGTTCTGTGCAAGGAATCTTTATGAGTTTGGTAACAAGTTTGGAATAACGGTACTGTGAAATCTGTAAATCTAAACTGAAATCATTATTTTGATGTTAGGAGTAATTAAGATGGACGAAAAGAAAGTATTAAAACCAATTGATGAAATGCTTGCTGATCCTTGGCAAGTTGATATTCAAGAATTGTTTGAAGCTTCTTTCAATGAACCTGACGAGATCAAAAAGAATTTGTATGATTCCCTGTATACTTATGTTTTGCAAAAAAGACAAGAAGATATTATTAATCGTCCTGGCTTCGTTATATAGCCCTCTAAGAGCCTGCTGAGGGCTTTTTATTTTTGTTTCGGTATAAATATATATAAACAGTCTCAAAATCGCTAGAAACGAGAAATAAGGCCCTTAAAAACGAATATAGCAGTTAGATTCTTGTTGAGATTCAGAAAAACTAACTGTTTGTTGTCAATAGTGGCGGACAATCAATGCGTGGGAGCATAGTGACTTGAATTTAATGTGAACCGATTTTTGAGTCGCTCCTTTGTGTTTTTTATTTGAGGTTTGGCTCTGGTACAGTAGTACCTCTTTTAAACCTCTTTTATAAACCTCTTTTAAACCTCTTTTAGACCCCTCTTGAGGCTTACTCTCCCAAGGCTTATAGAAGTTTATCGACTACATTTTGTCTGTTTATCGACTACATTTTGTCTGTTTATCGACT
>OLNU01002708.1_pt1 | contig 10261 bp, 9 predicted proteins | sample 1672241 | NCBI WGS metagenome assembly OLNU01 (sample SAMEA3136663, study PRJEB25190) | human gut metagenome | biome: human gut; feature: human-associated habitat; material: faeces | place: Austria | collected 2013 | reverse complement strand
AACTCCCACCAAAGGTTTTGGAGACCCCTATCATACCATTTGACCAATCCCCTATTCAGTTGTCGCTTAACTCAAGCGACTTGTTAAGTATACCTTATGGAGTGATGAATGTCAAGAAAAAAATAAAGAAAATTCAAGAAATGTTTCAAGGATGGTTCTCTAATTCTGAATCAAATTATAACGCATTTATCAAAGTGATGCTTCGGGGGAATGTGAAAGAGATGAATACTTATATGAATGAAGTTGCACTAGCTACATTCAGCAGTTTTGATACAGGAAGACATCCGTCAGGAAAAAGTTAGCCGGAACGTTTCTATCATGGATTCATTCTGGGACTTTTGGTAGAATTAAGAGATCGTTATGAAGTAAAGTCCAACAGAGAAAGCGGTTACGGGTGATATGATGTGATGTTAATATCAAGAGAAACGCCGGATCAGGCAATTATAAAAAAGGAAGAAGCGACCTCAAAATCACTTCTTCCTTTCTTTGTTCTCTTACAGAATTCCAAGATCCATCATTGCTTTTTTCAGAACTTCTTTATGTGCATCTTCCATCTCTGTCAGAGGTGCTCTAAGAGTTCCAACTTCTTTTCCCATCATGTTAAGAGCAGCCTTAACCGGGATCGGGTTCACTTCACAGAAGAGAGCATCAACCAGTGGAAGTGCATCTAACTGCATCTTGCGGCTACCTGCGATATCTCCTGAGAAGAATTTGTAGCACATGTCATGCACGTAAGCCGGAGCTACGTTGGAGAGAACGGAGATAACTCCGATTCCGCCAAGTGCGAGAAGCGGTACAACCTGATCATCATTTCCTGAGTAAAGATCAACGTTGCCATCACAAAGATGCATGATCTGTGCAACTGTGCTGATATTTCCAGATGCTTCTTTAATACCTACGATGTTCTCAACATCTTTCACAAGTGTTGCAACTGTCTGTGGCTGAAGTCCACATCCTGTACGGCTTGGTACATTGTACAGAATCGCCGGAATATTTACTTCATTACAAATAGCTGTGTAATGAGCAATCAGTCCGTTCTGTGTTGCTTTATTATAATATGGTGTAACGAGCAGAAGTCCGTCAGCTCCATCTTCCTGAGCTTCTTTGGACAACTGGATCGCTGTTCTTGTACAATTAGAACCTGTTCCGGCGATGACCGGGATACGGTGGTTCACACGCTCAATTGCAAAACGGATTGTTGCTGCATGTTCTTCCTCTGTCATAGTAGCGGATTCACCTGTTGTTCCACAGATGACGATCGCATCTGTTCCGCCTGCAATCTGCTCCTCTAACATCTCATCTAATTTGTCATAATTGACCTCAAGATTCTCTTTCATCGGAGTAGCGATCGCTACACCTGCGCCTTTAAAAATTGCCATTCTTTTTATCCTCCTTCAACATGGTGAAACAAAGTATTACTGGTCATAGCAGGTTATTGCGCATAAGTTCCTTGTGAACGATAATTATAATAGCCATGAGCAGTAACTGTTTAATATACATCTATGCAAGAATGCGTAAACTGTAAATAAACATAAAAGAAACGGCAAGATGCGCCGTCCCCAAATATACATTATGTATAATTCAGATAGCTCTCCATCTTGCGATGACAGTCATGCCGCTATTCACGTCATGCCCAAGAACAAGAACTCAGGATTCTTACCCTTTCGGCATCTTTCCCTTTCCGATGAGTTCTTCTGTTCCTGACACATCCGTCACCTTACTTATGAAAAATGCAACCTCTATCTACGTTTCCGTGTTTAAGCAAATAATAACACCGAGGGTACAATGATGTCAACATGGTTTCTGGATTTCTTTCTTATTTATAGTACCCGGGTTATAAGTACACCTTATAAAAATTGATTATAATAAAGTATAACCGATTTTTTGACTTTTTTCTTATATATATGATATCATTAATTCGCTAGATGTGTGAATGACAAAGCTGTTTCATTTGCACTTTTTTTATGCTTGTATGTTTGTTTTTTGAAAAACAATCGCAAGAAACGACATAAGATAACAAGAGAAAATTGCGAGGATGAGAACCGCGATCCTTGGAAAAGGTATGTGGATAGGAAGGAGACCTACTGTGTTAACAATCGGTAATTACGTGAAAGTTAAGACACTGGAGGAGGCTTACGAGCTGAATCAGGCAAGAAACAGTCGTATCATGGGCGGCATGATGTGGATGAGATTAGGAAATGCAAGAGTGAAGACAATCATTGATATGTCGGAACTTGGTTTGAATGAGATTGAGGAGACAGACCATGTATTCCGCATTGGAGCAATGTGTACACTGCGCCAGCTGGAAGAGCATGAGGGGCTGAGAAAATTCTATGGGGACGGAATTGCAGAAAGCCTTCGTCATATTGTTGGAGTTCAGTTTAGAAATCAGGCAACAGTTGGAGGCAGTATCTATGGAAGATACGGATTTTCTGATGTGCTGACTGCATTACTGGCACTGGATACATTTGTGGAATTATATAATGGAGGAACTGTTCGACTTTCTGAGTTTGTAAACAGAAAAGCAGATAAGGATATTCTTGTATCCGTGATCGTCAGAAAGAGCAAGAGAAAATTCCGTTACGAATCAATTCGTCAGACAAAGACAGATTTTCCGGTACTGACATGTTCTGTCGTAACAGGAATTTACAGAGGTCAGGAGTCCTGGTTCTTTTCGGTAGGAGCAAGACCGATGAAAGCGGCATTGCTTGAAAAGCAGTGGGAGATCCCGAAAGATGCTACAGACGAGCAGCTCACAGAGTATGCAAAACGTGTGGCAGCAGAATTTACTTATGGAAGCAATATGCGCGGAAGTGCGGAGTACAGACAGCACCTTGCGGAGGTTCTGCTTCGCAGAGAGATGCGCTCAATTTTAGATGAATATAATGCGGAGGAGAAATAGGATGGAAGTACAGTTTACCCTGAATGGAAAGAAAGTAAGTACAGAGATCGCTGCAGATACAGTCCTGTTGAATCTTCTGCGTGATCTTGGATGTAAGAGTGTGAAATGTGGATGCGAGACAACAAACTGTGGTTTGTGTACAGTATGGATCGATGGAAAATCCCGCCTGTCCTGTTCTGTTCTTGCAGCAAGCATTGACGGACATGAAGTGACAACACTTGAGGGTGTGGAGAAAGAAGCAGCAGAATTCGGCTCATTTCTTGCACAGGAAGGTGCAGAGCAGTGTGGATTCTGTTCCCCTGGATTCATTATGAACGTGCTCGCAATGTTCCGTGAATTGAAGAACCCTTCTATAGAAGAAATCAAAGAATATCTGGCAGGAAATCTGTGCCGCTGTACAGGATACATGGGACAGCTTCGTGCAATCCAGAAATATATGGAAGTCAGAAATACAGCAGTTAACATTACAGTAAAGAAAATGGGCGGGGAGGAGTAAGAATGGAAAGAATAGATAAAGTTCAGAATCTGATTCCTGAGAAACCGGAATTTGTCCACAGCAATCAGGAAAAAGGAGAAGCTATAGAATCCCTGAAGATTGTAAACCGTCCTCTTGTAAAGAAAGATGCTGCTGCACTTGTTACAGGAAAAAGTGTTTATACAAATGACCTTGCACCGTCAGACTGTCTGATTGTTAAAGTGATCAGAAGTCCATATGCACACGCATTAATTAAGGATATTAACACAGCACGTGCTGAGGCTGTACCTGGAATCGAATGTGTTCTTACATATAAAGATTGTCCGGATAAGAGATTTACAATGGCTGGTCAGACCTATCCGGAACCAAGTCCGTATGACCGTCTGATCCTTGACCAGAGAGTACGTTTCGTTGGAGATGCAGTTGCAATCGTGGCAGGAACTTCAGAGGAAGCAGTTAAGAAAGCGATGAAGCTTGTGAAGATCCAGTATGAGGTCCTTGAACCGGTTCTTGATTTCCGTACAGCAAAGGATAATCCAATCCTTGTGCATCCGGAAGATAACTGGAGAAGCCTTTGCCCGGTTGGTGCGGATAACAAGAGAAATCTTTGTGCACATGGGGTATGTGGAGATGGAGACGTAGAAGCAGTTCTTGCAAAATGTGATCACGTGATCGACCGCGTTTATCATACAAAGGCGAACCAGCAGGCGATGATGGAGACTTTCCGTACTTATACATATTTAGATGCATACGGAAGATTAAATGTCGTTTCATCTACACAGGTTCCGTTCCATGCAAGAAGAATCCTTGCTCATGCACTCGATATTCCGAAGAGCAAAGTACGTGTGATCAAGCCGAGAATCGGTGGAGGATTCGGTGCGAAGCAGACTGTAGTTTCCGAAGTTTATCCGGCACTTGTCACATGGAAGACAGGAAAACCGGCGAAGATCATTTACACAAGAGAAGAGTCTTTGATCGCTTCTTCACCGCGTCATGAGATGGAACTTCATGTACGTCTGGGAGCGGATAAAGAAGGAAATATTAAAGCAATCGATCTCTATACACTTTCCAACACTGGAGCATTTGGTGAGCACGGACCGACAACCGTAGGTCTTTCCGGTCACAAATCCATTCCACTTTATGGAAAGGCAGAAGCATTTCGCTTTACATATGATGTTGTTTATACAAATGTTATGTCAGCAGGAGCTTACCGTGGATACGGAGCAACACAGGGACAGTTCGCTGTAGAATCAGCTGTAAATGAACTTGCAGAAGTTCTCGGAATGGACCCGACAGTGCTTCGTGAGAAGAACATGGTACGCCAGGGCGATAAGATGCCGGCTTATTATGGCGAAGTTACAAACAGCTGTACACTCGACAGATGTCTTGCCAGAGCAAAAGAAATGATCAACTGGGATGAAAAGTATCCATACCGTGATATGGGAAATGGAAAAGTCCGCAGTGTCGGAGTTGCAATGTCCATGCAGGGATCTGGAATCTCAGCAGTAGATACAGGTGCGGTTGAAATCAAAGTAAATGATGACGGATTCTACAGTCTGATCATTGGAGCTACTGATATGGGAACAGGATGCGATACGATCCTTGCCCAGATGGCAGCAGAGTGTCTTGAATGTAAACCGGAAGAAGTTGTTGTATTCGGAGTAGATACAGACATCTCTCCATACGACTGTGGTTCATACGCATCCAGTACAACTTATGTAACAGGACAGGCAGTTGTTAAGACTTGTGAATCCCTTCGCAAGAAAATCTGCGAACGCGGAGCAGAGTATCTCGGATGTAAGCCGGAAGATGTAGATTTCGATGGAGAATATGTAACAGAGCTGGCAACAGGAAAGCAGATTTCAAGAAGTCAGATTGGAAATAATGTAATGTGCTTCAGCAACGCACCACTTTCCGCAAGTGAAGCATTTTCCTCACCGGTATCTCCACCGCCATTCATGGTTGGTATGGCAGAAGTTGAGATCGACAAAGAGACAGGTGTACTTGAACTGATCGATTACGTAGCAGTCGTAGACTGCGGAACAGTTATAAATCCGAACCTTGCACGTGTGCAGGTGGAAGGCGGAATCGCACAGGGAATCGGTATGGCACTGTATGAAGATGTTGTGTATAACGAAAAGGGAAAGAACTTCAGCAATTCCCTGATGCAGTATAAGATCCCGACTCGTCTTGATGTCGGAACAATCCGTGTTGAGTTCGAGAGCAGCTACGAGCCGACAGGACCGTTCGGAGCGAAGTCTATCGGAGAAATCGTAATCAATACACCATCACCGGCAATCAGCAATGCGATCCAGAATGCGACAGGCGTGATCATCAGAGAACTGCCGATGACAGCGGAGAAGATTTACAGAGGAATTTCTGGGCGTTAGACTTGGGGTTTGTTTGAAAGTATGAAATATGAGAGTTGGAACAGTTACCATATGTGGTAGGTGTTCTGGCTCTTATTTTTCATGTTGACATTGCTGTTCTATTCTGCTATAGTTAACCCACATCAAAATCTCAGACATATATTTTCTATATCTCATTTGTCTGAATGTGTTGTCGAAAGGATAACTTTATCTCATATTCAAGGCTGTATCAGCAGGAGATTCCATTTTGATGAGTTACAAAATAACAAAAGAATAAGAAACCAGGAGGAAAAATCTATGGGAAAAGCAGATGTTAATGTGAATATCTGGCTAAGTGAGAAGAAAAGATTTGCGAATTTATTTAATGGTGTGATTTATGGTGGAAGGCAGGTGATATTGCCGGAGGATTTGGAAGAAGTGAATCCTGTTTCATCTGTTAGTGTGAAAAATCGAACCGGGAAAACAAAGAACATGAAAAAATACCGCGATATCATTATGAAATGGCGGAATCAGGCTACATTTGTACTTCTTGCGAATGAATCACAAGATATGGTTCATTATGCAATGCCACACAAGGTAATGCTTTATGATGGAATGGATTATGAAACACAGATTCGGAATAATTGGAAAAACTTTAATGACCGACGAAAACAGAACAAAAAAACAGGACAGCCGTTGGAGCATCTTACCGCAGGAGAATATCTGTCGCGATTTCGAAAAAAGGATCGATTGATACCGATTATTTCATTAGTCTTTTATTATGGCTCAGAACCGTGGGATGGACCTGTTGATCTGTATGATATGTTTCGGTTGGAAGGAACGAAAGAAGAGAAAGAAATTTTGGAGAAATATCTTCCCAATTATAAAATCAATCTTGTAGATGCAGAAAGATTGGAAGACGTTGAAAAATTTTCGGATGATTTACAAGTGATATTAACTATGCTAAGATATAGGGACAGTAAGGAAGAACTGAAACACTATATTGATGAAAATAAAAAGTTCTTTCAGAACGTTGACTATGAAACGAGTCAGGCGATGAAAGCATTTTTGAACATGAAACAAATACCAGGTGAAACAGAGCAGAAGGAGGAGACGGTAGATATGTGTAAGGCAATACAGGAAATGTATGATGATGGAGTGAAAGATGGAATTCAGCGAGGGATAGCAGCAACTATTAGAACATGTCAAAATTTGAATGCTTCTAGAATAGAGACGTTTAATAATATTAGGAAAGAGTATAAATTAACAGAGGAGCAAACAGAGGAATACTTAAACACATATTGGAAGTGAGGCTGAAATAAATAGCACGAAAAACAGAGCAGAATGAGGAGAAAGAGATGAACGCAGTAGAAGCTTTAGATGAATTACAGCGCAAAGCAAGACATGATGATAAATTAAGAGAACAGTTCATAAAGACAAGGGACGCAGAAGATCCTCTTGGTGCATTCAGCTCTGTATGTCGTGAGGCAGGTTATGAACTTTATCCGATGGATATTGTGCAGGCAGGAGATGAATTTTATGCCGCAATGAAGCGCAGTACGAATGGTGGCGGAGAGAATTCACCGGTGCTTACAGGAGAGGATGACCCTTATGAAATGTTTTTTGCAGGATTGATGGAACTATGATAAATATAATTCGCGTTGGAAGAGAGCGCTTACGAGAAGCGTACGAAATTGTGAATAAGGTAGACCAGGGGATGAACGTTCCGGAATGGTTTGTTGCAGAACCGTATGAAGAATTTGATTTTTGGATGAAGAAGGAACGAGGTCTTTTATATCTTGCTGTTGATGAAGAGGGCAAGGCGGGAGCTATGTTTTTCGTAATTTTACCGGGCACTCACCCGGATAATCTGGGATATGATCTTGGAATGGAGGAAGAGAAACTGAAGCTTTGTGCTATGATGGATACGGCGGCTGTATTACCAGAGTTTCGAGGGCACTATTTACAATATAAAATGATGCAGCACGCGGAAGGTGATTTGAGACAGATGGGATATCGCTACCTGCTTTGTACGGTGCATCCGGAAAATGTTTTCAGCAGATCAAATGTCATGAAACAGGGGTATCAGAAGATGCTTACGAAGGAAAAATATGGCGGATTCTTAAGAGATATCTGGATGAAAAATATTATAGAATAAGAAAACAAACATCGGAATAAACATCTGATGTTTGTTTTCACAGAAATGCACTAACACGTTAATACGTGAAAAAGATAAAGCGAAATACTGATATAATATAGAAAAAAGAAAAGGTATGTGGTATACTCTCGACATAGCCTCTGGCAGGATTGCAGAAATGCCGAGGCATTCCTGAATGGAAACTGATAGAGATATTTAACGGCAGGCTGATGAAAGGAGTAACAGAAATGGAGACATACATGCAGATGCTTGGAAGACTTGCAAAGAATGCATCCCGTGAGGCAGCGAAGCTTGGAACGAAGGCAAAGAACAGAGGACTTCTTGCAGTAGCGAATGAACTTGTGGAAGAGAGAAAATTGATTTTACAGGAGAATGCAAAGGATATTGAAGCTGCGAAAGCGAAAGGCGTGAAGCAGTCTTTGATTGATCGATTGGCACTGACGGAACAGCGAATTGAAGACATGGCAGAAGGTCTGCGTCAGATTGCAGCACTTGATGATCCCATCGGAGAAGTGCTTGGCATGAAGACAAGACCGAACGGGCTTCGTATCGGAAAGAAACGCGTACCGCTTGGCGTTGTCGGAATTATCTATGAATCCAGACCGAATGTGACAGCAGATGCATTCGGACTTTGCTTCAAGACAGGAAATGCGGTAATTCTTCGCGGAGGAAGTGATGCGATCCATTCCAATCAGGCAATTACCCGTGCAATCAAGGAAGGACTCCGCAAAGAGAAGTTATCTCAGGACCTTATTCTTCTTGTAGAAGATACAAACAGAGAAGTTGTAAATGAGATGATGAAGATGCATGGCTGGATTGATGTTCTGATTCCAAGAGGTGGAGCAGGACTTATTGCAAATGTAGTTGCGAACAGCACTGTTCCGGTAATTGAGACAGGAACCGGAAATTGTCATGTATACGTTGATGAGACAGCAGACATTAAGATGGCAACAGACATTATCGAAAATGCGAAGACACAGCGTCTTGGTGTGTGCAATGCATGTGAGTCACTTGTGATTCATTCCAAGATAGCAGATGCAGCTTTGCCGAAGATCGTAGCAAGACTGAAGGAACATGGTGTAGAGATTCGTGGAGATGAGAGAGCACAGGCAATCAGTTCAGAGATTATCCCGGCAACAGAAGAAGACTGGGGAACAGAGTACCTGGATGCAATCATTTCCGTGAAGATTGTTGATTCCATTGATGAGGCAATCACACATATCAATACATACAATACAGGACATTCCGAATCCATTATTACAAAGGATTATGATAATGCATTGAGATTCCAGGATGAGGTCGATGCGGCAGCGGTTTATGTAAATGCATCAACAAGATTTACAGATGGATTCGAATTCGGATTCGGTGCAGAGATCGGAATCAGCACACAGAAGCTTCATGCAAGAGGCCCGATGGGACTCGAAGCACTGACAACAACAAAGTATATTATCTTCGGAAACGGACAGATCAGGGAATAATAAAAAGTTTTAGTGTCCAAAACTTCATAAAAGAAGTATAAACAATTCTAAAATAAGTGGTAAATGCACTGACAAAAAGAAAATCATCTGATAAAATACAGCCATGTCAGAAAAGAACAGTATGACATAGAGATGATGGGGAAATACAGATCATCTGCTTATGATAAGAGACCTGAACAGGAGGTAGAACAGTATGACAATGGAACAGTATTATAGATGGATCAATACAAAATCAGGGAAGAAGATCAAAGATTTTATGAATCGTCTGATCCCGGGACTGATGCCAGAACCAGTACCGGTCAGAGTGCCGGTTAGACAGGAAGATAGATATAATAGAAGATGATGAAATAAAAAGCTTTCGGTTCAAATGAAAAAATCCGAAAGCTTTTTATATTACTACTTCATGTTACTGGTGTAGTAAGTTTGAAGAGACTTCTTAATAACCGGATGTTAGTACAGCGTTTTCAAAATAACTGCCTCATACACTTGCCTGCGAATCCGATTGCTCAGTTGAAAAAGCCTCGACGTAGCCCGCTACGCCTACGTTTTTTCAGCTGAACACTCGAATCCGCATTCTGCGTGAATGAGACAGTTATTTGTGAAACGCTGTACTAGTTACAGAAGCAAGCCGACAGGAAATGTAGCTGAGCGAAGTGACTTGACTGAGTAAATCGAAATGGAAATATGTCTGATAGTGTGATATGATTTGAATGGCAAAAGATATTTTAAGGAACAGACATGCTAGCGTTAAGTTTGCTAAGGAGAATAATATGGAATGGTTCGGAATTGTAGCATTGTTGCTGTTACTTTGTTATTCGGCGTATCCGGGAAAAGTAAAGCGTTTAGAAACGAAAGTAAAACGATTGGAGAAAAAACAGAGAGGAGTGGCATATATGTCAA
>OLNU01002698.1_pt1 | contig 10290 bp, 6 predicted proteins | sample 1672241 | NCBI WGS metagenome assembly OLNU01 (sample SAMEA3136663, study PRJEB25190) | human gut metagenome | biome: human gut; feature: human-associated habitat; material: faeces | place: Austria | collected 2013 | reverse complement strand
TGCGCATATAGCTGCCGCTTTTGCCAAGGTCAAGGCTCATTTTATGTTCAGAAACGTGGAGGCGATGGCGCAGCTGCGTGATGCGCTTACGGACAAAATTCTCATATTCGGCTACCTGTAGCAAGCAGATACACCCTTTCCGATTTATACTATAATATGTAAATATTGTAATATAAATCGCGGTGGAGCGTTCAGCATTGATGTATCAGTTTTCGCGGTATTGCCAATATGTTGACGATTGAATACTGAATTTTGAAAAAAGTTTTTTCAGGCGCGGTGTTTCAAATGATAAGCAGCAGGTCGGGAAAGCGTAAAATATGTTCGAAATGCGCAATCGCCCCGGCTAAAGTATCAAAGCGCCCCTCGCACGGATCGGGCACTTCGGTTAAGGCGGTGGGGTCTGCCGTAAGACCGTTTTCCTCCAGCCACGCATCAAACGCCTTGCGCATCGCTGCGGCGTTGGCGCGCTTATTCTTGTCGGTGGCACACTCATCAAGGTAGATAATGGCATCATATTTGTGGGCTGCGGTGTTATGGGTAATTTCAGCAAAGGTGAACCTGTTTATATAGATATGGAATAAGAGTTCCACCCCCAACTTGTGCAGCTCGGTTTCTGCGCGCTGGCGCTCGGAAATTTGCGCTTTTTCGCCCAACGCAGTGCGCAGCTTCCGGAACAATTCATCCCCGTTTGCAGGATAGAACGCAGTACCCTTGGTGTCCTCAATTTCCTCAAAGCAGTACGCCTGCTGCGAGGGCGACAGCATCCCTTGCTCAGCCAGCTGTATAGCATCGAGAAGATCCTGCCGATAGGATTGCGATAACGACATTGCGAATTCCTTTTTCATAAAAGATCACTCCTTGTTTATAATTGGTGAATCTAGTATGAATTATAATTCTTATTCGTGTCGAAATCGCTCGAAGGCAAGGATATAAAGGGAAAAATTCATATAACAATCATCAAGAAGAAAAGGAGCAGTTTCCAACAAACATCCGGTGTCCCGATATGCTAGGCGTGGATGTGTTGGTCTACAGATTTGGACATCTGCTAACAAGTGCGTCCCTCCTTGTCAAGTTCCGCGTCACGCCACGGCGGAGCAACAGGAAGGAAGCTGTTATATAGTTGACCCGCTGTGCCCTGTTTCAGCCGGAATAAATCGTGCATTTACAGCGTCTGTTGCAAAAAAGCAGGATATTTGCTACAATACTTTTAACAAGCAAAAGGATGGTGAGCGCATTGTATAGGGTGGCAGTCTGTGAAGACGAAGCAATTCTATGTGCAAACCTGTGCGCACAGTGCGAATCTATTCTGGACAAGCTGAAGGTCGAACACAGAATCACATCATTTTCATCTGCCGAAGAACTGGAAAATGCGCTCTTGGCAGGAGAAGAATTTTCGCTGCTTTGTCTGGATATTCTGATGGGCGGAAAAAGCGGCATGAAACTGGCGCAGGAACTGCGGCAGCGCGACGAGAAAACCAGCATCCTGTTTATCACAAGCTCTACGGAATTTCTCAAGGACGGCTACAGCGTCCGCCCTATCCAGTACCTGCTCAAGCCGGTTCAGGCGGCTGAGCTGGAACAGGCAATTACAACCGATCTGCGGTTGTACCACCGCCCTTCCACAGTGACCTTTCATGCGGGCGGCAAGACGCTTGTTATACCGACAGAGGATATTTACTATGCCGAGAGCCGGGAACACGGCACGGTTCTTCATATGACACATGGCGAGAAATTTTTGCCGCTGTCGCTGAGCCAAACGGAGGGAATTCTTCCCGGTTCACTTTTTTGCCGCTGCCACAACAGCTTTCTCGTAAATCTTTCCCACATTTGCGAAGAGGGCGGTCGGACTCTGTACCTGACGGATGGCAGCGACCTTACCATTGGGCGGCGATATATGGAGCATTTTCAGAATCAATTTGTCCGATACCTCAACCAAAACTGAATACATTTGATTTTACCAGTGAAAAATGCGGCATCTCCCGTTTGGAAGATGCCGCATTTTCGCGCCTTATCGTTTACTGATTTTTCTTTTCCGGCAAGAGCTTCAGAGCTGTCATAACCGTAAATCGGTTTTCGTCATAGCTGATGTCCAGTACGCTGCCATACTTTTTTGCAATAGCACGCATTTTCATCAAGCCAAAGCCGTGGTCGGAAGCATCGTTCTTGGTCGTCAAGAGTTCTCCGTTTTTATCGGTGCGCAGGGTTCCGCTGTAGGTGTTTTCGCAGCGGATGGCAAGATACTGCCGGCGAATCTGCATCGAGCAGAGAATTTCTCCCTGCTCTGTCTGCGCGGCTGCCTCCAAAGCGTTGTCCAACATATTGAAAAGAAGGCTGCACAGGTCATCCTCTCTGATTTGCAGCATTTCCGGCAGAACCGCACTTACGCGGAAGGTGACATCCTTTTTCTTCGCCTGTGCCGCGAAACGCTGAAAAATCGTGTTGACTGTCGGGTTGGCAGTAAAATTCCGGGGCGAAAGCTGTTCCAACTCCCCGTCCAATCGGTCTAGATAGTTCCGAAGCTCCGTCTGATCCTGCCTCTGTGCCAACAGGTGCAGGGCGGCAATGTGGTTTTTCCATTCATGGCGAAACGACGCCGTCTGGCGAACCGATGCCTGCGCCTGCTCGTATTTCTCTTGTGCTGTCTGGCTGCTGATTTCCATCATCTGCATTTGCCGTTGACGAAGCAGCATACTGCGCACAAATTCAACGACTACCTGTACAGCGCACAGCAGGCCGGCAACATTGCACAGCAGCGCATAAAATGCGTGCGGATATCCGCCCAGCATGGATGTTACCGGGTTGCTGAATGGATAGAGTACTTCTACGCCGACATAACGGGTGACACCCCAAATCAAAAACAGAAAGGCCGCAACCGCACACAGGCACCAACTGATTCTGCGCTGCATTTCTTCGTGCGAGAACAGCATCAGAACAATCGCTTCGACCAATAAAGAGAAACCGAGCCAGTCACCGACTTTTTCGGTGAGAAGCGGCACCGCCGCAAAACTCCGCAAGGCAGTAAGCAGAATATGCAGCAGGGCTGTGGCAGCCAAGCCCCAACGTTTTTTGCCCCGAAGTTCGGCTGCCAAGTAAATGTACAGAAAGTCCATGTGGATCAGGCAGACCCAGTTCAGCAGACCACTGTCGGCATTCAGCCCCGAAGCACTTTCCAGAAAGGTGTTGCAAACGCCTGACACTGCCGCCAATAAAAAGTATCCACTCAAGGGCAATAGCTTCCACAGCGGCTGTCCGGCCTGAGCACCAAGCACCAGCACCAAAAGCAGGCTTAGCGCCAACATAAGCCTTACCGTCACGGCGGTCATACACCAAACAACGCCGGTGGTCTGCACCACGGCATCGGAAAAACGGCTTGCCTGTGAGGGAAACACAGGTACGCGCAGCCCGTTTAGGGACGGTCCGTAGGTGACAATGCGAAGTGCTTTCCCCGCGCAGTCTAGCGGCAGCGGGATGCAAAGCCCGTTGTAGTTAATGCCGGCAAAATCTGCATTCTGCAAAAATACATCGACGCGGTTTTCTTGCTGCGGAAAATCCGTGTAGAGAAGTATATCCTCCAAAAACACCTGCAGACCCGCATTGACGCAGCTAAACTGCAAAAAGCATCGTTCGCCTGGTTCCTCCATGATGCGCTCCGCTACAACAGGACCGGCGCCTTCCGCCGGTACGCCGTCGATGTAGCCACCAAAACCGAACACAGGTTCGGTTTGCCCGGCTTCGGTGTAAAATGTCCAGCCACCCCGATCTGATGCCGTGCAATTCAGAAAGATGGATTGTTGCGCTTTGTCCGGTTGCGACAGACGAAACAAAAATAGCACGACCATTGTTGCCGCTGCGGTCAGCAGCACTCCGGCAGCGCAGAGATTTCTTTTTTGGGTGTTCACCGTCCCACCTCCTTGTTGCCTTAATTGTAGCAAAAACACAGAACGCGCACAAGCAGAGAAGCGCGGCTTCCTGCTAAACGACACGATTTTGCCCCTAAACGACACAGAAAAAAGACGAATAATATAGTAAAATAGATTATAGTAAGTTGCCATTGCGGTCTATGAAAATGCAACGGGAGGATCACAAGATGGACAAAAGATCTATATTCGAGCGAGGGTTTGCCATACTGCTGTCGGTTATTTTGATGGCGGCTTGCTTTCCACTGTCAATCTTTGCGGAGGACACGACGCAAGACCCGGATTTTTCGGGTACAAATCTAATGAATCTGGAAAACGTACAGCCCAGCGGCTATACGACGACCACCAACCCTTACGGCTATGGCATTGGCGAGCCGTTTCTGATGGTGGAGCAGAATGAGCTGATGTATCTGAACGTCTGGGACAATAAGGTTCGGCAGGCATCCTATTTTTCTATGGGAACAGAATCGGCGCTGAATACCTTCGCAAAAAACAAATCAGGCAGCAACGGTACTTTTTCTAACCCCAACTACAAGCTGATGCAGGCGGTGTCCTTTGACCCTACCGGCAGCGGTCGCCGGGATCATGTTGCCTTTGTAGGTGTTTCCGGGCAGAATAAAAAGGGCTATATGTGGGTCATTGACACCACAAAAGGAACGGGTTCAGACTGCAGCCCGCAGGTAGAGATTGGCGACTTCGGCTATATGTTTGATGGAAACGATTTTGAGGTTCCGACCTACTCCAACCGCAGCTTCTTCAATATCGTGGCCGGTGACTTTGACGGTGACGGCAAGGAAAGCATCGTGGTCTATACCCCGAAGCAAACCCCTAGGAATCAGGCAAGCGGCTGTCAGATTCAGGAATGGGACTACGATGGCAGCAATAAGGCGCTCTCCAAACGCGGCGAGGGCAACAGCCTGTTGATGGGCTATTATAACGACCATCCTTGGTATGATGTGGAGGACTCGGAGGGCAATCAGCGGCGCAAGCTGGGTGTTTCCATGGCCGTGGGGGACTTCAACGGCGACTGTGTGGACGATCTGGCGGTGCTGTCCTACTGTCACCGGCTGCCCAATGACGAGGCCAAGATCGACTACTACCGTCCGGTGGTCAAGATCGTCTACGGTACAAAGGGGGATACCGGCAGCTCCATCGTGACCAAATCCGCGGCACAGAGCGAGGAGTTCTACACCAGCAAGGGACGAAGCGGCGGGCGTGATCGCTATGAATTTCCTGTGGGAGCCTCTTTGACCTGCGGAGATTTTGACGGCGATGGTGATGTGGATCTGTTCCTCGCAGGTATGCTGGGGCAACTGGGAACATGGAAAAACAACAACCAGCAGGTGAACGAAACCATCGACATGAAGGCTGGGTATCTCTATATTGGGAAACTGAGCAATTCGGGAAACGGTTTTGTTAAGACTACCAATCAAACCATAGAGTCCAACGGCTGGACAGACGGCGGCTACCATGATGCCGATGATGTATGGCAACAGTTGGCTGTGGAGTCTGTTGCGATCAACGGCAAGGGGCGCGGCGCAAAGGAGCTGGTGTTCCTCAGCGGCACGCTCTATGATGCCAGCAACAATAAGCCTGTGGCGGTATATACCGGCGATTACTTCAAGAGTGCCGATGACGGTGCAGGCGGCACCACCCGAATCTCCAACTGTGATATTCAGTCCATTGCCGTGGGCAACTTTGACGGAAACACTGCCGGGCGGGAACAGGTGGTGTTTACAATTGCCCTCAAGCACGCCAACAACAACCAGTCCCACCTGCTGACGGGCTATATGCGGGGCATAAACTATAATGATAAAACGGTAAACGGCGAAATAAAGGAGTACGGAACAGCCGGCGGATATGACTGCCTTGTTCCTACGGACAGCTATGTGAACACCAATGCCCAGAATGCGGTCAGCTTTCTGGTTATCCCCGTGGACAAGAACAACGACGGTGTCCTTGCCAAATACCGGGGTGTAACCTACGCCTACACGGACCCGGATGTCAAGGCGGTCTTGCAGGCGGCGCCCTATTTTGATGAGGTAATGGATGCGGGCAATAACGAAACAGAGTATGTCCTGACGGAAAGCTATGAGCTGTCTGACTGGGACTCTGACAGCGTGTCCTTCAGTATAGGCTACAGCACCGAATTCAAATTCCTCGGCGGAGAGGCATCCATTGAAACAGGTTATGCACTGGACTGGACGAAGTCCTTCGAGCGTTCTCTGCACGAGGAGTGGAGTCAGAGCTTTTCCGCACAAGCCTACAACAGTGTTGTTGTCAGCCGTACACCGGTGTTCGTCTACGAATATGACATACAGAACGCGGACGGCACATGGAACGATAAAACTGTCATGCAGACTGCCATTCCGCAGGGACCTGTGTATGAGCAGCTTTCGGTGGATGCCTACAACAAGTTTGCCACAGAGTATAACAAGTACATGGCCGACCGCAAAGACAAACCGACCTGCTACCTGTTGGGGCAGATCGATCCCGCTGCCAACTGGATGGACGGCAACGAGGGCGACCCCTACCGCTATAACCATGATGGCTGGGGCACTTTGAATCTGGATATTCAGGCTTCCGCCATCAGCAAATCGGAGTTTGCTTTGGGCTATAACGGAACGCTGGATAAGGTGGCATGGACGAAGGAAAACACCACCACAAAAAGCGTAGAAATGTCCCACGGGTTTTTCTTCAACAGCTCCATAAAATGGGGCAGTGATAAGGTAGGAATGCACGGTGTCACCACAAGCCTTGAATATAGCGATGGCAAGGGAAATTCCACCTCCAAAGGCACTGCGGTGGGAGCGAGCTGCACCGTCACCAGTCTGGACAAGCAGAGCCTTGTGGCGGAAGGAATTCCCGCGCCTGTTGTAGACGCCTATCGATTCCATTGGACGCTGGGGCAGTGGCAGCGCCACCTGAGTGGTGCGGCGAACAACAAGACCCCCTTTATCGGCTACAGTGTTACCAATCTTTCCTCTCCGCCGCGAGCCATCGACGATTTGGACAAGACAATAACCCGCGGCGAAGGCAACTTTGACCTGAAGCTTTCTTGGACAAAGCCGGACTGCGAAAACGGTCATCCGCAGATTACGGGCTACTATGTTTACAGTAAGGACGAAAGCGGTGCATATACAAAAATATCCGAAAAGCTGTCTGCAGATGCAACGGAATATGAGATCAAAAACCTTGACCTGAATGGCAAGTACACCTATGTGGTGACGACCGTGGCAACGGTAGACAGCAAGGATTATGAGAGCGTTTGGTCCAACGAGGCGCATTATCGCGCGGACGAGGCGCCTTACATCGGCAGCAATGGCAACTGGTGGGTCGGGGGAACCGACACCGGCGTAAAAGCGGCCGGTGACGACGGAAAGCCGGGCAAGAACGGCGAAACTCCGTATATCGGTGAGAACGGCAACTGGTGGATCGGCTTTACGGATACGAAAGTTAAGGCGGCAGGCACCGACGGTAAGGATGGTGAAAAAGGCGAGAACGGTGAAACGCCCTACATTGGCGAAAACGGCAACTGGTGGATCGGTGAAGCCGACACAGGCGTAAAGGCTGCCGGAACGGACGGCGCAGACGGCACGAACGGTGCGGATGGTCTGACCCCCAGCATCGGCGAAAACGGTAACTGGTGGATTGGCACTACCGATACCGGCGTCAAGGCTGCCGGAACGGACGGTACAAACGGCACGAACGGTGCGGATGGTCTGACCCCCAGCATCGGCGAAAACGGTAACTGGTGGATCGGTACTACCGATACCGGCGTAAAAGCTGCTGGAACGGATGGTGCAGACGGCACGAACGGTGCGGATGGTCTGACCCCCAGCATCGGCGAAAACGGCAATTGGTGGATCGGCACTACCGATACCGGCGTAAAAGCTGCCGGAACGGACGGTACAAACGGCACGAACGGTGCGGACGGTCTGACCCCCAGCATCGGCGAAAACGGCAACTGGTGGATTGGCGCTACCGATACCGGCGTCAAGGCTGCCGCAACGGACGGTACAGACGGCAAGGACGGCGCAGACGGAACAAACGGTGTCGATGGTCGAACACCGCAGCTCAAAATCGGTGATGATAACCTCTGGTATGTTTCCTATGACAATGGTCAGAATTGGGAATCTCTCAATGTGAAAGCCACCGGAGAAATGGGAGCAACAGGTGCCCAAGGCGAGCAGGGCATTCAGGGTGTCCAAGGCGAAAAAGGCGACAAGGGTGACCAAGGCGAGCAAGGCATTCAGGGCGTCCAAGGCGAAAAAGGCGACAAGGGTGACCAAGGCGAGCAAGGCATTCAGGGTGTCCAAGGTGAAAAGGGCGACAAGGGTGACCAAGGCGAGCAAGGCATTCAGGGTGTCCAAGGTGAAAAGGGCGACAAGGGTGACCAAGGCGAGCAGGGCATTCAGGGTGTCCAAGGTGAAAAAGGCGATGCCGGTGCCGATGGCGCTTCCGGGCAAAATGGCACCAATGGAATTAACGGAAAAAACGGTGTAAATGGTCAAGACGGACAAAACGGTCAGGATGGCAAGGATGGACAGGATGGTACTGCCGGGCGCGGAATAGACAACGCCATGATTGATAACGACGGCTACCTAATTCTTACAATGACCGATGGCACGACCATCAATGCCGGTCTTGTACGCGACACTTCCGCTGTGGCAAACAAAGAAGCAAATGACTCTGCTACGGCAAAATCGCTTGCGACAGCGGCTGTTGGTCTTTCCGGTGCATCTTTGCTATGGAACATTGCAATGCTTGCACTCTCCATCACCATGAAAAGAAAGCACACAACTTTCCACAGATGATACAGTATAAACAATAATGAAGCAGTCTTGAAAGTGCCAAAACACTTTCAAGGCTGCTTTTGTCAGGATAACCGGTTACTTATTGTTTCTTCTCTTGTAGATAAATATAGCTGCAAGTCCGAGCAGAGATATATAATCACTGTGGTGCTGTCAGCCTTCAGCAAAGAGCGAAGGTGATAAGATGAAAAAGCAAATTGTAAGCACTCTGCTTGCCCTGTGTACCGCGAGGCACACCCCACCATCACGCTGAACACTGCAAACGGATGTGAAGTTTACACGGTAATGGCGGTATTTTATTCACAGGCTTACAATCAAGAGGATACGGGGGTCGGTATTACCAATACGCCGACCTGTCGAACGAAGCGGACTTTGCCGACTATGTGGAGCAGGTGAAAAAAGCCGCACTGTATGACACCGAAGTAAATGCGCAGTATGGGGAACAACTGCTTACGCTTTCCACCTGCAGCTACTACACAGACGATGGGAGATTTGTCGTTGTGGCAAAGAAACAGGAATGATTATGTGGATAGGCGCTTTCGGCTTGCCTTGACGTTTTATATGCAAGGCTTTTGGGGCAAATGCATTTAAGACACCAAACTCAACGGATCAACCATGACCCCACCCTGCATTACCTCAAAATGCAGGTGGAAACCTGTACTGTCGCCGGTATTGCCTACATAACCTATAACCTGCCCTGCCGTTACTGCTTCACCTGCGATAACGGCAGTTTGCATCATATGGGCATAGCGTGTGGCAAGCCCGCGCCGTTATCCAGCAGTACCTGATTGCCGTAGCTGTCGTTCCAGCCGCTGACCAGCACTGTGCCGCTGTGGGCAGCGAGGATAGGTGTGCCCCGGCAGCGGCCAGCACAACTCGCCATCGGCAACGGCAATCCCGCCGCACAGAGCAAGCAGGCTGGGACGCATTTCCTCGGAAAGCAGCTGGTGCAAAATGTCCCGCTGGTCTTGCGTAAAGCGGTACAGGTCTGCCAGCGCGTCCACCGATTTGCTGCTGACCGTGATGTGCAGAATCCCCACCGACAAGCCGCTGAAGGGGGGGCAGCTCATTTGTAACAAGCCGTTCTTCCGGATACTTGCCCGGCTGAACATACAGAATTCGGATTTTGTTTTCGTTAGACATTGCAATAACTCCTTTTTTGACAATAAAAATACCGCTGTATCGGGTGATACAGCGGGGGTAACAAATATAAAGTGTCCGGCTCCTTATGCGTTAGACGGGGGCGCTTGACTGGTAGCCACCTTCGCCGCCACAAACCATCGCCCATCTTCAAACCATAACTCGCGCTCTTTGCCTTGAATCATGCAGGTATAGCGGTCCCCAACACCGCCCACATCGGCGGCGCGGCGGCAGATGTCCTTGATCTTGTCGATTTTGTAGACCTGCCCTTTATCAAAAATAATTTGCAAGGGTCTCAATCGTCCCTCGGTGCTGAAGCGCACATCGACTTCCACATAGCGCTTTTCTCGTTGAATCATTTACGATGCCTCCTATGCCGTATGAAAATACCCGACCGGGTGGATGTTGTGGTCGTCGTA
>OLNU01002682.1_pt1 | contig 10354 bp, 8 predicted proteins | sample 1672241 | NCBI WGS metagenome assembly OLNU01 (sample SAMEA3136663, study PRJEB25190) | human gut metagenome | biome: human gut; feature: human-associated habitat; material: faeces | place: Austria | collected 2013 | reverse complement strand
TCAGGAATTCAGGAATAACCTCCTTGATATTATCTGCGATAAATACCTGATTGTTATAAAGTTTGATCGTTCCTTCAATGGAATCATACTCTGTATTGATCTTCGGGAAGTACAGGATACCTTTTAAATTAAACGGATAATCCATATTCAGATGTATCCAGAATAACGGTTCCTTATAATCCATAAATACCTTGCGGTAGAATTCCTTGTATTCATCATCTGTACATTCATTTGGATGCTTCATCCAGAGCGGATTAATATCACTGATGGAAACCGGACGTTTATTGATCTTTACTTTATCCTTTGCAGGAGAAATTTCAACAACTTCCTTTTCACCTTTATCATTTTCTTTTTCTTCTGTCTTTGCTTCCTCATGAATATGTTCAACAACTACATCATCGTCTCTTAACTCAGATTCATCAATTGTCTCATATTCCTGAGGTGCATTTGCTTTGGAAAGGTAAATATGAACCGGCATGAAGGAACAGTATTTCTCAAGAATCTCACGCATACGGTACTCATTTGCAAATTCCAGGCAGTCTTCATTCAGGAACAGGGTGATTTCTGTACCAATCGTATTCTTGTTACCTTCCTGGATATCATATTCTGTTCCGCCATCGCAGGACCAGTGTACAGGCTGTGCACCTTCTGTATAGGAAAGTGTATCAATATGCACTTCATCCGCCACCATAAATGCAGAATAAAATCCAAGTCCAAAATGACCGATCATCTGATCATCTGTAGTTTTGTCTTTATATTTCTCAAGAAACTGAGTTGCACCTGAAAAAGCAATCTGGGTAATGTATTTCTCTACTTCATCAGCAGTCATGCCAATACCATTATCGATGAATTTCAGAGTTTTCTCATCAGGATTAACAATTACCTGAATCTCCGGTTTGTATCCTTCCGGAAAAGTATATTCTCCCATTACTTCCAGTTTTTTCAGTTTAGTGATCGCATCGCATCCGTTGGAGACCAGCTCTCTTACAAAAATATCATGATCGGAATATAACCATTTCTTGATGATTGGGAAAATATTTTCACTGTTAATTGATAAATTTCCATGTTTTACAGCCATGCTGTCCACACTCCTTTTTGTTTTTAATCATTTGCCGCAACTTTATCTGTCAATATACTGCATTCTTATCTGTTCTGCCTCCGGAGCCAAAACTATCCTCTCCTGTTTATCCTTTGAAATAGCTTTTGACTCCTGTAAGTTGCTTCTCTGAAAGATATAGTAATACCATTTATTCCAAAAGTCAAGAAAAAATTAGCACTCACTAAAAATGAGTGCTAATAATTTTATATTTTACATATTCCCCTGTATTTTTTTCTTCAGATAACTCTTATTTCTTTCGTCTTTTGTATACCACAACTCCCACAATACATCCTGCTGCAATCGCCAGAATAATCACAAACGGTGTGATATTAGTCGTATCTCCTGTCTTTACCGCTGTTTTCGCACTTGCTCCATTCGGCTGCGGAGTCGGAGTTGCGGTTACAGTCTGCGCCTGTGTAATACTGAAATTCACCTGTTTAGTATCCTGCTCCCCTGTATTCTTCCATTCACTTCCATTATACTTCTGACGGTCAAATGTAACTGTCAATGTGTAGGTTCCGGCCTTCGTAATTCCAAATGCAGCAGTATAAGGTGCACTGCTCCAGCTATTTGTATTGATCACTTTCCAGTTATACGGTACATAGCGGACATCTCCCTTTCCCGGACTTTCATTGTCCATACCCGCTCCGACTGCTGTAAATGTAATCTTTGACTGTGTTGTGTATCCATCTGAACTGATTCCTGTAATCTTATTATCTGCCGGATCTGCAATTTTCGCCTTGCGGGTAGCTTTAACCGTAAACTGAACTTTCACTTCTGCACTGATCTGCTGTTCATTATCAATCACAACTGACTCTGTATAGGAGCCGGCCTTTAACCCCTCCTTCGGGCGGATTTTAAATGTACAGCTCTCCCCCGGTGCAAGCTCTGTGGCTGAAAGTTTCCCGATTTTAAAGTTTTTACCTGACGGTGCATTTAAAGTTACATTTGTATTCCCCTCATTCGTCACTGTAACTTTCTGCGCTTCCGGTGCCTCACTATATCCTTCTTTTGCTTTTCCAAAATTCAGTTCTTCTGGTGTTACGGATAATTTATAAATCTTTTTCACTTCCGAAACAGTCGCAGAAGCTTTGATCGTTGTTAATACATCTTCCTGTCCTTCCGAACTGGTCTGGGCTATCTGAATACTATCCAGATAATTGCCGACTTTCAGACCGGTCACCGGTACTGCTGTAAATGCAGCAGAATCTCCCGGCTCCAGCACTGATGCCGAAAGTTCCCCAATATCAAAATACTCTGCATATGGCTGCATCAGCGAAACAGTTGTATTTCCTGTATTGGTAAGTGTAATGGTCGTCGCTTCAGGAGTATCATAACCTTCCTTCAGATCATCATAACTGAAAGATTCCGGATCTGCCTGAACTGCTGTGATCTGTTCCTGTTCTGCCTCTTTTACAGATACTTCCGCAGTTACCTGCGCTGCTACTTCCGAATCCTCTTCACTTTCAAATATCAGGGTATCACTGTAATCCCCCTTCGTCAGACCGGTTTTTGGCTGTACCATGAACATAAGAGAATCACCTTTTGCAATCTGTATTCCTGATACAGCTTCACTTCCATCTTCGTTCATCACCTCAAAATAATCTGATTTCGGTATCTTTAAAGTGACAGTTCCATCCCCTGTATTTGTTACGGTTACGGACAGTGTCTCATTGGCCTGTGTATAATTTTCTTCGATATCGCTGAAATTAAGACTTCCTGTATTTACATCAAGAGACTGTGCCTCAAGAGATGCATCTGCATTGTCACCTGCCGATGGAGCCTCGCTGTCATCCGGCGTCTCTGTCGGTTCTGCAGAAGGCTCATCCGAAGGCTTCAGATCTTCGTCATCTGATGAATCATCCTCACCTTCAACTGCAATCTTCGCTTCAAAAGAAACCTCAATACCTTCTTCCGTCCGGTATGTGATCATATCATCATATTCACCCGGTTCCAGCCCTTCCCTCGGCTGTATCCATACGCTTACAGATTCACCTGCACTCAGCGGTTCTGTAATATCCTGAACCATAAAATGTTCCGGACTGATCTCCTGAAAATTCAAGTTCTCATTTCCGGTGTTCGTAATCTGCACATACTGTGCTTCCACATCCTCAAGATCACTCTTTACTGTTCCAAAATCACAAATCTGATCTTCGCTGTCCTCTACAGTGGCAGTCGCTTCGTAAGTCTTTTGATCTTTCTCTGATCCATCTGTCTGCACATTTCCGTTCTCATCCACCTGCAGCTGATCTTCTGTATAAATTTTCATCTGGGAATCATCAGTACCTTCTGTTGTTTCCTCCGGCTGACCTTTTGTGTTCTGAGAGTCATCTTCCTGTTCATTCCCTGCATTCTGCTGTACATCTTCTGTTCTATCTACATCCTGATTTTCAGAATCCTGACTGCCTTCTGCATTATCTGCTGTTTCTTCCAGCTGTGCCTCCTCTGTTCCATCTGCCGTTTCTTCCAACTGTGCATTCTCTGTTCCATCTGCCGTTTCTGTCTGCTGTGTATCCTCTGCTTCCTGTTCCACTGCTTTCGCCTCTTCTTCAGTTGCAGCTACCTCTAACGTCTTTGCAGTAAGAATACCTGTCAGTCCGCTTCCATCTACAGGGGTCAGATCAAGCACCAGTCTGCATCCCAGATCATCCTGAGTGATCGTATAGGTCTTCTCAGTACCTACCTGTGTTAACTCCTTCTCCCCTGTCTGTCTTGACCAGGAAAAAGTGAAATCTTCATCTGTAACCTCTTCCGGTGTAACCTTTGCATAATCTGCACTCACTACTACGCCTACAGCTGCCAGTCCCTTAATCTTAAGCTTACCGCCCAATTCTCCTGACGGAGCTGCCGCAAAAACCATGGATGGAATCATTGAAATAACCATCATCACAGTCATTACAACTGCAAGAAATCTCTTTCTCTCCATCTGTAGTCCTCCTTTTCATTTATAATAAGATTTGTAATTATTCAGCAGCCGCTCTGAAGGTACTGAATAATTACAGTTCTGTGATGCTTCTGTGTCTGTCTGCCCTTTTCATTCCCATCACAGACCACAACATCGTTTTTCTCTGTATAAAAGCATTATAGCATCACATTTTCCGGAAATGTAATCTGTATTTTCTCCCTTAAAACAACTTCAGCCCCTGAGTATCAGAGTTCAATTTTCTCCAATATTCAGGGACCGAACTGTGTTTTACAGTTATTTCTCCGATATATCACGTGATATCCATAATTTGACCGAACAGTTTTTATCCTTCTACTATCAGATATTTTCCATCCGGCAGAGCAAATACTTCACTTGCATCTTCCAGTTCTTCATCTGACATTCCTTCCACATCAGCGCCTGACTCTTCCAGATATTCTCTCACTTCTTCAATAGAATCCACAACCTGCGCCATGCAATCCTCAAGGAATGCTTCCGCTGCTTCATATGATTCTGCTACCGCCTGTGGAAAAAGCTGCTCCTGATTTTCAAGAAACGTATTAATACATTCTTCTGTAAACAATTTAAATAACCTCCTCAATCTTTCCCTTTGCCCGGATCAGCTTCTCAAGGACCGGTTCAACCTGTTTTGTCATATAGGACGTAGCTGCCCGTACCCCCTCCTTGGAATGCTCCATGGCAAAGCCATATTTTACCGCTTTAAGCATCTCTATATCATTATATTCGTCTCCGAACGCAATACATTCTTCCGGCGAAATATGATATCTTTTCTGATATTCTCTGATTCCTTTTGCCTTGTTTGTTCCAAAAGGAATAAAATCAATCCACTCATTTCCCGAAGTGACAACAACACATTCTTTTCCAAATCTGTCCATCCAGTATTTCACAGATTCTTCTGTAAGGCCGGCCGGTTCAAACACAGCCAGCTTCATAATAGGAGCCGTCATCTCTTCCATGCTGTTTACAAATCTGCATTCATTTTTTACTTCATATAACATATGGTCATGAAATCTCTTTGTCTTCGGCATCAGGTAGTGGTAATCCTTTGCAGAACAGGTAAACTCGGCATCCTTCTTTTCCAGGATTGCAGAAATAATCTCCCCTGCCAGCTTTCTGTCAAAAGAATCCTGATACAGTACCTCTCCATGATCCACTGCCAGCGCACCATTCTCCGAAATATAGGAAATCTCTGAAGCAACAGGTGCAAACAGCTTTGTCATATTCGGATATTGCCTTCCACTGGCTGCTACAAACATAATCCCCAGTTCCTCTAACTGCCTGATCAGCGAAAAAATTTCTTCAGGCAGAGACTGTGCCTTATGTAAAAGTAACGTCCCATCCAGATCACTTGCAACCAACTTAATCATTTCCATGTTCCTCGCAAATTTTTACCAGATCTGTCGGTTTCTCAGCGACAAGATCTGCTCCATTCTCATTCAGTTCTTTTCGGTCACGAAAGCCCCATAGCGCACCTACTGTATACATTCCTGCTGCTTTACCGGTCTTCATATCTGTACTTGTATCTCCCACATACATACATTCTTCCGGTTTTACACCAAATTTTTCCGCAACCATAAGCGGACCATCAGGTGCCGGTTTCCTGCGGATTGCTTCACTCTGACCAACTACCATATCAAATTCCCCATCAAAAAGCTGCGCAATTACTTTCACAGCTGCAGGATGAGGTTTATTTGAACAAACTGCCAGCTTCATTCCATGTTCCTTCAATTTCTTTAAGGTTTCCGGCATTCCCTTATAGGGAACTACTTTATACATCGGATCTGCTTCAAACATTTCCCGGTAAAGCTTCTGTCCCTCATCATAATGCGCAAGTTCCGGATCCCCCGCATCCTTAAGTGCGCGGCGGATCAGCATATTTGCCCCTTCTCCGCTGTAATATCTGAAATTATCCACCGGAAGTGTTTTCAACCCGAATTTTTCCATAATAATATTAGTCACATAAGCCATGGAATCCAGCGTATCAGCCAGTGTTCCATCCAAATCAAATATACATGCTTTAATCATCTTTTGTCATCCTCTTAAGTTAATTCCTGATTTCTTCATTTCATAAAATAATCTGGCAACCGGGAGTCCTACCACATTATTGTAATCTCCGTTGATCCCCTTTACATAAATTCCGAAAAGTCCCTGGATGCCATAGCTTCCAGCCTTATCCATAGGCTCTCCTGTAGCAACATACTCTCTGATCTCCTCATCTGAAACCGGATAAAAAGTCACATCTGTACTTTCATAAAAAGTATGTTCTGTCCAGACTTTTTCTTTCTTTTCCCATACAGAAACGCCGGTATATACCTGATGAGTACTTGCCTGAAGTTTCTTTAATGTATTCACTGCATCCTCTGTATCATGAGGTTTGCCAAGGATCACATTCTCAAACACTACCACTGTGTCAGATCCGATCACAATTGTTCCGTCGGCACTATCTTTCATAGTGCGGATAACAGAAGCTGCTTTATCCGAAGCCAGCTGTTTTACTGCCTCTCCCGGATTGTCTGAGATACGATTCTCATCACCTGATGCAGGCAACACTTCAAAATCTACGCCAGCCCGTTCCAACAGTTCTTTTCGTCTGGGTGAAGCAGATGCCAAAATAATTTTTCTCATAATAACCTCTTCTTTCCTGTCATAGTATACCTTGTATCTTTTTGGTATGCAACTGCTTTCATTAACTCTTTCCATAAAATTTCGCTTTTCTTTTTATCTGAAAAGTATTAAAATAACAATAACCTATAGCTGAATAAAATGGTGTCAGGAGTAAAAGATATTTTTATCCTGACTCGCTGTCAAAAATAGGAAAATATCAGAAAGGAGTTTATGATTATCATGGCTAAAATTAATAAATACTGGGGATATGTTGCAATAGGTGCCCTTACAGCAGCTGCTGCCGGTGCTGTAGCTGCCCTTATTGCCAAAAAAGGATCCTGTAAAGAGGATTTTGATTTTGAAGATGACTTTGATGATTTCGATCTGACTGATGAAAAGGAAACTGCTAAGGAAGATCAGGAACCTGCCGAAGATTTCCAGTCCTGGGAACATACAGGCGAACAGTCTGCAACAGATGACACCGAAAACGAAGAAGCTGCTGATACAGACGATTCTGAGAAGTCTTCCGATAAAGCTGCTGAAGTTGAGATTAAAGATGCAGAAGAGGAAGAAGATGCCGATGAACCCGAGAATTTTGAAGAGACTATGGACGCTGCATCTGAATCTGAAGAATAAACGTTACCGTTCACAGTAACGTAACCAAAAAGGAATGTTACTTCACGATTATACAATCGTAGAAGCAACATTCCCTTTTTATTCTGATTATATTACTATTTCAGTCTCATTATGCTTTCGGAAGTTTAAATGAGCTCTTCAGAGACACGATACGGTTGAATACCGGTGCACCCTCTTTAGAATCATGGATATCTGCACAGAAAAATCCTGTTCTTACGAACTGGAAGCTGTCATAGCCTTTTGCTTCCATAAGTGCTGGTTCTACATATGCAGTAACTTTTGTCAAAGAGTTCGGATTTACATTCAGAGAACCATCTTCTTTGTTGTATACACCCTTCTCCTCGTCTACGATATTCTCATAGAGACGTACTTCTGCTTTTCCTGCCTGACTTGCTTCTACCCAGTGAATGGTTCCTTTTACTTTTCTGCCATCCGGCGCATTGCCACCCTTTGTTGCAGGATCATAAGTACAGTGTACAACACGTACAGTTCCATCTTCATCAGCTTCATATCCTGTACAGGTTACAAAATATGCGTTCATAAGACGAACCTCTGTGCCCGGGAACATTCTCTTATATTTCTTAGGCGGATCTACCATGAAGTCTTCTCTCTCAATATAGAGTTCTCTGCCAAACGGTATTTTACGGGTTCCCAGTTTTTCATTCTCCATATTGTTCGGAGCTTCCAGATATTCTACTTCGCCTTCCGGATAATTATCGATCACAAGCTTGATCGGATCAAGAACAGCCATCAGACGTGGACGTTTCAGTTTCAGATCCTCACGGATGCAGTATTCAAGCATTGCATAGTCAACAGAGCTGTTTGCTTTGGATACACCGCAGAGTTCTACAAACATTTTGATGGATTCCGGTGTAAATCCACGGCGGCGCAGTGCTGCGATGGAAACCAGACGCGGATCATCCCATCCGTCTACGATGCCTTCCTCTACCAATTTCTTGATATAACGTTTACCTGTAACTACATTTGTCAGATACAGTTTTGCAAACTCAATCTGCTTCGGCGGCTGTGGGTATTCCAATTCTTTTACAACCCAGTCATACAGTGGTCTGTGATCCTCAAACTCCAGAGTACAGATGGAATGTGTGATTCCCTCAATCGCATCCTCGATGGGATGGGCGAAATCATACATTGGATAGATGCACCATGTATCACCTGTTCTGTGGTGAGTCATATGAGCAACACGATAGATAACCGGGTCGCGCATATTCATGTTCGGAGATGCCATATCGATCTTGGCACGAAGCACTTTCTCTCCGTCTGCATATTTGCCTTCTTTCATCTCTTCAAAAAGCTGCAGGTTCTCTTCTACGCTTCTGTTTCTGTATGGACTTTCTTTACCCGGCTCTGTAAGAGTTCCACGATATTCACGGATCTGATCTGCTGTCAGGTCACATACATAGGCTTTGCCTTTCTGAATCAGCTTTACAGCAGCTTCATACATCTGTCCGAAATAGTCAGATGCAAAAAACAGTCTGTCTTCCCAGTCTGCACCAAGCCATTTGATATCTGCCTTGATGGATTCTACAAACTCACTCTTTTCTTTGGTCGGGTTTGTATCATCAAAACGCATGTTGAACTTGCCGTTATATTCCTGTGCAAGACCATAGTTTAAAAGAATAGATTTCGCATGACCGATATGAAGATATCCATTCGGTTCCGGCGGGAAACGCGTATGCACGGTGTCATAAACACCCTCTGCTAAATCTTTATCAATGATATTCTCAATAAAATTTTTGGAAACTGTTTCGTTCTCCATCTTTTTCCCTCCTGTTGTCGTATTTTATACTGTTTTATCACACATCTATATATAAAAAATACAACTGAATATTTTTTATGTCGAATGAATTTATATTATCATTGGAAATTCCATCTGTCAACCGTTTACACAACAGTGACAGGCCTTATATTTCTCAGACGTTACTGTTCACTCCGTTCACAGTAACGTAGCCAAAATTCATTCCAGATTGCCTGCGGCAATGGAATTTTGGCTTGTATGTCTCGGGATTTTGGCATATTCATGCCAAAACACCTTGCGGGACAGTGGTGTGTGAACAGTAACTCTCAGACTCATCTGCACTCTCTTTCAGCAGCTCATATCCTTGACTAACATCTTGCAAAATATTATAATTATATCAACATATCAAGGAGGTGCGGCAATATGAGTAATGCACTACCAATTGAAGATTTAAGTAAAACTTACCTGGAACATTCTATGGTTATCAATAACTTTGTTATCAAGATCGGCAGCCAAATCAAAGACAGCTTATGTCGTGTCTTTGGTGATGGTGTTCAGTATGAATGGCGTGAAAATGATGATAAAGTAATCATTCCTGACGTATCAATCATCTGTAACCTGAGAGACCGTAAGAACATTTCTTTCACTGGCATTCCCCGCTTTGTGATGGAAGTTTTGTCCAATGCCACAGAAGAATATGATCGACATGAAAAAATGAATATTTATTGCAAGGTCGGTGTCTCTGAGTATTGGATCGTTGACTGGAGAAAAAAATCTGTAGAGATTTATCTCTTCGATTTCAAAGAAGATGGCACTGGTTATCCGTATCTTTATAAGACTGTCACAGCCCAGAATAAAGAAGATTTACATCTGGTTATGTTTCCGAATCTGAAGATAACCTTTGACGAGCTGTTCGACATTGGTGAATATTAACGAAAAATAAGGCATAAACCAAGGAAATAGTTTACTCTTTTTATTTGTTTCAGAATGTTTCAGAATCACTTGCATATTGATTTCCTGATCTGCATATGCTATAATGCCAGTAGGCGAAAAGAAATAGCAAGTCCATGTAGACAAAAAGAATGAAGCCCTCAGTAGTGCGAATACTGGGGGCTTCTTCTTATTTTTTATGGCAGACAAGAAACTGCCAGGTTAGTGTTGCCCTACTTATCTCCGTCTAACCATTTGCAAACATAATAGGCAGCTATGCTTGCCATAAAGGTGACAAGAAAAGAAACAGCAAGATTCTCCATATAGACTTCACCTCCTCCCGTTGCCGGGTATCGGTTGGACAACATATTTAGTATAGCATGGG
>OLNU01002676.1_pt1 | contig 10376 bp, 8 predicted proteins | sample 1672241 | NCBI WGS metagenome assembly OLNU01 (sample SAMEA3136663, study PRJEB25190) | human gut metagenome | biome: human gut; feature: human-associated habitat; material: faeces | place: Austria | collected 2013 | reverse complement strand
TCGTTGTAGCGGGAACCTGCATCTCCGCCCCAGGTCTTGTCATGAAAGAACTGTTTCTTGTATTTCTTCAGGATAGAGTCGTTGGGCTGTACCAGTTCGGCATGCGGCAGGGTGTACGTCAGGAAACCGTAGAAAGGCTGTTTGCCGTCCTGCTTGTCGAGCCATTCCAGTGCCTTCTGGTGAATCAGGTCGGCCGAATACTGCGTACGCTTGAAATAGTCGTCGCCGCTCATCGGGTAGCGGATGTTGTCTTCCAGAACCACACGGCTGACGGCCGTATCGCCTGCGGCACGACTGTAGGAGTTCAGGAAGTTCGGGTAGTAGAGGTGCGCCTGAAACTGGCACATGTAGCCGAAGTATTCGTCCACGCCCCGCTTGTCGGGAGTAGAGGTCGAACCCTCGTAGCCGCCGGCCCATTTACCGAACATGCCGGTGGTATAGCCGTTCTTCTTCATGATTTCCGGCAGGATGATATGTTGCGGGTCATACGGCTCCTGTCCGGTCACGGCATACTCCTTGTTCTGTCCGTACCACACCTCGCCCAGCCAGTACTCCTTGTTGCCTCTCACGTGTCCGTGTCCGCTGTGCTGTCCGGTCATGATGGTGGCGCGCGACGGGGCACTGACGGGGCTTCCGGCGTATGCCTGCGTAAATCGCATGCCCTCCTGTGCCATCTGGTCGATGCAGGGTGTCTGGATGAAAGGCTGACCGTAGCATCCCAGGTCGCCGTATCCCATGTCATCGCAGAGAATGAACAAGATGTTGGGTTTTTCAGAATCGGGCGTTGCAGCTTGTGCATGAGGTGCAGCCACGGCACCCAGTCCCATACAGTAGGTTAGTTTTTGTAATTTTTTCATGCCATTAGTTTCTTAAGGGATTAATGCAGGAGCAAAGATACGCTTTCCGGTTTTAAAAATGCGAGAAAAATCATTAAATTTGCCACCTGAAAGAAGAAAAACGATGCAAGAAGATACCTATAAGACCATTCAGGAAAACGCGGAAGCCATCTATACCGAGAAGCGCAGCAAGTTCATTGCCATTGCGCTGCCGGTGCGTACGCTCTCCGAAGTGAAGTCCCTTCTGGAGGAGTACCAGAAGAAATATTACGATGCCCGCCATGTGTGTTACGCTTATATGCTGGGGCATGAAAGGAAGGATTTCAGGGCAAATGATAACGGAGAGCCTTCGGGTACTGCAGGAAAGCCTATTTTGGGGCAAATAAATTCCAATGAGCTGACGGATATCCTTATTATAGTGGTCCGTTACTTTGGAGGTATAAAATTGGGAACCAGCGGACTGATTGTCGCTTACAAGGCAGCCGCTGCCGAAGCAATAGCTGCTGCTGATATAGTGGAAAGAACAGTGGATGAAGAAATCACCGTATCCTTTGAATATCCTTTTATGAATGATATCATGCGCATTGTGAAAGAAGACGAGCCTGCCATCTTGGAGCAATCATATGATATGGATTGCCTGATGAGGCTCCGGATACGTAAATCCATGATGGGAAAACTCCGTGCACGTCTGGAGAAGGTGGAAACTGCCCGTATTATTGAATAACTCTGTCGGTACGTCGATATTTTTGGGGCCATATTCACTGCGTTCACAGCAGATGAGAAGAATACGGAATGTGGCTGTAAAATGTCTTCCCCATATCAAATGAAACATATTTGTAATATGGATGAAATATTACAGATATACCGAACCTATATCTTTGCAGCCGTAAACAAAGAAAGTCACATTAATAAAAATGAGAAATACACTTGTAGCGTCTGCTTTTACAATGCTGAGTATTGCAACTGCTTCCGCACAGCTGACTATTCCTAAAGAATATCTGCCGGAAGTACATGGAACGATCCGCGGTAAATATGAACTTCAAACCACTAACGGAATGCAACGGTTCCAGGTACGTAACGCCCGTGTCAGTCTGGACGGGAAGGTTCTTCCGGTAATTGCTTATAAGGCTGAAATAGACTTGTCCGATGAGGGAAGCATCAAGATGCTGGATGCATATGCCCGCTTTGTTCCCAATGATACATGGAATGTCACACTAGGACAGATGCGTGTGCCTTTCACCATAGACGCTCATCGATCTCCCCACCAACAATATTTTGCCAATCGTTCGTTCATAGCCAAACAGGTGGGGAATGTGCGTGATGTGGGTGCTACCGGAGCTTTCTCTTTAAAGAAGGGACTGCCGTTGAAGCTGGAAGGCGGACTGTTCAACGGCTCCGGACTCACCAATCAGAAAGAGTGGCACAACACGTTGAATTATTCTGTTAAGCTTCAATTGATGCCGTGGAAAAATTATAACTTGACTTTGAGTACCCAGAAAATACATCCCGATAAAATCAGCATTTATATGTATGATATCGGTACTTACTACGAGTTTGATAATTGGCATATAGAAGCCGAATACCTTTATAAAACTTATGCGAAAAACTCATTTGATGATGTACATGCTTTCAACGCCTTTGTCAATTACGACTTGTTTATCAAGAAAGGCCTGTTCCGGAAAATTTCATTTCTAGGACGTTATGACAGTATGGGAGATCATAGTAACGGTAATGCGGATGAAGATGGTAAGCTTTACATTACCGATTATTCCCGCCAGCGTGTGACTGGAGGTGTGACATTAAGCTTTGGAAAGGCTTTTCAAGCGGATTTGCGTCTTAATTACGAGAAATATTTCTATGATAAACTATCTTTGGCAAAAGAGTCCGAACAAGACAAGTTTGTGATGGAATTAATGGTACGGTTCTGAAAAAAGCAGGGGAACACTCCCTGCTTTTTTGCTGTTTGTCCTTCTTGTCTTTTCCTTTTCCATCCCTGCCTTTATTCCGGAACTCACCGGCATATCCGTGATATTTCTTCGGGTAACAGGTTTTCCCTCGACAGGCAGTGCGCCTTCTTCCGCCAAGGGGGCAAGTCTATCCCCACCTCTCTTTCATCATATCTTCCAGTTTCAGCAGCTCATCCCTGTATTGTGCAGCTTCTATAAATTCCAGCTTCTTGGCAGCTTCCTGCATCAGTTTCCGGGTACGTTCTATCGTTTTCTCCATCTGTGGCTTGGTCATATACTGAACAATCGGGTCGGCAGCCGTTGTATCGGAAGATGGCTCGATGTATGCCTTGGGGCCTTGAGTGGTTCCGGTAACTTCGTTGCTGTTGTTGCCCAACAAGGCAGCATTCCGCGCACGCTGTATCTGTTTGGGGGTGATTCCATGCTCTTCGTTATATGCCAGCTGTTTTTCACGACGGCGGTTGGTTTCGTCTATCGTTTTTTTCATGCTGTCCGTCATGCGGTCTGCATACATGATTACTTTTCCATTGATATTGCGGGCGGCGCGTCCTGCTGTCTGGGTCAGCGAACGGTGGGAGCGGAGGAACCCTTCTTTGTCTGCATCCAGAATGGCGACCAAAGACACTTCGGGCAAGTCCAGACCTTCACGAAGCAAATTCACACCCACCAGTACATCATAAACGCCCTGACGTAATTCATCCATAATCTTGACGCGTTCCAAAGTGTCCACATCGCTGTGGATGTAGTTGCAGCGGATGTCATTGCGCAGCAGATATTCGGTCAATTCTTCTGCCATGCGTTTGGTAAGCGTGGTCACCAGTACACGTTCTTCTTTCTCGATGCGTTGCTGTATCTCTTCCATCAGGTCGTCAATCTGATTCAGACTGGGGCGTACTTCAATTACCGGGTCCAGCAGTCCGGTAGGACGGATAACCTGTTCAACGATAATGCCTTCACTTTCCACCAATTCATAATCGGCAGGTGTGGCACTGACATAAATCACTTGTTTGGCCAGTTCCTTGAACTCTTCAAATTTTAGAGGACGGTTGTCAAAAGCCGACTCCATCCGGAAACCATATTCCACCAAATTGGTTTTTCTGGCCCGGTCACCACCATACATGGCACGTATTTGCGGTACGCTGACATGGCTTTCGTCTATTACAATCAGGAAATCATCCGGAAAGAAGTCCAGCAGACAGTAAGGACGGGTACCTGCATTACGCCCGTCAAAGTAGCGGGAATAATTTTCTATGCCCGAACAGTGCCCCAGTTCGCGAATCATCTCCATATCGTATGTCACGCGCTCATAGAGTCGTTTCGCCTCATACATTTTTCCTTCCTCCTCGAATTTGGCCACCTCTTTCGTCAAGTCGTCCTCAATCTGATGAATAGCTCTCAACTGGCTCTCTTTGGTGGTCATAAAAAGATTGGCCGGATAAATTTTGTATTCATCAAAAGTTGCCAGACGGATTCCCGAAACAGGGTCTATCTCTTCAATGGCATCAATTTCATCGTCCCAAAACATAACCCGGAGGAGATTGTCGCTATATGCCAGGTAAATGTCTACCGTGTCACCTTTTACGCGGAAATTCCCGCGATTCAGTTCTATGTCGTTACGCACATACAGGCTGTCCACCAAGCGGCGTAAAAATACATTCCTGTCCAGCAGTTTGCCTTTTTTTATCTCGATTACGTTATTATAGAAATCCGACGGGTTCCCCATACCGTAGATGCAGGACACGGAAGACACCACCACCACGTCCTTCCGTCCCGACAGCAGGGCAGAGGTGGCAGCCAGCCGCAATTTGTCAATCTCTTCATTAATGGCCAGATCCTTTTCTATATAGGTGTCGCTGGACGGCAAGTATGCTTCCGGCTGGTAATAGTCATAATAAGATACATAGTATTCCACAGCATTATTGGGAAAGAAACTCTTGAACTCTCCGTATAACTGGGCTGCCAATGTTTTGTTATGGCTTAATATCAAGGTGGGCTTATTGATGTTTTTAATTACATTTGCAATCGTGAAAGTCTTGCCGGACCCGGTGACCCCCAATAAAGTTTGTGCGGGGACTCCTTCCAGCACCCCTTCGGTCAGCTGGGCGATAGCTTCCGGTTGGTCGCCGGTGGGTTGGTATTCGGAAATCAATTCAAAATTCATAATAGCATGTTTGGTTTAATGAGATGTAAAAATACAGTTATTTCCTTAGATATTATCTATTCATCTCTAAAAAATAGACTCTTGTCGACTTTTTAGCATTTAAAAACATGGAAATATTGCATTATTCGGTGGAAAGGCGTAAATTTGCGCAATTATTTGAATAAGATGAAAAAATATATCATTATAGCTCTTGTCTCCGGTACGGTTCTAACGTCTTGTGGAGAGTATAACAAAGTTTTAAAAAGCACGGACTACGAATACAAGTACGAAGCGGCCAAAAGTTACTTTGGCAAAGGGCAGAATACTAAGGCGGCCACCATTCTGGAGGAATTGATTACCATCATGAAGGGAACGGATAAGGCTGAGGAATCACTTTATATGTTGGGTATGACCTACTATAATCAGGGTGACTTCATCACAGCTTCGCATTATTTCACCACTTATTATAATACTTATCCGCGTGGGGTCTATACGGAACAGGCCAGATATTTTTCAGGAAAAGCATTGTTCCTGGATACTCCGGAACCTCGTTTGGACCAGTCGAGCACCTATAAGGCTATTCAGGAGTTGCAGATGTTTATGGAATATTTCCCTACCAGTAGCCGTCGGCAGGATGCACAGCAAATGATTTTTGATTTGCAGGACAAGCTGGTGATGAAAGACTATCTGGCTGCGAAATTGTATTATGATTTGGGCTCTTATACAGGAAACAGTACTTATAGCACTACCGGTAACAACTATTTGTCTTGCATCGTTACCGCCCAGAATGCTTTGAAAGACTATCCCTATACCAAGATGCGCGAAGATCTTTCTATCTTGGTCTTGCGTGCCAAATATGATATGGCGAAAGCGAGCGTGGAAGAAAAGAAAGAAGAGCGTATGCGTGAAACGATAGATGAATATTATTCTTTCAAGAATGAGTTTCCCGACAGCAAGTATACTAAAGAAGTGGAGAGCATCTACAAGGATGCCAATAAGTACGTAAAAGAATTTAATGAATAAAACTAAATAAGAAATTATGGATTACAAAAAGACAAACGCTCCAAGTAATACTGTTACCCGTGACATGATGGATTTATGTGCAGACACAGGTAACATTTATGAAACTGTTGCTATCATTGGCAAACGTGCCAACCAGATTAGTGTTGAGATGAAGAATGATCTTTCAAAGAAATTGCAGGAGTTTGCCTCATACAACGATAACCTGGAAGAAGTCTTTGAAAATAGAGAGCAGATCGAAATCTCACGTTATTACGAAAAGCTTCCGAAACCGACATTGATCGCTGCTCAGGAATATGAAGAAGGCAAGGTTTATTTCCGTAATCCTGCTAAAGAAAAAGAGAAACTACAGTGATTTTTCATTTGGGGCTGTGCAAAAGGTCTTTACCGCAGGTTATGCAGATCGTTCTATTTTGAAACATGAGTCGTTTCGTGTGGAAACTGTATCAAACTGAGTAATCTGTGGTACATTTTGATGCACCTCACATTATATTAGCCCTGTTATGCTGAACGCAGTGAGGAATCTGATAACCATTCACTTTGTGTTTTCAGGTTTTTCACTGCGTTTAGAATGACGGGTTGTATGATTAAAATTAAAGAGACTATGATACAACGCATTCAATCTGTTTATTTACTTGTTGTTACCATTTTGATTATTATTTGCCTGTGTAGTCCCGTAGGCTCATACATAGGAAGTGATTATAGTGTTTCCGCTTTAACAAATCTGTGTCTTACTATGGCGGATGGTACTAAAGATTATGCTCCATGGGCCTTGTTTGTGATTTTGCTGGTTGTTGCGGTTCTTGCTTTCGGCACTATCTTCTTGTTCAAAAAACGCATGTTGCAAATCCGTCTGACTATTTTCAGCACCATTTTGTTGATCGGGTATTATGCCACATTGGTCACTTTTATTTTTATGTTGAAAGAAGAGTCTATGACATTTTCTCCTTCATGGACTGTGTGTCTGCCGTTGGTTGCCATCATTTTGAATTGGCTTGCCATCCGCGCCATTGGTAAGGATGAGGTATTGGTTAAAGCATACGACCGTTTGAGATAAGCTGAGGGAATTATTATGTATGATATAAAAAGCCTGCAAGATTCATCTTGCAGGCTTTTGTATTATGAGAGAGAGTCCTTTTTTTATTTAGTAATATCTATCAGATAACTCAGCCGTATGCCTATGAATGAATGGGCTGATCTTTCGAAGAAATCTCTTTTCGAGTTCTTGTAAAAGTCGCTCAATCCCATGTAGTAACGTCCTTCCAGCAGGAAATGTCCGATACCGGTACTTACTTCCAGACCGGCGCCGGCTGTGATACCATAATCAAATTTATTCTCCACCTCTTTACCGTGTTCCGGTCTTGTTGTAGAAGTAGTCCAGTTTATCTTTTCGTTGTCACCCAGGAAAAAGCCGATTTGTGGTCCTGCATTGAAAAAGACCTTCACTCCCCGGTTCAATGCATCCTTGCCGAATGCCAGATGTGCCATGAAAGGGATTTCCAGATAATTCATGGTGCGGCTGTAAGAATTGCCGGAATCATCTTCTATCTTTTCGTCCCATCCGCGTTGTGAATAGTTTATTTCCATTTGCACGCCACACATCATCTTGAAATATTTCTCGGACATATATCTCATGGTAACCCCCATAGACATGGTGTTCAAGGTGTTCAGTTTGATTTTCGGGTTGAAGCTGACGGAACTCATGTTCAGACCACCATTGATGCCGACGGCAAAATTATGACGTTCTTCACCCAACTGTGCAGCTGCCGGCAATGCAAAGAACAATGCCAGTACAAGCAGCCCGAAGTTCTTATACTTTTTCATTATTCAAAATCAAGTTTAATCAGTTCAAAGTCCTTGGTAAAATGAACGAAGAACACTTTACGATTGATAAATCCACCCCAGTTGTTTACGCGTTCAAATTTAAATCCGGTCTGGATAGGGGTGACAGCCACCTTGTCCAGTTTGTCTTCCAGTTTGTTGCCGTATTGGGACAGGCCCTTCAGGAAGAAATATCCTGTATCGAATCCCAGCATACCATATTTAGGGAATGAGTTGAGCATATCCTTGCTGTACCATTTGCGGTAAGCCGATGAGAACTGAACGGCTTCCGGAAATAAATTGTTTGTGTAAAACGAAGAATAGAAATAGGTGTCCAGTTCATAGAAACTGGCCAGATGGTCGTTGGTATAGGTCTGCCATTCCGGATAGCCGAATAACTGCATACGGTAGTCGGGATTGTCACGGGAGGTCACAATCAGTTGTGGTAACAGTTTTATCAATGCCACGTTGGTGCCGGAAGTCGGGATGAATACATTATCCATACTATGGTTCATCGCGCCTTTCAATGATTCCGGAGTAATATTTTCCCCTTTTAATTCGGTAAAAGGAATGCGTTTGGTTTTTAACTCCTCTTTCAGTCCTTTTATAAAATCCACTTTGTCTTTGTCACCATCTTCTGCATCCAGGAAGATAACATTGGCGGTTGTAAACTTGCGGGTAAAATGCTCGTAAACTTCCGAGTACAGATAAGATTGGGGAGTATTTATCTGATAGATGGCGGGATTGCTGAAAACTTCATTCCCTTTGGAGGTAAAAGGTACTACCAGCCGGATATTGTTTTTCTTGGCGAATTCCGCAACCGGTTTCACCTGGTCGGGATAAGCCGGGCCGAAGATAATATCCATGCTCTTCAATTCACTTCTATCCAGAATGTTCTTGATGGAAGAAGTATTGTTATGGGTATCGTATGAGTACAGGTCGATGGATACTCCTTTTTCCTTCAAGCTGTCTACTGCCATCAGGAAGCCTTCATAGTATTCCACCATACGTGTCTGTTCGTCACGGTTGCCCTTGCCGTCTGTCATGAATGGCAGCATTACGGCAGCTTTGATGGTAGATATTTTGCGTGCCTCCTTCTTGCTTTCATTAAACAGCTGGTCGTCCGTGGGGATTACGGCAGGCGTATTATCCACAGGCGTTTCAGTCTTTGTATCCTTAGGATATGGAATACAAAGGAACTTTCCTTTTTTCAGTTTTTCGGTACGCAGTTCAGGATTGGCGGCAATCAGTTCGGCTTCTGTAATGCCATACAGGCGGCTGATGCTGAATATCGTTTCCTTGCGTTCCACTTTATGCATATCCCTGCAATTGGGTTTCAGTGGGGTGGAAGTGGTGACCGGCTTGGTAGTCTGTGCGGCTTTCACCTCGTTCATGATTATCTCCTCGCTGTCCGTCACCTTGGCGGGAATTACGATAACCTGTCCGATACGGAAATTCTCCGCGCTCAGTCCGGGATTTGCCTGGCAGATGCGTTGTGCGGTTACTCCATAGCGTTGTGTCAGCTTGTACAAGGTTTCACCCGACTGGATGGTATGGAACATCTGCTGTTCCGTTCCGATGTTCTTTTGTGGAATCTTCAATGTTTCACCGGTTTTAATTTTCTGGTCGCTGCCGGGGTTCATTTTAACGATATCACCGGTAGTGACATTATACATGCTGGCTATGGAATAAAGACTTTGCCCTTTGGTAATGGTGTGCAGGAAATAGCCGGAAGACTGTGTTTGAGCCATCATTCCGGTGCTGCTGGCAGACAAGGCTGCGATAAGATATAATGCTCGAATAAATTTCATTTGCAGTGTGTTGATTAAACTGAGTGGCAAAAGTACAAAAAAAACTGTTTTATTCACATTATATAGAAAGAATAGAAAATATTATTAGGCTTTTTAATTAAATATTTCGTCGGGAAGCATTAATTTTGCAAAGATTACGCAGAGTAAGAAGATTATGAGTGAAGAAAAAGAACTGATTAATGTATACGGTGCCCGTGTACATAACTTGAAAGATATAGATGTTGAAATTCCACGGAACAGCCTGACGGTGATAACCGGATTGAGCGGAAGCGGTAAATCGTCTTTGGCATTCGATACCATCTTCGCCGAAGGGCAGCGGAGATACATTGAGACCTTTTCCGCATATGCCCGTAATTTCCTGGGAGGGTTGGAGCGCCCGGATGTGGATAAGATTACAGGACTCAGCCCGGTAATTTCCATCGAACAGAAAACGACGAACAAGAATCCCCGCTCTACCGTGGGGACTACGACAGAGATATACGATTATCTCCGTTTGCTCTATGCCCGTGCAGGGGTTGCTTATTCTTATCTTTCGGGAGAGAAAATGGTGAAATATACCGAAGAACAGATCATCGGTCTGATTCACCGGGATTATCAGGGTAAGAAGATATTCATGCTTGCCCCCTTGGTACGTACCCGCAAGGGGCATTACAAAGAACTTTTCGAACAAGTGCGCAAGAAAGGTTATCTGTATGTCCGCGTGGACGGCGAGGTGCGCGAAATTGTACACGGCATGAAGCTGGACCGTTACAAGAACCATGATATCGAAGTCGTGATAGAC
>OLNU01002674.1_pt1 | contig 10381 bp, 10 predicted proteins | sample 1672241 | NCBI WGS metagenome assembly OLNU01 (sample SAMEA3136663, study PRJEB25190) | human gut metagenome | biome: human gut; feature: human-associated habitat; material: faeces | place: Austria | collected 2013 | reverse complement strand
TCCGTCATCCTCAGGAGATCCTGTCACCTTCGGCCATGCTGTAGACTCTTCTGCGTACCTGTTTCACCAGGAAGATTCGTTTTCGGACCTACCGACAAGTATTGCGACTGCCATACAGCGGCAGCTGTAAGCATAAAGTTTCTGGAAGTAAAACGATACCGGATCTGCGGTGCACGGCTGAACGGCTGATAAGGTGCTCCCATATTCAGATTCAATATTTCAGGAGCGACATCGCCGTACAGCGGATGCCACGTCTGTCCTACCAATAAAGCAGATTTCCCCCAGTCGAGGTTAAAATAGACATGACGAATACGAAACAATGAATAGGTTGTACCCGATCCTCGAAAATCGACTTCAACCTTTGCGGATGTCTTGGCTTTTCCTAGCATAGGACCTGCTACATCGACACCCAGACGTGTATACAACGTATAAAAATTACCATTTCCTACTCCGTTTAAATCATGCCCGTTCGGATCCTTCACTTCATCCAGTGGATACATATAAAACAATCCGTCTACAGTTTCGGAGTTAGACCGGGTATTATAAAATAAATCAGTACGTACTTGACCATAAAACTTATAGTCAAATCCTTTCTTCTGAGCAAACAAACTCCCCGAAACTCCGACGAGCAAGGCGAGTGAAACGAATACTTTTTTCATTACTAATAAATATTATAATCAGAAATAAAAACCAAATCCTATCTTGAAACCCAGCTTACTATACTCCGAACAATTTGAAAAACTCAAATCGTAATAGACAGCCGGTTCTACGGTAATCGTCCCGTTCAGGAAAAAAGCATAGCCCAGTTCAGGGGTCAAGCAGACTAAATCCTTTCGATTCACACTATTCGATAAATGTTTATAGGCCAGTCCTAATCCTCCATACAAACCGCAACTCGACAAATAATATCTTGCTCCAGCTCCTACACTGGTTTCATCCATACCATTTTCTACATATTCACCCTTGAAATTTACCAGAATGGATAGATTATCCAAGACAAAAGTACCCGTAGCGACTTGAAATCCGAAATTGGTTCCTTCATACTTGCTATGAGAAAGATCTAATCCTGTAAGGGAAGTATTCAGATACCATTTCCCTTCTTCAAACTGTGCATGGGCAACATTAAGACAGCTTATCAATAAAATAAATGCTAATAGAAATTTTCTTGCCATAATATTTAAAAACATTGATAGGCGCAAAAGTAACAAAAAAACACTATGAAAAATAATCCTTCATCGTTTTTCACCACTTTATCACTCTTACAGAAAACTTTTCCTGAAACAGAAAGAATGTCTTGACCGTAGAAAAAGTTCTCGTTTCGAATCTAATAACCTTTTCCTTCGGGCAAGACATTTTTTTCTCTGACTTCTCCAGACACATGTCGGCCGTTCGTTCAGCCTAAACGGGCCAAAACATTGTTCCGCTTTATCGGAGATATGACTTTTTTACTTTCCGATACCACAATACAAACCAGCCTATCGCAATCAAAACACAGACGATGCCTAACGAATAAGCTATTGAAGCAGGCAACGAAAGCCCTTCCGGAGCTATCAATATATAAGTAGAGCATACGGCTGTCATGAAAAGAGCCGGTATCAATGTAACCCAATAATTCTTCTTTTCATATACCAGCCACACCGTGATTGCCCATAAAGTGAAAACGGCCAGCGTCTGGTTGCACCACGCAAAATATCTCCAAATAATCTTGAATCCTTCAGCATCTCCAAAGCTATATACCAGCAAACCGATAGTAACCAAGAATATAGGTATGCAGATAAGCAAACGACGACGAATACTGCGTTGCTCTACATGAAAGAAATCAGCAACAATCAGACGTGCAGAGCGCAATGCTGTATCTCCACTGGTAATCGGTGCAGCCACAATACCAAGTATAGCCAAAATACCTCCGAAGGTTCCCAGCCAGTCCTTCGAAATATCAGTAGCTACCTTCGCTCCCGAATAGGCAACTCCAGTTGCTTCATCTACAATACCGTTTTCATGGAAAAAATAAGTGGCCGCAGCAGCCCAAATCAAAGCAACAATACCTTCGGTCACCATTGCTCCATAAAAAATCGGACGACAATGCTTTTCATTGGTGATGCATCGTGCCATCAACGGAGACTGCGTAGCATGAAAACCACTAATGGCTCCACAGGCAATGGAAATAAACATCATCGGGAAAATAGGATTCCGTTCATATTTTGTTCCGAATCCATTCCACATTTCAGGCAAATCCGGACTTTTTACATACAGCATAACCAAAATTCCTACAGCCATGAAAAGCAAAGCAAAGGCAAACAATGGATAAATCTTACCGATAATCTTATCAATCGGCATCATCGTTGCCAATATATAATAAAGGAATATCACGATAACCCAAAAAAAAACATCAAGAGAAGCGGGAGTCATCCCAGCCAATAATTCCGCCGGTCCTGAAACAAACACAGCTCCAACCAATATCATCAACAGAACTGTAAAAACACAGGCTACCTTTCGGGTTCCGCTTCCCAAATATCGTCCTATAATCTGTGGCAGACTTTCGCCCGAATTTCGAAGTGACAGAGTTCCGGCCAGGAAATCATGTACCGCGCCTGCAAATATAGTACCGAAAACAATCCAAAGATAAGAGGCTGTACCAAACTGCGCTCCCATAATAGCACCGAAAATTGGTCCGAGACCTGCAATATTCAAAAACTGGATCATAAATATTTTCCATGTAGGAAGAGGTATAAAGTCTACCCCGTCGGTCATAGTCAGTGCCGGAGTCTTACGGTTGGGGTCGGGAGCAAACAGTTTATTGACATAACCTCCGTAAATCCAATAACCGACTACTAACAGAATTAAAGCTATACTAAAAGTTATCATAATAAAAAGTATTTAAGTGAGCGCAAAAGTAATAATTTAAAAGAACATATTGCTATCTTTGCAAAACTAAAAAACGAAATTATGTACAACAGACTTATTGCTATCTATATCTTCCTCATCGGATTTTTCACGCCTGGCCTAACATATTCTCAGCCCAAATACGAAATACGAGCTACGTGGCTTACCACATTAGGAGGTTTGGACTGGCCTTCGCAAAAAGCGACTTCGGCCAAAGGTATAGAACGTCAGAAACAAGAACTTTGTGAAATACTTGATGCGCTGAAACGTGCGAACTTCAACACAGTCTTATTACAAACTCGATTACGAGGGGATGTGATTTATCCATCCGCCATCGAACCGTTCACGGAATCGCTGACCGGACATGAAGGAGGAAATCCCAATTATGACCCGTTAAAGTTCGCCATAGAAGAATGTCACCGGCGGGGTATGGAACTGCATGCATGGATTGTGACTATTCCCATAGGAAACACCCGGCAAGTCAAACTTCTAGGAAAAAAGTCAATTACCAAAAAACAACCATCCATCTGTAAGTTATACAAAGGGACGTGGTATCTGGACCCAGGAAATCCACAGACTGACAATTATCTGGCAAGTATCGTACACGAAATCGTATCACGGTATGACATAGACGGTATCCATTTAGACTACATCCGTTATCCGGAACGCGCAAAAGATTTTCCTGATCAAAGTACCTATCGCAAATATGGTAAAAAAGAAAACCTGGAACAATGGAGAAGGAATAATATAACCCGTATTGTACGTCGTATCTATGCAGAAACAAAATTGTTGAAGCCGTGGGTTAAGGTAAGCAGCTCTCCCGTCGGGAAGTACAACGATACGCGGAGATACCCTTCGAGAGGATGGAATGCTTACGAAGTGGTTTACCAAGATGCCCGCCGCTGGTTGAAAGAAGGCATTCACGATGCTTTGTTCCCCATGATGTATTTCCAAGGAAATCATTTCTATCCGTTTGCCCTAGACTGGCAGGAAAATAAGAACGGACGATGGATCGTTCCGGGACTGGGTATTTATTTTCTCCATCCACAAGAACAGAACTGGCAGCTGGATGAGGTTATCCGGCAGATTCATTTTCTGCGCAACATCCACATGGACGGACAAGCCTATTTCCGAAACCGTTTCTTGTTGAACAACACCAAAGGTTTGCTGGACGAACTGAAAGAATATTTTTATACCCAGCCTGCTGTTGTTCCTCCTATGACGTGGGTAGACAGCATTGCTCCTTCAGTTCCCACAAAGCCGTATTTCATGCCACTGACTAAAGGAGTCAAATTGAGTTGGAGTGCTTCGTCGGACAACCTGCCTGCCCCTGTATATTATCGGGTTTATGCATCAAACACTTATCCGGTAGATATTACCCAGCCTTCTAACTTAATAGAAGTCCGAACCGATTCTACCAGTTATATCTTTTATCCCGAAGTGCCATGGGAAGAACGGATTTACTGGGCTGTAACAGCCGTAGACCGATGCGGTAATGAAAGTAGTCCGCTGGAAATGAACCAGCCATTCAGTGTAAGCCTTGTAACAAAACAAGAAAAACGATAGGACATAAACAAAATAATCCGTACTTTTGCACATTCAAATGAACGAAAAACAAACAACTAATATCTCATGAGTAATCAACGATACATGCAGCGCGGCGTGTCAGCATCCAAAGAAGATGTACACAACGCCATTAAGAACATTGACAAAGGTATTTTCCCCCAAGCTTTCTGTAAGATAATCCCTGATATTCTGGGCGGAGACCCCGAATATTGCAACATCATGCACGCCGACGGTGCAGGCACAAAATCGTCCTTGGCCTACCTTTATTGGAAAGAGACAGGCGACCTGAGTGTGTGGAAAGGCATTGCGCAAGATGCACTGATTATGAACATTGACGACCTGCTTTGTGTGGGTGCTGTCGACAACATTTTGGTTTCATCCACCATCGGACGCAACAAACTGCTCGTTCCCGGAGAAGTCATTTCTGCCATCATCAACGGAACGGACGAATTGCTTGCCGAGCTTCGTGATATGGGAGTAGGCGTTTATGCCACCGGCGGCGAGACTGCCGATGTAGGCGACTTGGTCCGTACCATTATCGTAGACTCTACCGTGACTTGCCGCATGAAGCGCGCCGATGTCATCAACAACGCCAATATCCGTCCGGGTGACGTTATTGTCGGTCTGGCTTCTTACGGAAAAGCCACTTACGAAAAAGAATATAACGGCGGTATGGGAAGCAACGGACTGACCAGCGCCCGCCACGATGTGTTCTCTAAATATCTGGCAGAGAAATATCCCGAAAGTTATGATAAGGCCGTGCCCGAAGAATTAGTTTACAGTGGAAACCTGAAACTGACAGACAAAGTGGAGGACAGTCCGCTGGATGCAGGCAAGTTGGTTTTATCACCCACTCGCACATACGCTCCGGTAGTGAAGAAGCTGTTGGATGCACTTCGTCCCGAAATTCACGGTATGGTTCATTGCTCAGGCGGTGCACAGACCAAGATTCTGCACTTTGTAGACAAAGTACGTGTAGTGAAAGACAACCTGTTCCCTGTTCCCCCGCTGTTCAAGACCATCAAGGAACAAAGCGGCACCGATTGGGAAGAAATGTACAAGGTATTCAATATGGGCCACCGTCTGGAAGTTTACCTGTCACCGGAGCATGCCGAAGAAGTAATCGCTATCAGCAAGTCGTTCAATATCGACGCACAAATTGTGGGACGCGTAGAAGAAAGCGACAAGAAAGAATTGATTATCCGCTCCGAGTTTGGGGAGTTTAAATACTAAATCCGGCAAAGAGAAGGCCATGGACGAAAACAAAGAAACAAGAAAAGGAATACCACCCAAAGGTTGCCTGCTGATGCTGGCATGTATCTTTCTGGGAGCAGCCTGTATAGGTCTGAGCGTATGGTTGGACAGTCTTTTTCTAAAAAACGTTACTTATATGGCTATAGGAGCTACGGCAGGCATCATTGCAGACGTGTACTTCCAATCCAAGAAATGGGTAAAAAAATACACAACATGGCAATGGATAGGATATGTCATTCTCCTACTCGCTATGGCCGTCATATTTACCTGGATTGAAACCAAGAACAAATAAACATATATGGCAGACAATAATACCCTACTTGAAAAATTAGAAGGGCTGGTAGCCCGGTTTGAGGAAGTTTCCACCCTCATCACCGACCCGAATGTGATTGCAGACCAAAAGCGTTATATCAAGCTCACCAAGGAATACAAAGATATGAGCGACATTATGAAGGCCCGCAAAGAATATATACAATGTCTGAACGGACTGGAAGAGGCAAAGCAGATAATGACAACCGAATCCGACCCCGAAATGAAAGAAATGGCACGCGAAGAGGCTAATGCCTGCGAAGTGCGTATTCCCGAACTGGAAGAGGAAATCAAACTGCTGCTTGTTCCCGCCGACCCGCAGGACGACCGTAATGCCATCCTCGAAATACGTGGCGGCACGGGAGGCGATGAAGCAGCCATCTTTGCCGGCGACCTGTTTCGCATGTACAGTAAATACTGCGAAACGAAAGGTTGGAAACTGGAAGTCTCCAGTGCCAACGAAGGTGCTGCCGGAGGATTCAAGGAAATTATCTGTTATGTGACCGGCGACAAAGTGTACGGCACGCTGAAATACGAATCGGGCGTTCACCGTGTGCAGCGCGTTCCGGCTACCGAAACACAAGGGCGTGTGCATACCTCGGCGGCATCTGTTGCCGTATTGCCGGAAGCCGAACCATTTGATGTGGAAATCAACGAAGGCGAAATCAAATGGGATACTTTCCGAAGCGGTGGAGCCGGCGGACAGAACGTCAACAAGGTAGAATCGGGAGTGCGTCTGCGTTACAACTGGAAAAACCCGAATACGGGAGTAGTGGAGGAAATCCTCATCGAATGTACCGAAACCCGCGACCAGCCAAAGAACAAAGAACGCGCCCTTTCGCGCCTGCGTACCTTTATATACGACAAGGAACATCAAAAGTATATCGATGATATTGCCAGCAAGCGTAAAACTATGGTATCCACCGGAGACCGTTCGGCCAAAATCCGTACTTACAACTACCCGCAGGGACGTATCACCGACCACCGTATCAATTACACCATCTACAATCTGGCTGCTTTTATGGACGGTGATATTCAAGATTGCATCGACCATCTGATAGTGGCCGAAAATGCAGAGCGATTGAAGGAGAGTGAATTATAATAATATTAAGCTAAATAGTATAACTATGGACAAGCAACAATTATTTGAGAACATCAAAAAAAAGAAATCATTCCTCTGTGTAGGACTGGATACTGACATAAAGAAAATCCCCGAACACCTGTTGAAGGAAGAAGACCCTATCTTTGCTTTCAACAAGGCTATTATCGATGCTACAGCTCCTTACTGTATTGCATACAAGCCCAACCTGGCTTTCTATGAAAGCATGGGCGTGAAAGGATGGATTGCTTTTGAAAAAACAGTGAACTACATCAAGGAAAACTATCCCGACCAATTCATCATTGCCGATGCCAAACGTGGCGATATTGGTAATACCTCGGCTATGTATGCCCGTACTTTCTTCGAAGAGTTGAACATCGATTCTGTGACTGTTGCTCCTTATATGGGCGAAGACAGCGTAACTCCGTTCCTCACTTACGAAGGCAAATGGGTTATTCTGCTTGCTTTGACCAGCAATAAAGGTTCGCATGACTTCCAACTGACAGAAGATGCCAACGGAGAACGCCTGTTTGAAAAAGTGTTGCGCACCTCACAGAATTGGGCAAACGATGAAAACATGATGTATGTGGTAGGTGCCACCCAAGGACGTGCATTCGAAGATATCCGTAAGATTGTTCCCAACCACTTCCTGCTGGTACCGGGTATCGGTGCACAAGGCGGTTCATTGGAAGAAGTGTGCAAATATGGCATGAACAACACTTGCGGACTGATTGTCAACTCCAGCCGCGCCATTATCTATGCCGATAAAACTGAAAACTTCGCAAACGTAGCCGGACAAGAAGCCAAGAAAGTTCAGGCACAAATGGAAGAACAGTTGAAAGCAATCCTTTAATGAGTGAAAGAAAAATCATAAACGACCCCGTCTTCGGGTTTATCAATATCCCGAAGGGGTTGTTATATAATATTGTATGCCACCCGTTGCTGCAACGCCTTACACGCATAAAGCAACTGGGGTTATCTTCTGCTGTGTATCCGGGAGCGCAACACACCCGGTTTCAGCACTCGCTGGGAGCCTTCTATTTGATGAGTGAAGCCATCAGCCATCTTACAGCCAAAGGTAATTTCATTTTTGACAGCGAAGCGGAAGCTGTTCAGGCGGCTATTTTGCTTCACGATATCGGACACGGACCTTTTTCGCATGTTCTGGAGAACACACTGGTCACAGGAGTTTCGCATGAAGAGATTTCACTGATGCTGATGGAGCGTATCAACAAAGACTTAAAAGGACAGCTCAATCTTGCTATTCAAATCTTCAAAGACGAGTACCCCAAGAAGTTTCTTCATCAATTGGTAAGCGGACAACTGGATATGGACCGGTTGGACTATCTGCGCCGCGACAGTTTTTATACCGGAGTAACGGAAGGCAATATCGGTTCGGCGCGTATCATCAAGATGCTGGACGTAAAAGACGACCATCTGGTAGTCGAATCAAAAGGAATCTACTCCATAGAGAACTTTCTGACATCACGCCGCTTGATGTATTGGCAAGTCTACCTGCATAAAACATCCGTAGCCAGCGAAAAGATGCTCATCAGTACGCTGCTCCGTGCCAAAGAATTAGCCTCAAAAGGAGTCGAATTGTTTGCTTCCCCGGCTTTGAAGTTCTTCCTGTACCATTCCATTGGTAAAGAAGAATTTTATAATGATTCTAATTGTCTAGAATATTTTATTCAATTAGACGACAACGATATATGGACTGCACTGAAAGTATGGAGCAGCCACAGTGATATTATACTCTCTACTTTGAGTCGCGGACTCATCAACCGTCATCTCTTTAAAGTAGAAGTCACCTCTTCCCCCATCTCGAAAGAAAGAAAGGAAGAATTGCTTTCAAGGATATGTAATCAGTTATATATCAACAGGAAAGAAGCGAATTATTTTCTATCGATATCCAGTATAGAAAATGACATGTACAAAAAGGAAGACGACAGCATTGAAATCATCTACAACGACGGAAGCACCAAGGACATTGCCGAAGCTTCGGATATGCTGAATATCTCCCTACTCTCTCGAAAAGTCAAGAAATATTATGTATGTTACCTGCGCCCTGAAGAAGGCGGACATTAAATAATTAGCGAATTGTACGGATATATAAAAAAAAAATGCGTAATTTGCATAATTAATGATGTGTTTACACTAACATGTAACACGCAAGTAACAAAACTGAAACATTTAGAACATAAAGAATTAGACAGTATTATGGAGTTCTCAGCTAAACAAATTGCGGAATACATCCAGGGAATTATTGTTGGTGACGAAAACGCAACTGTGCATACTTTTGCTAAAATAGAAGAAGGAATGCCGGGTGCACTTTCATTTCTTTCAAATCCGAAGTATACTCATTACATTTATGATACGCAGTCTACCATTGTGTTGGTTAACAAAGACTTTGTCCCCGAACAGGAAGTTAAAGCGACCCTTATCAAAGTGGACAATGCATACGAAAGTCTGGCAAAGCTGCTGACACTTTATGAAATGAGCAAACCTAAAAAAACCGGCATTGACCCGCTGGCATATATTGCCCCTACCGCCAAAATAGGAAAAGATGTATATATCGCCCCATTCGCTTGTGTAGCCGATGGTGCTGAGATTGGTGACAATACTTCACTCCACCCGCATGCAACCGTAGGCAGCCATGCGAAAGTTGGCAATAACTGTACATTATATCCGCATGCAACTGTATACCATGACTGCCGTATCGGTAATAACTGTATATTGCACGCCGGTTGTGTGATTGGTGCTGACGGCTTCGGCTTTGCCCCTTCATCCGAAGGATATGAAAAGATTCCTCAAATCGGAATAGCAATCATAGAAGATGATGTGGAAATCGGCGCCAATACATGTGTAGACCGTGCAACAATGGGAGCAACAGTGATACACAAAGGCGTAAAGCTTGATAACCTTATCCAAATAGCCCATAATGTAGAAGTAGGAAGCCACACCGTAATGGCTTCGCAAGTGGGAATCGCCGGCTCTACCAAAGTGGGCGAATGGTGTATGTTCGGCGGACAAGTAGGTCTGGCCGGTCATATCAAAGTGGGAGACAAAGTAGGAATCGGTGCACAGGCAGGTGTTCCCGGCAATATCAAATCCAATGAAAAGATAATGGGTACCCCGGCCATCAATGCCAAGAACTTCATGAAGTCATCGGCCGTCTACAAGAAGCTTCCCGAAATGTATGCAGCACTGAACAGCATGCAGAAAGAAATAGAAGAATTAAAAAAACAACTAAATAAATAAACCCCATGT
>OLNU01002666.1_pt1 | contig 10402 bp, 7 predicted proteins | sample 1672241 | NCBI WGS metagenome assembly OLNU01 (sample SAMEA3136663, study PRJEB25190) | human gut metagenome | biome: human gut; feature: human-associated habitat; material: faeces | place: Austria | collected 2013 | reverse complement strand
GGCCCAGTACGACCTGGAGACCCGCGGCCCCGGCGACTTTTTCGGCAGCCGACAGCACGGCCTGCCCACATTGCAAATTGCCGACCTGATGAATGACACCCGCACCCTCCACGCCGCCCAGAGCGAAGCACTGGCCATGCTGGCGGAGGACCCGCTGCTGCAGGCCCCGGAGCACGCCCTGCTGGCCGCGCAGGTGCAGCAGATGTTCGACAAGGCCGGTGCCATGAACTGAAATCGCAGAACGGAGAGCCGAAGCTCTCCGTTCTGTTATTTTTTGCCCAGCCGCTTTGCGTGCCGGTCCCCCATGGGGATCACGTCGCAGAACACGCAGCGGCTCTTGGTGGACAGCTGCACATCCCGGTGATAACAGCCGAAGAACCATTTTTCATAGGTCAGCTTCAACAGAATTTTGTCCAGAAACTGGTGCAGCTGGTTGGTCTCGCCGCTGGCCAGCACCGTAAAATCCAGGAATCTGCTTGGCGCGTCGTGGGTGAGCACATAATCCACCTGATCGCCGCAGGCTTCCAGGTTCTGCTCGCAGGCCGCATATTCTTCATCGGAGGGCATCTCCTGCTTCCACCAGTTCACGCCCGGCTCCCGTTCCTCCCGGTCCGGGCTTTCGGCCCCGCCGAAGCACAGGTACTTTTTGCCCTCCAGCTCCAGCACGCTGCCGCGGCACACATGGTAGACATTGCCGCCCAGGCTCTGCACCCGGCCGCCGAACCGCTCCGTTTCCGGATATTGGGCCAGCAGGTCGTAATTTTCGTGGGAACCGTCCAGAAACAGCAGGGTGTACGGCCGCTTTCGCAGCCAGTCCAGCTTTTTCTGTTCTTCTGCGCTGCCGTCCCACACAAAGCCGAAATCGCCCAGCACCACCACGATGTCCCGTTTGCCCAGCCAGCGCAGCCGCCCGTGCCGGAACCGGTCCAGATCGCCGTGGGTGTCGCCTGTCAGATATACCATTCCCGTCCTCCTGTGCCGGAGCGTGCAAAACCGCAGCCAAAAGCCGCAAAGCCCTTGTCACGTCCCGGCAAACCTGTTATTATAAAGTATACAGCGTCTGCTGTTCCATTTGTGTTTTCTGCGTATCGCTGCCGGTGCGCATTGCTTCGTATAGTTTATCGCTTTTTGAAGGAATTGTCCACATGAAACGTATTTTTGCACTGATCCTGTCGTTTGCGCTCCTGCTCAGCTGCCTGGTGCTGCCGGCGGGTGCCATGTTCGACCCCTCCCCCGTCTATCAGGTGCAGGCCCAGAGCGCCTACATCGTGAACACCGACACCAACATCATCGTCTACGAAAAGGACAGCACCAAACAGGTGTCCGCCGGTGGCCTGACCAAGTATATGACCATCGCACTGGTGCTGACCAACTATGCCGACCAGCTGGACAACACCTTCCAGATGCCGTTTGCCATCTCGGACTATGTGCACAACACCAGCAACGCCGACATGCGCTCCAACGAGACTTTCACCTACCGCGAAGCACTGTACGCCATGGTCACCCGCAACGCCAACGAAGCTGCCATGGGCCTTGCCTATACCCTGTCGGGCGGGGATCTGGACGGCTGGGTGAGCCAGATGAACGCCCTGTCCCAGCGCATCGGCACCACGAACAGCACCTGGACGGACGCCTGCGGCATCGACAGCGGCAACGTGACATGCGCTGTGGACATGTACCTGATCCTGCGCTACCTGATGAGCTTTGACGCCTTTGTGGAGATCTCCGGCGTGCCCACCTTTACCATGCCGGCCAAGGAGAAGCACCGGTCTCCGTCGGTGCTGGTCAGCCAGAATGCAGCCCTGAGCAAAAGCAGCGGCGGCAATTACTACCGCAGCGCCATGCAGGGCGGCATGTGCGACGTGACCGCCTACAAGAAGGACAGCGGAAACCAGAGTTACGTTTCCTGGGCCAATCAGGACGGTGCCACCTATATCTTCTGTGTGATGCAAAGCCCCGACACCTGCGACACCTTCGGCTACGCCAACCGCCGCCCGGCCCTGTATGAGACGGTGCGGCTGATCGACTGGGTGTTCGACACCTTTTCCATCCAGGCCGCACTGGACACCGACCTGGCGCTGGCCGAGATCCCGGTGAAGTATTCCGCCGACACCGACACCCTGCAGCTGTATCCGGCCGACAGCATGATGACCCTGCTGCCCTCCACCGGCGACGGCAGCGTGACCCAGAAGTATTTCCACCTGCCGGACTACGTCTGTGCGCCCATCCGGCAGGGCGACGTGGTGGGCACCGTGGAGCTGAAGCTGGCGGGCGAGACCATCGGCGTGGTGAACCTGATTGCCGGGCAGGATGTGGACCAGAACGCCCTGCTGCTCACCGTGGCCAAGATCCGCGAATTTCTGGGCAGTCTGTATCTGAAGGTGGTCATCGTGCTGAGCGTGCTCAGCGCCGCCATCTACGGGCTTTGGCTGCTGCTCAACCGCTGGAACCACCGCCGCCCCACCCGGAAGATCCACCGCCGCTGACCGGATCTCGAATAAGCAAAAAACGCCCCGGAAGCCTTCCAGCTTCCGGGGCGTTTGGTTGCGCCAGCAGGAGTCGAACCTACGATGGGGGAGTCAAAGTCCCCTGCCTTACCGCTTGGCGATGGCGCATCATGCAAAACAGTATAGCATATTTTCCGCTGTTCCACAAGAGGTGCGCCGCATTTTTGCAGCTTTTTCTGTGCGCTGTCTGCCGCACTTGCGGCGGTTTGGGTCGGTTTTTGGGCTTTGCGGCCGGGACCCTGCGTTTTCCATATCCTTCCATGTTTTTACGAAAGGCAAGTTTTGCGGGATGCGTTTTTCAAAAAACACAGTCCGCAGGGGGCACAAGATTCATATTGCAAAGGTGAAATTTATTTTTTTCCTGATTTTTCTTATTATTTTCTCAAAAGACTGTATTTTTTGTTGCGATTCTGGTACACTGGATGTGATAAAAATAAGTTGAAGAAACTACGCCGATGTCCGGGCTGCGCCCGGGTGGGGCAGGGTCTCCATCTTTGTGAAGGAAAGCGAGGGATCTCATGAAAAAATTCCTGAAAACGCTGGTGGTCGGGCTTTGCCTGTTCACGCTGCTGTGCTGTGCGCTGCCGGCTGCGTTTGCTGCCGACAAAACTTCAGGGAGCAAAAAGGAAGAGAACGTGTACGCCATTGGTATGGATGCCCAAGGCGGCATCTGCTCTACTGTGGTAACCTACACGAACCTGTCCGGCAAACTGGAGAGCACGCCCGAGCAGCCTACCATGACGGGCTACACCTTTGATGGCTGGTACACCGAGCCGGTGGGCGGCAGCAAGGTGACCACCTCCACCGTGTTCACCTCCGACGCCACCATCTACGCGCACTGGATCGCCAAGGCCGGTGCTTCCACCGTGCCGCAGCCCACCACCCAGCCTGCCGCCACCCAGTGGCAAAAGTATGTAGGGCCCGCACTGGTAGCCGGTGCCCTGCTTACCACCCTGCTGGTCTCCACCATGTTCTGAACAACGCTGTAAAACGCATTGATACCAATGAAGAAAGGGATCTTACCATGACTACTTCTACCATGAAACTGCCCGCCAGCTATTCCACCATCGAAGCCGAGGAGATGACCTATCTGGACGGCGGCGCCAGCAACGCTTATCAGTCCTTCCTGGACATCGGCAAGGTGTTCAACTACATCGCCCGCATCTTCTCCGGTGCAAGCTCCATCATCAACAACGTCAACGTCATCTACCAGTCCTTTGTCTCGCTGAACAGCCTGCTGGGCAGCTTCGGCAAGTAAAAGCATCACCCCAAAGTTCAGATCCGGGAGCCGCGCTTTTTTCGAAAAAGTGCGGCTCCCGTTTTTTCGTGCGCGCAGTAGTTCAGTACAGTAGTGTGCAAAACTTCACATCTCAAAATTATGAACAAACTTTTTAAGTTTTTGGGGTCTTGCAGTCGTTTTTGGGGAAAAATACACACAAAATATAAAAAAATGCGATATTTTTTCGGCGTTATCTCTTGATTTTGTGTCTGTTTTGTTATATTGTTGTTACATGGGATGTGGTAAGATAAGGTAGCTTGTAAAGGAGCGCTTCCGCACCCTTTACACCCCGCAAATCCTGTGGCGGCAAGCGCATTTTAAGCCGTTTTTGTTAAGTATTTTCGTAGTTTACGAAAACCTTTTCGCTGGCTTGTACTTTATAGTTTGGGAGTTTGGACATACATGGCAGATCGTGAACTGCGGCGGATGCACCGCGCTGAACTGATAGAGATTATTTATGCATTGAAGCAGAGCGAGGATCAGCTCAAGGCGCAGAACGCCGCGCTTACCGCGCAGCTGCAGGACCGGCAGCTCCGGCTGGAAAAGGCCGGCTCCATCGCGCAGGCTGCGCTGGAGCTGAACAACGTGTTCGCCGCCGCGCAGGCCGCCGCCGATGACTATCTGCACTCGGTGCAGGCCAGTCTTGCGGACACCAACGCCGCCGCTGCCAACACCCTTTCGCAGGCGCGCAGCGAGGCCAAACGCATTCTGGAGCAGGCACAGGCAGACGCCGACAGCCTGAAGGCGCAGACCCGGCAGGAATGCAGCGCCATGGTAGAGCAGGCCGAGCAGGAGGTGCAGCAGCGCTGGCAGACATTTGACCGCAAGGCCAACGCGCTGCTGGACCAGTACCGCAGCGCCGACAGCCAGCCTTCGGAGGAAACATGAAAAAACGCGATATCCGGTTTGCTTCCATCCCCTCCACCGAGGAAGTAGCCGCAGAACGTGAACGTCTTGCGTACCAGAACCGCTACCAGCGGGTGCTGCGCAGTACGGTCTATATATTGGTGGTGGTGGCCGCAGCGGCCGTGCTGCTGGCTACGCTGTTTTTACCGGTGCTTCAGGTCTCCGGCGACAGCATGAACCCTACGTTGAACGACAAGGACATTATCCTGCTTGTAAAATCCAACCACATTGAAAACGGCGAGTTATGCGGGTTTTACTGGCAGAACAAGCTTTTGCTCAAGCGCATCATCGGGCAGCCCGGTGATGTGATCGATATGGACGTGAACGGCGTGGTCTCGGTAAACGGCGAGGTGCTGGACGAGCCCTATGTGGACGCGCTGACCGTGGGCGAATGCGACATCCGGTTCCCCTATCAGGTGCCGGAAAACCGCTACTTCGTGCTGGGCGACCACCGCTCCACATCCATCGACAGCCGCAGCAGCGTGATAGGCTGCGTGGAAAAAAGTCAGATCATTGGCAGGGTGTTTTTAAGGGTATGGCCCCTGTCCAGTTTCTCGTTGATCCATTGAGCCCGGGAGGAGGTACTCTAAGTTATGAACGACATCCTTAAAACCTACAAGGAGCAGTTCCGTGAGAACCGGCACACCCTGCGGCGCTACACCGCATTTGTGCTGGCGCTTGCCATGATCACCACCCTGTTCGTCAACTGGCAGCTGCACGGCGTTGGCATCTCTATGACCGCGCAGTACCAGTGCGGCGAGGTGGAGCACGCCCACACGGCGGATTGCTACGACAAGGTGCTGATCTGCGGCTACACGGAAGGCCAGCTTGAAAATGCGGACGAAGTTGCCGCTGCCGAAGCTGCCGCCGCCAGTGCTGCCCAGAGCAGCGCCGAGGAAGAGATCATGCCGCTGGAGCTGGAGCCGCAGATCGAGTTTGTGCCCCACGAGCACACCGATGACTGCTACACCGAAGTGCAGACCCTGACCTGCATGGAGGAAGAGCACGTCCACGATGATGACTGCTACGACCCCGAGGACGGCACCCTGATCTGTGAAAAATTTGAGCATACCCACGATGAAAGCTGCTACACCACCGAGTACGAGCTGACCTGCGGCCTGGAAGAGGGCGAGCTTGTGGAGCAGGTGGTAGAGCCCACCCAGACCGCCGAGCTGGTGGCCATGGCGGTGGCAGAGCCTGTGGCGCTGGAGCCGGTGGTGGACACTGTGGAGCCCATCTACCACCACCACACCGACGCCTGCTACGAGGAAGTGCTGGTGTGCCCCCTGCCGGAGCATCACCACACTGTAAGCTGCCTGAGCGATACCTCTGCCGACCTTGAGACCCCCGAGGAGTGGCAGGCCGCCAACGCCGATGCCGTGATCACCGGCGAGTGGAACGAGGATCTGCTCAGCGTGGCAAAGACCCAGTTGGGCTACGAGCAGAGCGAGAAAAACTTCGAGATCGACCCGGCGGACGGCGTGACCCTGCGCTACTACTCCCGCTACGGTCAGTCCTACGGCAATGCCTACGGCGAGTGGGACGTGATGTTTCTCTCCTACTGCCTGAAGTACGCCGGTATCCCCCAGAGCGCCATCCCGCAGGAGGCCAGCGTGCTTGCCCTGCGCAGCTCCATGAGCGGCATGGACTGGCTGCTGGAAGAAGACGGCAGCGCCGCCCAGCCCGGCGATATCGTTATTTATAATAAGTACGTCACCCGCACCGTGGCTGTGGACAGCAGCGCCGATGGTGCAGCGGACGATCTGGACGACCAGTTCAGCGTGGATGCAGAGTTTGAAAACAGCGCAGAGCTTGAGGGCTCCGGCGTTTCTGCGCAGGATGCAGCCCCCAGTGCTGACGACAGCACCGGCGCACAGGATACCGCAGCCACCTCCGGCACGCAGGACACTGTGCTCACCCCTGATCCCGTTGACCCGCAGACGGAGCAGCCCGCCGAAAAGCCGGTGGACAGCGCTGACACCGCTGCACCCAGCACCGTGACCTCTGTGTCCGGCGCGGACACCCTTGCCCCCAGCGTGGTATCCCCCGCTGCTGAGCCGCAGACCACCACCGTGACCGACGCTTTGCCCGTGGAGACCGTGGGCATCGTGAGCAGTGTGGACAAGGATGCCGACACGCTGACCGTTATTTCCGGCGACGTGGACGGCAAGGTGGCTGAGGTAACACTGTTCAACACCGAGGTCGTGGGTGTGGTGGATGTTGCCGCTGCTCAGTACGCCGACACATACGGCGGCCAGCTGCCCACCATCTCCACCAGCCGCCCGAACCGTGCGCCTGCGGCGTCGACGGCGGGAGCAACAACTCCGGTGGAAACCTCAGATTTCCACGATTTTACAAATGATATCACCTCTGCAAAATTGCAGTACCGCGGAAGCCAGTGGGAAAATTGGAGCGATATCACAGCAGACTCCTACATTGATGAGTATGCCGAAATCAATGCTCTTCTGGATTATACACTCCCCGCCGGAACACTGTCCGATACGAAAAATACCATCAAATATACTTTACCTGATGCTTTAAAGAATTTTAAAGAGGCCGGCTATGTACGCGATACCAGTAGTGGCAAGACTATTGGTGTTGGCAAAATAGAAAACGGTGTCGTTTCCATTACGTTCTACGATGCGTATGTAGAGATGAATGCCAAGGGTTCTCCGATTTATGGTTCCGTGGCTTTCGATGGTAAGGCTTCCGAGATGGAAATAACTTACGATCAGGAAACAACCATCAAGTTCAACGAAAGCCACTCCAGCACGATCATCATTAAGAAAGATTCCAAGACATACGGCGATCTTCACACCCAAAAGTCTATCATCGACTCTGACCTTGCAAATGGTACTGTAAAGTATACCGTAAAAGTATGGAGTACCTATGGTACAGCTGGTCATCCTGTTACGTTAGATGACATTATGACCAACATTCAGCTGGATACGACAAAGGGCATCACGGTCACAAAAAACACTTATACTTCTGTTGATAGCTCTAGTCTCACCTATACGCCTGGCAACAAGGGCTTTACCGGCACGTTGCCCGCGCTTGGCGAGGATGAGTATTACGAGCTGACCTATTGGGGTATGCTTCCTTCTGATTTGAAGGGCGGCAACGTTACCACGACCAATCAGATCCATGTTGAATCGACAAACTCTAAGGGCGAAAAGATCGACAGCGACTCCTCGGTAAACTTCAACTTTAACACCGTGAAAAAGACGGGCGTCAAAAATGATGATGACACCATCTCTTGGACGGTTACGCTGAACGAAAACCACGCCGAGATGAAGGGCTGGACGCTGAGTGATGAACTGAACGGTAGCGACTATAAAGGCACTGTTCACTTTGAAACCTCAACGGGTGCTTCGTTTGACGATGCGCTGCCTTACAAATTTGGCACTAACTCCGCTGATACGGACACCACCGCAAGCTACACCATCACCTATAAAACCCCGGGCGACCACGACTATAACACTTCACAGGTCAAGAACAAGGTCACCCTGAAAGACGACCACGACAACGAAAAGGGTTCTTCCGAATACGATGTTGAGGTTGGCAGCAAGGATGCCTATTTCAAGGACGGTAAGGGTGTTATAGAAAATACTGACGGTACTTTGACCCTTAACTGGCATATCAAGTTGATCATCGACAAGGATTATGCTGCCGGGTGGAAATGGTACGATCAGGCATCCTGTTACAACGCGCAGTATTTCACGCCCAACCAGCGTCAGGATCTGTATGCCGAACTCGATCGTGTTCTCAACGGTCATTATTATGAGGTCAGCGACGCTTATGGAAACAAAAAAACTGACAACTATACCGGAACCTGGGATACGATTGGTATCATTGGAACAAAGCCGCTGACCAAAGGCACTGTTTTAGAGTTTGATTTTTCCACCACGATCAAACGGCCTGATAAAAAAACGGATTTCAAGAACCAGTGCTACTTCAACAGTACAGCCTTTGACGGCACGAATACCTACCGCCCCAACGGCAATGCAATTGTAAAGAAGTACGACAAAGCTACCGGTAGTGCTGACAATAGCAGCCATGATTACCATGACATCAGCGGTAAGCTGCAATGGACAATTGAAGTGACCCTGACCGAAGCTTTCAAGAATGCTGAAAAAGCCGGGCTGACGCATATCAATATTACCGATACGCTCCCCGCCGGTGTCACGCTTGATGATATCGATATTAGCGGCGAAGGTCATTGGGGTAAAAACGGTAATATCACCAAGACGAGCAATAGTTGGACGTTTCCTACTTGGGTTCACAATCCCGGAAACCGTCAAGGTCCTGATCTCACTGCTACGCTCTCCACGCTTTCTGACGGTAAACAGAGCGTTGACATTGAGGTACCGGTAGAGCTTCTTAGCGTGATGGAGCAGGATCAAAAAATCTTAGTTTATATCTATGCCAACATCACAGAAAATCCAGAACTATGGAAGAGCTCGCAAAAGAACTTTACCAACGAGGTCAAGGTGACCGACAGCACCTCGAAGGATTGGGGTTCGGCCTCGCAGACGCAGGAGATCACTTACAACAACCTGCACGATGCCGTGCAAAAGAGCGGTGTACAGGTTGATGAGAGTGACGCCCAAAATACGATCGAGTATTCGGTCATTGTCAATCCCGATGGTAAAGTAATTCTGAATAACCCCAATATCAAGCTGACGCTTATTGATGAACTCACATACGGTTATAACCCTTGGCATGATAAGCAGGTCACATCGTTGGTGCCTTCCAGCGTTGCTGTGTATGCATACGATGCAACTGCTTCTAACAAGCGTGGGCAGCCGTTGTCCGTTTCGGAGTATTCGTATTTGTACGAAACCATTGGGTATGATAGCAATCAGCAAGGAAGCCGTACCAACCGGCTGACCTTCACCCTGCCAAACGCTACGCCGCTTGTAGTGGTTTATCGCTACAACACATCTGTTACAACGGGCAACAGCATTGAGCTTAGCAACACCGCCACCTTGAAGGCCGAAGACACAAAGATCACCTCCGTTACCGATAAGACGACCGTTAAGATTTCCAGTTCCTCGTTTAACGCAAATGTTAAAGGTATCCTTGCTTACAAGGTGGATAAAGACAATAATGCTGTGTATCTGCCCGGTGCTGAGTTCAGCCTTTATGCATGGCAAAGTAACGATACTTGGACGCTGGTGAGCGGTGATATCATCACGAATGCAAATGGTGAACTGGTTGACAGTCAGGGGAGAAACTTGTCTCTTATCATGACCGATAAGAATAAGAACGTTCAAGTGCACAATCAGGCATTCAAGCTTGTGGAAACGCAGGCTCCTTCCGGTTATATCTTTGACCCCAACAATGCCTACTACTTCTATATCCCGGATACGGATGAGAAACTTTATCCGAAGAATCTTCCCACTGACCTGAGTGCTTATCATATAGTAACTGCCGGAGGATACCTCTATCTTACCAATGAGAAAACTCAGGTCTACGAACTTCCCTCTACCGGCGGGTCCGGTACACTCCCGTACACAGCCGTGGGCGGCACAATGATGCTGTCTGCGCTGGCATACAGCTTTATCCACCGCAAGCGCAGACGCGAAGGGAGGGCAGATGACTAAACTGCACTTCCCTGCCGGACGCCCGGAGCTTAAACCCCGCCCGCCCAGCGCAAAGTTTACGCGATAGACCGAACAAAACCACACCCCTACCCCCCCCCCCCCCC
>OLNU01002661.1_pt1 | contig 10420 bp, 9 predicted proteins | sample 1672241 | NCBI WGS metagenome assembly OLNU01 (sample SAMEA3136663, study PRJEB25190) | human gut metagenome | biome: human gut; feature: human-associated habitat; material: faeces | place: Austria | collected 2013 | reverse complement strand
CCTGCCCCTTTGTGGCCAAGATCCACCGCCTGGCCCGCAGGGCGGGTGAGGAGGGCAGGACCCTGCTGGTCGCAGGCGACGAAAACCATCCCGAGGTGCAGGGCATCGTGGGACACACACGGGGCAGTGTATTTGTTTTTGCCGATTTGGAGGAGTTAAAAGCACTTTTAACTCCAGAAAATACCAAAAATGGAATTTTTGTGGTAGCTCAAACCACTTTTGAGGTGAAAAAGTGGCAAGAATGCGTAGAGTTTCTCAAAAAAGTATATACAAATCCGAGCATATTTGATACAATATGTAATGCAACATGGGCGAGGCAGCATGAGGCGGAGTGCCTTGCGCGCCAATGCGACCTGATGGTCGTCATCGGCGGGCGGCAGTCCTCCAACACCCAGAAACTCGTATCCGTTGCCGGGCGCCATACAAAGGCCGCCGCCGTGGAGACAGCACAGGAGCTGGACCCCGCGTGGTGGCGCGGCGCAGGCACGGTGGGAGTGACGGCGGGTGCATCCACGCCCTCGTCTATTATTGAGGAGGTACTGAGCAGTATGAGCGAGGAAATTCGTGAAGAGGAATTGAGCTTTGAGGAAATGATCGACGCTTCCTTGAAGCCGGTATACAATGGAAAGGTCGTAAAGGGCATCGTCACCGGCGTTTCCCCCAGCGAGATCCAGGTGGATATCGGCACGAAGCAGACCGGTTTCGTCAAGCTCGAGGAACTCACCAATGACCCGTCCGCCAAAGCGGAGGATCTGGTCAAGAAAGGTGACGAGCTCGACCTCATCGTAACAAAGGTAAACGACCAGGAAGGCGTCGTCTATCTTTCCAAAAAGCGTCTGGATGAGAACAAGGGCCGCGAGGCCGTTGCCGCTGCTGTCGAGAGCGGCGAGATCCTGGAGGGCTTCGTCACCGAGGCCAACTCCGGCGGCGTTGTGGTGCTGGTGAATAACGTGCGCGTGTTCGTGCCGCGCTCCCAGGCCACGCTGCGCCATGGCGAGGATTATACCGCCCTGGTGAAAACGAATGTCCGCCTGAAGATGAAGCAGTGCGAAGGCCGCCACATCGTGGGTTCCATCCGCGAGGTCCTGGCCGCCGAGAACGACGCCAAGCGCGAGGAGTTCTGGGCCAATGTGGAGATCGGCAAGCAGTACACGGGCGTTGTCAAGAGCCTGACCAACTACGGTGCGTTCGTGGATATCGGCGGCGTGGACGGCCTGGTGCATATCAGCGAACTGTCCTGGAACCGCATCAAGCATCCGTCCGAGGTCGTGACCCCGGGTCAGGAAGTGACCGTGAAGATCATCGGTGTGGACAAGGAAAAGGAGCGCATCCAGCTCAGCCTGAAGGCGCTTCAGCCGCAGCCGTGGGACGTGGCCGAGGAGAAGTATCCGGAAGGCTCCATCGTCGAGGGCAAGGTTGTCCGCATCACCACCTTCGGCGCGTTTGTGGAGCTGGAGCCGGGTCTGGACGGCCTGGTGCACATCTCCCAGTGCGCGCTCAAGCGTATCGCCAAGGTTGAGGACGCGGTGCAGGTCGGCCAGACCGTGCGCGTGAAGGTTCTCAAGGTGGACAAGGAAGCCAAGCGCATCAGCCTGTCCATCCGCGAGGCGCTCACCGAGGAAGTTGATTACAACGCCGAGGTGCAGGGTCTGGACTTTGACGATCTGGGCGATGCTCCGGCCGACGACGCCGAGTAATCCCAATCGAAGACGCATCAAAACGCCGCATGGGTTTGCCCTGTGCGGCGTTTTTGCTAAAAGCCCAAAAGGACATTTGAGCAGCTCTATTGCATCGTTCGTCCGTTTTGAATTGACTTTTGGGTATCTTCATTGTATGATGAAGCCATCATAAATCGGGACGCATTTGTCCCTGAAAGGATTATGCTATGCACGAGAAGAAAAACCCCAACAGGCCGTTGATCGTCTATTACATCATCGCGCTCGTCGTGGTGATGCTGCTCAACGCGCTGCTTTTCCCGCAGATTGAGCGATACAGCGTCAAGCAGGTTGATTATTCCGAATTTCTCTCGATGCTCGAAGACGGAAAGGTTAAATCTGTCGAGATTAACGATACGCAGATCGCCTTCACCCCGGTCGAGCAGATTCAGGATGGCAAGGCTACCTATTACACCACCAACCGCGTGACGGCGGACGACAAGCTGGTCGAGCGCCTGCTGGCGGCGGGCGTGGAATTTGGCCAGGTTGTGCCGGAGGAAATGAGCCCGATCATCTCGTTCCTGGTCACCTGGGTGCTGCCGCTGGTCATTTTCTACGGCCTCGGCTCGTTCATGTTCCGCAAGATGAGCCAGCGCATGGGCGGAAACACCATGAGCTTCGGCAAATCAAACGCCAAGATCTACGTCGAGGCGCAGACCGGCAAGACGTTTGACGACGTGGCCGGCGAGGACGAGGCCAAGGACGCGCTCAAGGAGATCGTCGATTTCCTACATGATCCGCAGAAATACCGCGATATCGGCGCGAAGCTGCCCAAGGGCGCGCTGCTCGTCGGCCCGCCCGGCACGGGCAAAACGCTGCTGGCCAAGGCCGTCGCGGGCGAGGCGAAGGTACCGTTCTTCTCGATTTCCGGCTCGGAATTTGTGGAGATGTTTGTCGGCATGGGCGCGGCGCGCGTGCGCGACCTGTTCAAGCAGGCGGGCGAGAAAGCGCCGTGCATCGTCTTCATCGACGAAATCGACGCCATCGGCAAGCGCCGCGACAACGCGGGCATGGGCGGCAACGACGAGCGCGAGCAGACGCTCAACCAGCTGCTCACCGAGATGGACGGCTTTGACGCGGGCAAGGGTGTCGTCATTCTGGCGGCGACCAACCGCCCGGAGATTCTGGACAAGGCGCTGCTGCGTCCGGGTCGTTTCGACCGCAGAATCCCCGTCGAGCTGCCCGATCTGGCGGGGCGCGAGGCGATTCTCCGCGTGCACGCCAAGGACGTGAAGACCGAGCCGAACATTGATTATACGCAGGTCGCCCGCGCGACGAGCGGCTGCTCCGGCGCGGAGCTGGCGAACATCATCAACGAGGCCGCCATCGCCGCCGTCAAGGATAACCGCAAGGTCGTCTCCCAGCGCGATATGGAGGAGGCCATCGAGACGGTCATCGCCGGTTATCAGCGCAAGAACGCCGTTGTCTCCCCGCGCGACAAGCTCACCGTGTCCTATCACGAGTGCGGCCACGCGCTGGTGGCGGCGAAGCTCAAGAATTCCGCGCCCGTGCAGAAGATCACGATCATCCCGCGCACGAGCGGCGCGCTCGGCTACACCATGCAGGTGGACGAGGAGGAGCGCCTGCTGATGACCCGCGAGCAGATTCTCGACAAGATCACCACGTTCTGCGGCGGCCGCGCGGCCGAGCAGTTGATCTTCGGCCGCATCACCAGCGGCGCGAGCAACGACATCGAGCAGGCGACCAAGCTTGCCCGCGCGATGATTACGCGCCTGGGCATGAGCGATACGTTCGGCATGATGGCGCTGGAAACGCAGTCCGGCCAGTATCTCAGCGGCGACTCGAACCTCGTGTGCTCCGATCAGACGGCGGCGCGCATCGACGTGGAAGTGAAGCAGATCATCGCCAACTGCTATGAGCAGGCGTATCAGATTCTGAGCGACAACAAGGAAAAGCTGCATGAGACAGCGAAGGTTCTGCTGGAAAAGGAGACCATCACCGGCATGGAATTCATGGCGATTCTGGCGCCGAATCAGCTCCCCTCCGCCGAGACGGAGAAGGCCGAGGAAAAGCCGGAGGAGAAGCCCGATGATTCCGCGGACGACGTCGAAGTGAAGTAAAAAAGCAAGGCTGTCAGGCGAAACTTGACAGCCTTGTTTGGATGATGGAGATTTTCCCCTCTGCCGTCGGCGGACGGGGAAAGGCGGGGATGAACATGAAAAACATCTTTTTGGCGGCATGGCTGGCCATGAACGGCTTCACGTTCTGCCTTTACGGCGTGGATAAGCGGAGGGCAAAACGCGGGGCATGGCGCATCCCGGAAAAGACGCTGCTGCTGTGCACATGGCTGCTGGGCGGCGTGGGCGCGCTCATCGGCATGCGCGTGTTTCACCACAAGACAAAGCACCGGTTGTTTACGATCAGCGCGCCGATTGCCGCGGCCATCAGCATCGTGGCTGCGCTCTGCGGGCTGATGATGTGAGGAGGATGGACGATGAACCGATTTGAACGACTGCATGCGCTGCTAAGCCAAAAGCCGCGCGCGAACCTCGGCTTTTTCCCGACGCCGCTGTATAAGCTCGACAGGCTGAGCGAGCGGCTGGGCGTGAATCTCTATGTCAAGCGCGACGATTTTTCCGGCATGAGCCTTTTCGGCGGCAACAAGATCCGCAAGCTGGAATATTTGCTGGGCGACGCGAAGGAGAAGGGCTGCGACACGGTGTTCACCTACGGCGCGACGCAATCCAACCACGCCATGCAGACCGTGACGGCCTGCCGCCGCCTCGGCATGGAGCCGATTCTCTACCTGAATGCCTATGTGCAGCCGGATGAAAACGACGTGCGCTCGAACATGCTGCTGGATCGCATCCTCGGCGCGCAGGTGAACGTCGTGCCCGGTCTGCCGGGAGAGACGGAGGCGCAGACGGAAGCGCGGTGCCATCAGATGGGCGTGGCGCACGCGGCGCGGCTGGAAGCGGAGGGCCACCGCTGCTATGACGTGCCGATGGGCGGCGCAAGCCCCGTCGGCTCGGCGGCGTTTATCGGCGGCTATCTGGAAATGATGGAGCAATGCGCGCAGTTGGGCGTTGCCCCGACGCGGCTTTACGCGGCGACGGGCACGGGCGGCACGCTGGCCGGATTGGTCGCGGGGCGCAAGGCGCTGGGCGTCGGGCCGGAGATCACCGGCGTGGCCGTCAGCCGCAAGGACGCGGGCTACGAAGGGCGCTGCGCCGAGCTGGCGAATGCGTCGCTTGAATGGTTGGGCAACGAAACGCGCGTGACGGCGGCGGATTTCGACGTTGAGCGCGGCTATTTCGAGCCGGGGTATGAGCAGCCGAACGAGGCGGCCAACGAGGCGATCCGCCTTCTGGCGCGAACCGAGGGGCTTTTGACCGACCCGGTTTACACCGGCAAGGCGCTCGCGGGGCTGATCGGCCACGTCCGCGAGGGGCGGATTGCGCCGGGCGAAACGGTGATTTTCTGGCACACGGGCGGCGCGACGGCGCTGTTCGCCGAGCAGGCGATTCTGGGCGATCTGGCGAAGAAATAAAAAACAAATGAGCGAATCCGAAATTTTGCGCAAATTCCGATAACGGGCGCGATGCGCGCCCGCGTTTTTGTGCAGAATGTGCTTTTGATTCAATGATTGAAAAAATCGGCCTTCTTCCAAGCTGCAAGCCGCAAGCGGAAGAAGGTCGATTTTTTATGGATGACCGGATTGGAGGGGCTTTACTTCGTCGGAACGACAGCGCCCTTGTAGGTCTCGTTGATGAAGTTCACGATCTCGTCGCCCTGAAGCACCTCAACCAGCGTCTTGAGCTCCTCACGGTCGTCGCCCTCGCGGACGGCGATGATGTTCGGATAGGCGACCTCGGTGCTCTCGTAGGCAATCGGCGTGCCGACAACGTCCGTACCGGCCTGAAGCGCGTAGTTGGAGTTGATGACGCCCAGATCGACGTCGGCCAGCGTGCGCGGCACCTGCGCGGCCTCGACCTCGACAAACTCAAACTTGTGCGGGTTCTCGGCAACGTCCAGCACGGTCGCGGTCTGACCGGCGGCCGCGTTCAGCTTGAGCAGGCCGTTGAACTCCAGCAGACCCAGCGCGCGGGATTCGTTGGTGGTGTCGTTCGGGATGGCGATGGTCGCGCCGTCCGGGATGGAATCAAGGGTGATCGCCTTCGCCGGGTTCACGTACAGGCCCATCGGCTCGTAGTGCACCGCGCCCGCGCTGACCAGATGCGTGCCGTTCTGCGCGTTGAAATCCTCGAGGTAGGGGATGTGCTGGAAGTAGTTCGCGTCCAGATCGCCCGCTTCGAGCTGAAGGTTCGGCTGAACGTAATCGTCAAAGACGACGATTTCAAGGTCGATGCCTTTTTCGGCGAGAACCGGCTTGGCCGCTTCGAGAATCTCGGCATGCGGGGTGGCGGATGCGCCGACGACGAGCTTGGTGTTGGCGCTGGCGACGCCGACCGCGGCGGTCAGCGCGAGAGAAAGAGCGAGCGTAAGAAGCTTTTTCATGGCATTGTCCTCCTAAAGATCAAAAGGTTTGATTTGTTGTTGATTTTGGGAATGTATTCAAAGCCTTTCGGCTTCGAGTCGGAAAGTGGGGGGAGCGCCGTTCTCAGTTTCGAACGCGCTTGTCCGTCTTGCGGGAAATCTTCATGCCGACGATCTGGATGACCTGCATCAGCACGATCAGCAGGGCGACGGTGACGAAGAGCACGTCCGTCTGATAGCGGTTGTAGCCGTAGCTGATGGCAATCTGCCCCAGACCGCCGCCGCCAATCGCGCCAGACATCGCGCTGTAGCCGAGAATCGTGCCGCAGGAGATCGTCGCGCCGACGATCAGCGACGTTTTGGCCTCCGGAATGAGCACCTTGAAGATGATCGTCGGGATGTTCGCGCCCATCGACTGCGCTGCCTCGATCACGCCGGGATCGACCTCGAGCAGCGAGGATTCGATCATGCGGGCGACATACGGCGCGGCCGCGATGACCAGCGGAACAATCGTCGCCGTGGAGCCGTAGGCCTTGCCCGCAATCGCGCGGGTCACGGGGATGACCAGAATCATCAGGATCAGGAACGGGATGGAACGGAAGATGTTGACCACCGTATCGAGCAGGCGGTAGACCAGCTTCTGCGGCTTGAGGCCGCTCGGCGCGGTCAGCACCAGCAGAATCGCGAGCGGCAGACCCAGCAGATACGCGAACAGGGTGGAAACGGTCGTCATGTACAGCGTGTCTTTGATGCCGCCGAGCATCAGCGGAATCATCTTATCCATGGACATGGCCGTTCACCTCCTCAACGCGCAGCCCCTTGTTTTGCAGGAAGTAAATCGCCTTTTCCTGCTGCAAATGATCCTCCGGGAGCTGCAGGATCATCTGGCCGAACAGCTTGCCGCTGACCTCGCGGGTGTCGGCGTAGCGGATGTTGACGGCCACGTGGCACTGCATCGCCAAATCGGAAATCGTCGGTTCGTCGGCCGAGCTGCCCTCAAACACGATGCGGATCATCCGTTCGCCCATCGCGCCGCTGTCCGCGCCGGCGGTGCGGAAGATCAGCTTCTTGGCCGCCGCGGATTTCGGCTGGCTGAACACCGATTCGACCGTGCCGCACTCGGCCAGCTGGCCGTCGTCGATGATGGCGACATGGGTGCAGGTGCTCTCCACGACGCTCATCTCGTGGGTGATGATGACGATGGTGATGCCCATCCTGCGGTTGATTTCCCGCAGAAGGTTGAGAATCGAGGTCGTCGTCGTCGGGTCGAGCGCGCTGGTCGCCTCGTCGCAGAGGATGATTTTCGGGTTGGTCGCCAGAGCGCGGGCGATGGCGACGCGCTGCTGCTGGCCGCCGGAAAGCTGGCTGGGGTAGTTGTGCTGCCTGTCCGTCAGGCCGACGATTTCGAGCAGCTCGTCGATGCGCTTTTCAATCTGCGGGCGCTTCATGCCGGCGATTTCCATCGCGAAGGCGATGTTGCCGCGCACATCCCGCTGAGAGAGCAGATTGAAATGCTGGAAGATCATCGAGACCTGCTGGCGGAGCTGGCGGAGCGCCTTCGGGCTGAGCGAGGCGAGATCCTTGCCGTCGATGACGACGCTGCCCGAGGTCGGCTGTTCCAGAAAGTTGATGCAGCGCACCAGCGTCGATTTGCCCGCGCCGGACATGCCGATAATGCCGAAAATGTCGCCCTGCTCGATGTGCAGGTTGATGTCTTTCAAGGCGTCTACCGTTTGGGTTTTCCCCTTGAAGGTCTTTGTCAGGTGGTTCAGCTCAATGAGCGCCAAGATGGAAGCACTCCCTTCAACATGCATGTGGAATCAAGTCACGTCCTTGTGACGAAATGTATTATATACGAAATGCGCCATATAGGCAAACATGGATATTATATGATTGGCCATAGGATAAAGCTATGAAATGGATTGAAAATGGGGAGAGGGTATGGTAGAATTGGGGAAGACGGACTCCTTCAGTCATGCCTTCGGCATGACAGCTCCCTCGGGGAGGGAGCTCAGGCTGTCAACAAAAATCGGAGAGACGAACTCCTTCAGTCGTGCCTTCGGCATGACAGCTTCCTCGAGGAGGAAGCTCAGACTGTCAATCGGCTCTCTCTCTTCGAGGAATGTTTTCCAAGAACCTCGGGTTCTTGGCGGGGTTTGGGGCAGAGCCCCAAGAAAGGAACAGGCACAATGAGCAATCAGAAGCATCAATATAAGGATATCGGCGGGCAGGCCGTCATGGAAGGCGTGATGATGCAGAGCCCGTCGGATGAATCCATCGCCATCGCGGTGCGCCGCCCGAACGGCAGGATCATGGTGACGTGCAAGCACAACGAGCCGCTCTCCAAAAAGCACAAGTGGATGGGACTGCCGTTGATCCGCGGCTGCGTCAACATGGTGGTCATGCTCAAAATGGGCATGGAAACCCTCGACAAGAGCACGCAGATGCTCGGCGTGATGGAGGAAGAGCCCAGCAAGTTTGAAAAGTGGCTCGCCGAGAAGCTGGGCGCGAGCATCGACAAGGTCGTCATGGCCGTCGCGATGGTGCTTGCCATCGCGCTGAGCCTGTTCCTGTTTGTCGCGCTGCCCTCGGGCATGGCGACGCTCGTCGGCAAGGGAACGGACAGCCGCTTTGTCATCAACCTTTCCGCCGGATTGACGCGCATCGCGATTCTGGTCGGCTATATGATCGCGATTTCCTTCGTGCCGGATATCAAGCGCGTGTTCATGTACCACGGCGCGGAGCATAAGACCGTATACTGCAACGAGGCCGGGCTGGAGCTGACGCCGGAAAACGCGCGCCGGTTCTCCCGCCTGCATCCGCGCTGCGGCACGGCGTTCCTCTTTCTGGTCATGTTCATCTCAATTCTGATTGGCGCGGTGGCGGATCAGGTGCTCTTTGCGCTGTTCGGCATTGAAAAGCTGACGTTCCTCGGCCGTATTCTGCGCAGCCTGCTGACGCTGCCGATCGTCACCGGCGTTTCGTATGAGGTGCTCAAGGGGCTGGCGCACGCGGGCGACAGCGTGATCGTGCGCATCCTCCGCTGGCCGGGCATGATGCTTCAGTATCTGACCACCAGAGAGCCGGACGATTCCATGCTCGAAGTCGCCATCGCGTCGATGAAGGCGGCGAAGGCGGGTCCGGCGCACTACGGCGAGAACCTTGACGCGAACGTATACGTCTACGGCGCGAAGGGGAAAAAGCCCGAACCGGCGGGCGACGGACAGGCGAACGAAAACGCGCCTGACGAAGCGCGGGAAGACGAAAAAGAAGACGAAAAGAACGACGAGAAGAAGGACGGTGCTTCCGCGTGACGATCCGCGAAGCGCTGCGTCTGGCGGAGGCTCGGCTTGAACAGGCGGGCGTGCCCGACGCGGATGTGGACGCCGCTTACCTGCTGGCCAGCGTATTGAAAGAAGATACGCTGGATATGCGTATAAATGGACATCGTGAATTGGCTGCGCCGCAGCGGGCAGCGTTTGACGCGCTCTGCGACAGGCGGGCGACGCGCGAGCCGCTGCAATACATCCTCGGCGAAACGGAATTTATGGGGCTGACGTTCCACGTCGAGCCGGGGGTGCTGATTCCGCGCGCGGACACGGAGATTCTCGTCGAAAAGGCGCTTGCGTGGATGAAACCGGGCGCGCGGGTGCTGGATATCGGCACGGGGAGCGGCGCGATTGCCGTCAGCCTCGCCAAGCTGGGCAGACCAGCGCAGGTGACGGCGGTGGATGTGAGCGACAGGGCGCTGGAAATCGCGCGGCGAAACGCCGAGCGCAACGGAGCGGCCGTTGAATTTGTCAAAAGCGACTGTTTTTCTGCGCTGAAAGGCCGAAAATATGATATGATTGTATCAAACCCGCCGTATATTTCGGAGGACGAGATGCGGGGGCTGATGCCGGAGGTCACGCGCGAGCCGGAGCTGGCGCTTTTCGGCGGCGCGGACGGACTGGATTTTTACAGGCGCATCAGCCGGGAAGCGCCGGAATACCTGAACGAGGGCGGCTGCCTGCTCTTTAAAATCGGCTGGCTGCAAAAGGACGCGGTGAGCGCGCTGGTGAAGGCGCATATCGGCGAGCCGTTCGCGCTGCGCGACTATGGGCAGAACTGGCGCGTCGTCGGGGCGAAGAAGGAGGGCGCATGCTGAAAAAACTCGATTGGGTGCACCCACGCATGGAGGAGCTGGGCATGCTGCTCTCCGACCCGGCGGTGGTGCAGGATCAGGAAAAATGGCGGGCGCTGATGCG
>OLNU01002634.1_pt1 | contig 10502 bp, 9 predicted proteins | sample 1672241 | NCBI WGS metagenome assembly OLNU01 (sample SAMEA3136663, study PRJEB25190) | human gut metagenome | biome: human gut; feature: human-associated habitat; material: faeces | place: Austria | collected 2013 | reverse complement strand
CTAAACCGTAACAAGGTGAAACGACTGGCAAGCGGTAGCGTGAATCCCGTGACAGGAGAAGCTATCCAAATGGATGAAATGAATGTGGGTTGGTTAGGTAAAGAGAATGTAGCTCCTCGCGTCATCCTGACAGAAGGAGGTTCCATGACTGATATCTATGTATACAACCAACTGACAAAAGACAATAACGGTAATATAAAAGTCGATCAGAATGGTAATCTGGGTATCACTTCATCAAACACTCCGGTAAAACTCCAGTTCTCACCCTGATCTTCAGATGTGAACACAAGGCCTTCCATCTCTCCACTCTGCGTCATCACATGGATCGTGTAATTCTCTCCATCCTGCTGTGGCATTTCCAGATACTGATAATCTGCAAGCGTGAGGCCATATTCCTGCATATGCGGCGGATATTCCGTCACCGTATCCATTGGAAGCTCTATCTCCTTCAATGTCTTTCCACCATCTTTTGTAACATAAATAGACGAATGTGTCTGCGATGCCCCGCTTAGACCGATGAATCCAAACTGTTCGTCGAAGAATTGTATCCCTTCTCCTGCTCCGCCATTTCCGTCGAATGGGTCTTCATTTACTGTTGTCCAGTTATATCCACCATCTGACGTAGTTTCCAGTTTGTAATAACGTGTTCCAAGAGCCGCATCAACAACTGAAAGTTTCCAGCCTTTCTGTTCATTTAAGAAGAATCGGACAACACCGCTTCCGTCCGTATCGACCGTCCAGGTATTATTCTCTTTTCCCTGTTCTTTTGCCTGCGAATCTTTCTCTGCCTGCTCATTCTGACTAATTGTATCAGGACTGATATATTCTGGTTCCATCATATAACGCACCGGTGTCACAGATTCATCCTGTGGAAGATATAGAGACACTTCATATCCAAGTGCTTCCCCACCACGGTCAAGAGCTGTAAAATCAGTCATACCACTGACCTCTCCGTCACCATCCACATCTCCCGGAAGATAAACAAGACCTTCCGAAGAAGCGAAGGAGCGTTTTCCATAATACAGAATCTCATATTCCGGCGGATTATCTGCAAATGCATAATTCAGATTCCATTGTGTCACCTGCATCTTACAATCTGATTTTTCCAGAATGGTAAACATAGGATCTAATTTCTTGTCATCATCATAATCTGCATTTGCATAACCTGCGATCTGCACAACAATCTTATCGCTTTTATCGATATCATAATCTATCAGATAGGTCTTATCTTTTCCCTTTTCATTCTGTCCGTAGAGATAGGCCGACACGCGGGTTATCGTTCCGTCTTTGTCAAAAGACATCTCAAAGTTATCTGTGATATATAACTCGTCCGGAAGTTTCAATTTTTTATTGATATCTTTGATTAGCCCTTCTGCGCCATCACGAAAGAAATTGTTATGTTCATACTCTATTTTCTTTGTCTTAAACAGGCTGTCTACCTTCCAGGACAATGCACCATTATAAGGAATCGCAGTATATACGATATAAGAAATACATCCAACCGTAACTACAAGTAGAATCAAAAGTTCTGTACCAAACACTGTTTTCCTGAGTGCGCCTTTCATTTTAAAAGGATTTTCCTTTTCTGCTAGCAGGCAACCAATCCAGATACAAAGACTGAGTACCAGAAGGATACCTAAAGCCAAAAATGCAAACTTCAGCTCTCTGATGCTTCCGTACTTGCAAAGTACACAGGTCACGAGCAAAAACAAAATGTAATAGAGAATACTAAGCTTGCCAAATATAAATTTCAGTTTTTTCATTCAATCACATCCTAATAATACTTCCAGGTCTACTATTTCTAAGTATTCTACTCAAAAAAATTTTATATCGCTCATTTATTTTTACACTTTTTCTTGATCAAAATGTAAAAATTTCATGATCTTTTCTATATTCTCCTTTGTCCAGGCGGTAATCTCGAGCACTGCATCCGGTATCTCCTGGTCTCCGGAATCCGGATTATGCATCCAGATACATGGCATCTTAGCCGCCTTAGCAGCCTTTCCTCCATTCGTTGAATCTTCGATTACAATACACTCCTCTACCGGTACGCCCAGCTGTTTCGCTGCAAAGAGAAATGTATCCGGTGCCGGCTTTGGATTCTTCACTTCATCTCCACTTGTCACGACATCGAAATATTTCATCAGATCCAGCGTTTCCAGTGTCTCTGTGATTACAGGTTTTGGAGAAGAAGATGCCACAGCCAGACGATATCCCGCATCTTTCAGACAGCAAAGCATCTGCCCAACTCCCGGCATCTCAGGGAATCCGTCTCTTGCAATAATTTCATCTTTCTTCTCTTTCATAATCTGATTCATTACTTCAAGACTTTCAAATGTGATTCCATAATTTTCTTTGATCAGATTCATGAAATGGAGTCTTGTAGATCCGATGCATGGCTTATATACCTCATAATCCAAATCAATTCCATATCGTTCTTTAAAAATTTCAACCCAACATTGATAATGAAGCGGTTCTGTATTAATCAAAACCCCATCCATATCAAAAATTACTGCTTTTATCATTCTTATATCCCAACTTTCTATAAAAGATCAATGTTAATGTGGTCGCTACGATCCAACCAAATGGCCATGCCATCCAGATTCCGGTGCTTCCAAAGCTTTTTGTCAAAACCAACGCAAATCCGATTCTCAAAATAAGATCCGGAACTGTTGCAACTACAAAATAAACCATCGCTCCGGAACCTCGGATAATTCCATCTGTCATCAGCTTAATTACAATCATAAAATACCACGGCGATACTATTTTCAAAAATGCCATTCCTGCGCTGATAGCCTCTACACTCTCCGCACCTAAGAACAGTCCCATCATCTGACGGCTGAAAACGAAATACAAAATGACAAACGGAAGTGCCGTAAGCTCTGATAATTTTAATCCGGTACGGAATCCCAACGGAATTCGTTCTTTCTTTCCCGCGCCGATATTCTGTGCCGTATAACTGGATAGACAGGAACCAAGTGTCATAAAGATATTAATGGCAAATGTATTCAGCTTGATCGCTCCCGAATATCCCGCAACAACTGCTGAACCGAATTGATTTACAATTCCCTGTACGAAAAGATTTCCTACACTCAATACGCTCTGCTGAAGAATGCTTGGAATTGCAATCGCCATGATCTGTGCAAATAATTTCTTATCAAACCACGGCTGCTTTTCTTTCCCGGCAAATTTCTGCAATCTTCCGAGAAGTGTTACTAATGCAAGCACGGCTGACACACCTTGCGCGATAAATGTCGCCCATGCAACACCTCTCACGCCCCAATGAAATTTTGCTACGAAGATGTAATCAAGAATAATATTTCCGGCTGAGGATCCAAGCAGAAAATATAACGGTGTCTTAGAATCCCCGAGTGCTGTAAATACTCCGGTACACACATTATAAAGCATCAGGAAGATAATTCCGAAAATGTAAATTTTCAAATATAAAACTCCATCTGCCATAATATTCTGTGGTGTGCGGATCCATCTCATCATCTGATGATTAAAGAAATACCCGAATAATGTCAGCATGATTCCCAGCACCATAGAACTAAGAAATGCTGTTGTAACCGCACGCTTCACACCGCCCCGGTCTTCCGCTCCGAACAGTCTTGATACGACTACGGAGGCTCCCAGATTCATTCCCACGGCAAATGCCATGAAAATAATTGTGATCGGATAAGATGCGCCGACTGCTGCCAACGCATTTTCTCCTGCAAATCTTCCCGCGATCATACTGTCTGCGATATTGTAAATCTGCTGGAACATCACACTGAACAACATCGGCAGAAGAAAACGCCACAATGTCTTGTTCGGATGTTCTTTCGTTAAATCTGTAATCATTCCACACCTTCTCTCATCACAACTTTTTCAATAAAATTTGTTTCAGTAAAAAATCTGTTTCAATAAATAATTCTGCTAACTCTATAAGCCAATGATCTTATAAATTTCTTTCATATCCAGACTAGCACGAACGATATCTGCAAGCTTATCATACTGTTCTTCCTTATAAGACTTCCAGTCTACTGCCTGTACCGTCTCCGGATCATAGCCTTTCTCTTTCAATAAAGCGGAGAGAAACCCACCTGACATTTCCGGTGAATCAAAGATTCCATGCACATAACAGCCATAGACATTTTCCTTCTGTGAACCATCCGGATGTCCTTGTTGTAGCGTATCAGAATCATTTTCTATTGTTACAAGCCCGGATGCGTGCTCATCAAGAATCGTCTCTCCCATATGGATCTCGTATCCTTCGAAAGGAAGTCCCTCCATCTCTTTCAGGATTCCTTTCATCTCGCCAAATGTTCCATGTACTCTGGTTCTATGTTTCTCTGGGCGGAACACAGTCTTTGTATCCAAAAGTCCCATTCCCTGTACAGTTCCTCCGTACTCTTCTCCTGTTGGATCTGAGATTTCCATTCCAAGCATCTGATACCCGCCACAGATTCCAAAGACCGGTTTGTTCTGTGCGCTGTGTTTCAGAACTCTTGCTTCCAGTCCGTTCTGACGCATCCACAGAAGATCGCTGATCGTATTCTTTGTTCCCGGAAGGATCACCGCATCCGGATTGCCAAACTCAGCCGGAGATGAAACATAACGCACGCTCACCTCTTCCAATGCTTCTAAAGGTGCTAAGTCAGTAAAATTAGAGATCCTTGGGAATCGGATCACTGCCAGATCAATCAGTCCCGGCTTCTCTTTTTTCTGAAATCGTTCCGTCAGGCTGTCTTCCTCATCCAGATCTAAATAAAAATACGGAACTACTCCCATTACAGGGATATCTGTCTTTTCTTCCAACATTCGAAGCCCCGGTTCCAGAATGGATACATCTCCACGGAATTTATTAATGATCGTTCCTTTGATCCGCGCTTTTTCATCCTCTTCAAGAAGCATTACGGTTCCGGCGATCTGGGCAAATACTCCACCACGATCAATGTCTCCGACAAGAAGCACCGGTGCGTCTGCAAGCTTTGCCATTCCCATATTTACAATATCATCTTTTTTCAGGTTAATTTCTGCGGGACTTCCGGCCCCTTCAATTACAATGATATCATACTTTTTTTCTAACTCATGATATGCATCCATAATTGCCGGAATATATTCCTTCTTATGACGGTAATACTCTCTTGCAGCCATCACTCCGATTGGTTTACCATTAATAATCACCTGAGAGCCTGTATCATTCGTCGGCTTAAGTAAAATTGGATTCATTATTGCTTCCGGTTCAATCCCTGCAGCTTCTGCCTGCATCACCTGGGCTCTTCCCATCTCCAGTCCTTCTTTTGTGATAAAAGAATTGAGTGCCATATTTTGGGATTTGAAAGGTGCAACTTTGTATCCATCCTGTTTCAGGACACGGCAAAGACCTGCTGCCAGTGCGCTCTTTCCGACATTTGACATCGTTCCCTGTATCATAATTGATTTCGCCATATTTTTCGCCTCCTTCACTGTTTTGACAGGATTGTTTCAAATGCCCGTAAAAGAACATCATTTTCCTCTTTTGTCCGCACCGCAATCCGATACCAGCCTTTGCTCAATCCTTTGTAGTTCCCACAATCTCGAATCAAAATCCCCTGTTCTAACAGTCGATCAAACAATGGGATTTCACTATATAATAAGAAAAAATTTGCCTTTGTTGGAATAAATCTAATCCCAAACTCACGCATTTTCTTTTCCATGCGCATTTTTTCTTCCACGATTTTGTTTCGTATTTTCTGAACTCTCTGTTCTTCTCTCTCTGTCAGCGCTTCTATCCCTGCTGCCTGTGCCGGAACCGACACGCTCCAGGGCTGACGGATCTGCTGCATCCGCTCTCTAAGTTCTCCATCCGAAGTCATTGCATATCCCAGTCTCAATCCCGGAATCCCATACATCTTCGTAAATGCCTGTACAAGAAAAAGGCACGCATGATCTGTCACCTTTTTCACCATGGTATACTTCTGCGCTTCTTCCAGAAATTCAATAAAACACTCGTCTAAAACAAGACGTATCTTCTTCTCTTCACATCGAGTAAGGATCTGTTCCATCAGCTCCGGTTCGATCACCTGGCCTGACGGATTCGACGGGGAGCATAAAAATACAAGATCAATGTCCTCTGTCAGTTCTTCCAAAAAGCTTTCTGTCAATGCAAAGTTATTCTCTCTTTTCAACTCATGATAAATGATTTCGCAGTCTACCGTCCGAAGTGCCTGTTCATATTCTGCGAAAGCCGGAATTGGAAGCAATGCTTTCTTTGGTTTTTCTGCAAGAACGACAGAAAAGAACAACTCCGCTGCTCCATTTCCGAAAAGGAAATATTCTTCCGGCAGACTTTTTTTCTCTGCCAGTCTCTTTCTGAGCCGTCTGCATTGACTGTCCGGATAAAGACTCACTTCATCCATCGATCTTTTTGCCGCTTCAAGAACTTCTTCTGACGGACCATAAGGATTTACATTAACTGAAAAATCCAGCACATCTCCATATGTATAAATGTCTCCTCCGTGTACATATTCCATGAATCATACTCCTACTTCTCTATGTGTTTCGTTTTTAACCTTAAAGTACTGCCTCCAGCTCCTCGCGATTCTCTTCCATCCATTTGATCGGCTTTGGATGTTTAATCTCCGGATCCAGAAGTTTTTCCATCCAGACCATATTATACCAGCGGTCAAATTTGTATCCACAATGATAGAATTCTCCCACCATGCGGTACCCAAGATGTGCATGGAACTGTGCGCTGTTCTTTGTCAGATATTCATCTTCAACCTCCGGATATCCAATGCATGAATATAGATTGCAAATGTTCTGAGCGTGCAGTACTTTCTCCAGTGCCTCATACAGCTTTTTACCAACTCCGGTTTTCTGCCGGTCTTTTCTTATATAAATTGTTGTTTCCACTGCCCAGTCATATGCTGCACGACCTTTGAATGCCCCTGCACAGCTATATCCAAGAATCTCGCCATTCTGTTCTGCGACCAGATACGGGTACTTTTTCATCGTCTGACGCATTCGATCTTTGAATTCTTCCAGTGACGGAACTTCATATTCGAATGTAATCACTGTATCCGTTACATATGGTGTATAGAGTGCAAGAAGTTCTTCTGCATCTTCCGTTTTTGCAAATCGAATCAATAAATCCATAACAATAAACCTCCAAAGACAACCATCATCAGTATCGTTGTCATATACATTAATTTCCCGGCACGAAGAATATCCTCCGGTTCAATCTTGCGGATTGCATTGCCGATATAATCCTTTTTATAGACTTTCCCGAAATAAACCGCATCCCCGGCTAACTGTACATCAAGCGCTCCGGCGCAGACTGCCTCTGACTGGGCGGAATTCGGACTTGCATGTTTTCTCTTATCACGCAGATAAATCTTCCACGCATTCTCCCCATCCATCCCCGTCAAAAATGCTGCCACGATCATAAACCACGCCGTCAACCTGGCTGGAATGTAATTAAATACATCATCCATCTTTGCCGGAATTCTTCCGAAATACAGATATTTTTCATTTTTGTATCCAAGCATAGAATCCATCGTATTCACTGCTTTATATAAGAATCCAAGCGGTGCGCCGCCGATCAGAAGAAATAAAAGTGGAGCCGTCACGCCGTCGGAAGTATTCTCCGCCACTGTCTCTACTGCAGCTTTCGTCACACCTTCTGCTGTAAGGTTCTCTGTGTCTCTTCCGACAATCATGGATACAGCTCTTCTTGCGCCAGGCAAGTCGTCTTCTTTTAATTTCTGATAAACCTTTTTGCTTTCTCCTACAAGACACCGCGCCGCAAATATCTGGTAACACCAGAAGGTTTCCAAAAGAAACCGTACTGCCGGATGAATCTTTCTTGCAGCAAATAAGAGTACCGCCGGTACAAGAAATGATAATGAAACTGTCAGAATCCATAAAATTCCACCTGCCAGAACTTCTCTTCTGTTTTTCTTCTCTTGTTCCGACGCAGGAATCTGACTGCACAACAGCTTCCGCAATCCTTTTTCCAACACACTGATCAGGTTTCCAATCACGCGTATCGGATGATACATCCAGACCGGATCTCCGAACATGCAATCTAACAAAAATCCTGTGATGCATGCCATAATCGTCATCTTTCCGTTCATTCTGTCACTCCTCCCAGTTTTTGAATTTCACGAAATCTATGAATCCCTGACTTCCACTCATCTTCGTCAACAAGCATTCTATATCCTCCGCCATTTTCCACCTGCCAGTGATAAAAATCTTTTTGGTCTTCCGCTAGTTGTTCCAGCACCGCCATAATCGTTCCTCCGTGAACGACAAAAGCTGCACTTTCTACATTTTCTTTGCATAATCTATCAACCTGGCAGAGCATGCCTCTCACACAACGAGAACGGAATTCCTTCTGCTCCTCCCCTTCCGGAAATGCAATCGTTCCACCGGAATCCAGCCATGCCTGATATTCTTCTCTATCTTTCAGTTCTTCATATGTCTTACCTTCAAAGATACCAAAATCACATTCTTTCAGCAACGATTCCTGTTGTATCTGCACCTCTGGATAAATCAACTCTGCCGTTTGAATACATCTCTTCATTGGGCTGACAATCACTTGCTCTACCTGTGGATAGCTATCTATTTTATATTTCTGTTTAAAGTTCAGTACTTCCTGTTCTGATAGTTCTTCATCTGTACTTCCAATATATTGTCTCTTTTCATTGCCCGGTGTCTTCAAATGCCGGATCAAAATAAGCTCCATAAATCACTCCAAAAAAATCTATTTTATTTCATTTCTATAATAAAGCATCTATCATAAAACATTTATATGCAATAACATTTCTAGAATAATGCAAGCACTGCCAGCATAAACAGTTCACATAACTGCAGGAAGTATCCGGCAAGATCACCCGTAATACCTCCAAACTGTTTTCTGCTAAACTGATAATAATAAAAGAAAACAGCAAGTCCGACAACTGCTGCTGCCACTCCGCATAAACCTGCTGTCAGATAGAATCCAACTCCGGCTGCCAATAGCCAGAAGATCAATACAATCCTTACATTTCTCTTCTGTGCGCCATCCTGAAATGTCCTGAGCAGCCCACTGTTCTTCGCCGCCGGAAATGTCACAACAGAAATCCCACTCAATGAACGTGAAAACACGAACACGAGTGCTGATGCAAACAGGCGTTCTGTTCTCATTTCACTAAAAATCCCCACACACAAAAGGAAATAACAGCAAAGACTGATGATCGCAAATGCTCCCGTATGAGGGTCTTTCAGAATCTCCAGCTTCTTCTCCCGGTCTCCATAAGAACTTTTTGCGTCCATCGTATCTGCGAATCCATCCAGATGAATTCCTCCTGTTATAAAAACCGGAATCAAAGTCAGTACAACTGCATAAAAGAAAGTTTCTTCTCCCTTCCATACTGTGATTAGATTCCCGGCAACTATTTCCAATACTCCAATTATAACTCCGACCAATGGGAAAAAGCACATCGCATATCTCATATTTTTTTCATTCCAGTCAACCCGCGGCATCGGAATCTTAGAATACATTGCGATTGCAATGATCATTGCGTTCAATAACCACATTTTTCTTACTCCTCATCTTCACTTAAGTTCTTCATACTGCTCTACTTTAATCTCTTCAAAGGTACTCATCTTCCGATAAACATTCACACCCATCTCAAGAAGTGGAATTGCTGCAACTGCACCACTGCCTTCTCCAAGAGACATATTTGCATCAATCAGATATGGAAGTTTCAGCTCTTCTAAGACCATTCGCCCCGCCGGTTCTCCCGAGCAATGTGATGCCAGGATATAATCTGCCGTCTCCGTTACCATTCGTACTGCACATAATGCTGCTGCAGAAGAGATAAATCCATCGATCAGAACTGGAATATGATAGATCGCACCTCCGAGAAATGCACCTGTCATTCCGGCAATATCAAGCCCTCCGACTTTGGACAAGACATCTAAAATATCTTTCTTGTCTGGCTGATGCTTTTCAATTGCTCTCTCAATTGCACGAATCTTTCTATTCAGCCCTTCTGAACTAAGGCCTGCGCCTCTCCCTGTCACATTTTCTACACTTTCATCAAGCAGAACGGACACAACAGCACTGCTGGTCGTTGTATTTCCAATCCCCATCTCACCGGTTGCGATCAGATCATACCCTTGTTCTGCCAGCTCCTTGACCTTTCGTATGCCAATAAGAACGGCTTGCGCAGCCTGTTCTCTTGACATTGCAGGTTCTTCCACCATATTCTTCGTTCCATACATCACTTTGTCTTTTGGTTTCGTGACAGATGGAACGTCTTTCACCATTCCAACATCGATTGGAAATACGTCCACTCCGGCTGTCTCTGCCATAATACATACGCTCGTCGCACATTTTGTAAAATTGTCTGCAACGATTGCTGTCACTTCCTGCCCGGTCTGAGTCACTCCTTCTGAGACAACCCCGTTATCCGCACAAAAGATCAGCAAGCCTTTCTTTTTAATCTCAAAATCTGCTTCTCTTCGGATTCCTGCCATTCGGATCACAG
>OLNU01002614.1_pt1 | contig 10573 bp, 9 predicted proteins | sample 1672241 | NCBI WGS metagenome assembly OLNU01 (sample SAMEA3136663, study PRJEB25190) | human gut metagenome | biome: human gut; feature: human-associated habitat; material: faeces | place: Austria | collected 2013 | reverse complement strand
GGTGAGAAAAAATGACAAATAAACCTTGTGGAAATCACATAGTGTTGTTGACACAAGTCAAATGAGGCGTTAGAATAATGCTAAAAGCAGAAGACAACAGAGGAATACGAGAAAGGGACGATGAGGGAATGGCAGGAGAAAAATACAGGTATCATAAGATATACGGGACGATTCACTTTATCCCAAGGTGCTGTGGACATGGAGATACAAGCAAACCGGGACGCAAAAAAGAGAATTTCGGAGAGTGCTTTACTTATGAAGAAGCTGTCGAACGTTTGAAGGCAAGTAACGTAATAGGGAAAAAGTGTACTGTATGCAAATGGGAAAAGGGAGAGTGAAAAGCGATGGGAAAGGAAGAACTTATCCAGTACTTTGAAGATGCAATAGCGCTTGAAACAGAGATTGTTACTCAAGAAAACCTTGTAAGCCAGTTTGAAGCGATGAGCGAAAATAAAAAACCTGTATTGGTCGAGAGAAAAGTTCAGGTGGCAGAACCGGATCCGAACGGACTTGATTCAGAAACAAATGCAGCTACGTTTTTTCTTGGAACCTTTACCGTTGTATTTTTATTTGTGCAACTTATGGAATTCAGTGCGGCAGAACCGAGCTTCTGGCCGTTAATAGGAATGGCTATTTTAGATGGAATAGTACTCGCTATTTACCTGCCAGAAAAGAAGAAGTGGAAGGAAGCATATTCGAAACAGAGGGATATGTATAACGAAGATTGTGATTTGTGTCGAAAAGAAAATGAAAATAGAAAGGAGGAATTTATCTATAATCAGGAATGCTGGAAGGATTCCTGCACAAAAATGAGAACAACCCTTGAAAAGCCGCTGAAGGAAACAAAGGAAAATCTGGAAAGAGTATATGCAAAGAACATTATTTATCCGAAATATAGAAATCTGCCTGCATTGACAAGCATATATGAGTATTATGTTACGGGAAGATGCGAAGAACTGTCAGGACCTTATGGCGCATATAACTTATACGAGGATGAAGTTAGAAAAGACAAGATTATTTCTCAACTGAATACAGTTATAGCCAATTTGGAACAAATCAAGCAGAACCAATATAAATTGTATGAACAGGTTTGTCAGATTCAAAGCAATACAAATAGAATGGTACGGGAATTGAATGCAATCAAAGGATATGTGATTGAACTGACCAATCTTACGGCATTGAATACTTACTATAATGGAGTAACGGCGCTGAATACGAGGATAATGACATCGTATATGTGATTCGAGTATTTTACAGGGCATCTTTAAGCGTATACGATGCTAAAATCAGAGTGAAGAAGAAATAAATGAACTTAATAACTTAACAAATTTTATATTCGCATTTCTGCCGACGCGGCTTCCCCTCCGCGCCGGCATTTTTCTTTACAGCGAATCCCATCGCTTTTTTTGTCCGTAAGCCTTGCCAATTTCGCGGTTAGAGGGTACAATAGACAATGTGTAGATAGGAGTATGAGCATGCAGGAAACGTTTGTCGGTCGCCTACGGGGTGCGTGCGCCGTTTTGCCGGGCAGTCATGTGCTGGTTGCGGTCAGCGGCGGCGCGGATTCGACGGCGCTGCTTTGTTTTTTCTGCGAAATTCGGGAAACATACCCGATTTCCGTCTCCTGCGCACATGTGGAGCACGGCATTCGCGGCGCGGCCTCGGAGGAGGACATGCGCTTTGTGAAAGCGTTGTGCGAACAAAAGAACGTTCCGTTTTACGGCGGACGGGTTGACGCGCCGGGTTACGCGCGGGCGCACGGGTGCGGCCTTGAGGAAGCGGCCAGAGCGCTGCGCTACGATTTTCTTGAGAAGACGGCGGAGGCCGTCGGCGCGGACGCAATCGCGTTGGCGCATCATCGGGGGGATCAGGCGGAGACCGTGCTGCTTCACGCGGCGCGGGGGAGCGATATCCGCGGGCTTTGCGCGATGCGCTGGCGGCGGGGGAAGCTCATTCGTCCGCTATTGGACGCGGAGCCGGAGGCGCTGCGCGCGTATCTGCGGCGCATCGGTCAGCCGTGGCACGAGGACGAAACCAACGCCTGCGAGGATTACGCGAGAAACCGGATTCGCCGTTCGGCGCTGCCTGCGCTGGCGGCGGCTTATCCCGACGCACAGGGGGCGCTTGCGCGGCTGGCCGCATCGGCGCAGCGGGATGAGGATTACTTTGCCAAGCGGCTTGACGAGCTGGGGCTCGGCACGCCGCTGAAGCTGGTCAACGGCGCGTGTCTGCCGCGGGAAAAGCTCGAGGGGCTGCATCCGGCGCTGGCCGGTCGGGCGCTGGTCGGACTGATTGAGCGCGCAGGCGCGCCGACGCAGAGCGCACAGACGATCTCGCAGCTGCTGGACGGTCTGCCGGGGCGGGGCGCAATGAACCTCTCCGGGGGCGCTCGGGCAGAGATCGGCGCGCGGTATGTCGCCATCCTCCGCGCGGAGCAAGCCGTCGCCGAAACGCCGCTCAACCTGTCGGGGACGACCGAAACGCCGTTTGGCACGTTCATCGTCCGCCGAGCCGAACCGGGGGAGACGGGCGACGGCGTACACAGCCAGACCGTAGACGCAGACCGATTGGCGGGCGCGGTGATCGCGCCGTGGCAAAGCGGCGAGGCGATGACGCCGTTCGGGGCGAAAAGCCCGGTGCGGATGAAGAAGCTGCTGGAAGACGTGGAGCACGCGCTGCGCAGAAGCGTGCCCGTGCTCAAAAACGGAGAAAACACACTGCTATGGATGCCGGGCGTTCGTCCGGCTGAGATATGCCGCGGCGGGGGCGGAAACCGCGTGCTGATTGCGTTTGTCAATCGGTTCGAAGGCGATTTTCGCTCGGCGGCGGCAAACCAATATTTCAATTCAGGGGGAACAAAAGCATGAGTGAGCAAAGAAAAACGTATGCCGATCTGAAGGATGAACTGCTGATTACGCGCGACCAGATTGCGGTGCGCGTCAAGGAAATGGGCGCGGAAATCACGCGCGACTTCGAAGGCAAGGATCTGACTGTGATCTGCATCCTCAAGGGTGCGGTGGTGTTTTTCGTGGATCTGATCCGCGAAATCGACCTGCCGATGACGATGGATTTCATGGCGATTTCCAGCTATGGCAGCGCGACCAAGTCCTCCGGCGTGGTGCGCATCCTCAAGGATCTGGACAAGCCGATCAACGGCAAGGACGTGCTCATCATCGAGGACATCGTCGATTCCGGCATGACGCTCTCCTTCCTCAAGGAGAATCTGCTCAGCCGCGGCGCGGCCTCGCTGCATATCGCCACGCTGCTGGATAAGCCGGAGCGCCGCCGCGTGCCGCTGCATGTGGATTATTCCGGCTTCACGATTCCGGATGAGTTCGTCGTCGGTTACGGCCTTGATTACGCGGAAAAGTATCGCAACCTGCCGGATATCGGCGTACTGCGCCCGGAAATCTATGAATAATACGCTTTCGCCGCGGCGCAGGCCGCGTCAACTGGAGGTTCCCATTGAAAAAATCATATAAGGGCTTTCCGATTTACGCGCTGATTATCATCGGCGTGCTGATTGCGACGCAGCTTTTCTCCTCGTCGTTCAGCAGCCAGCGCGGGCAGAAAATCGAGGCGGCCAAGCTGTTTGAATATATCGACAGCGGTGTGATCGACGCCGTCGCGCTGGAGAGCAGCACGGCCTACGCGCACATGAAGGCGAGCTCCATTCCGCTTTCCGCGTTTTCCAATGCGGCGTATGATTTCAGCGCCGTCATTTCGCGGGATACGTTTGTGGAGACCTGCCGCCAGCTTGCCGCCAGAAAAGCGGGCAAGCCGCTGGAGGACATCACGGAGATTGACCTCGGGTTTGACCTGATCTATCTGCCGCAGCCCGCGACGCCGTGGCTGCTGGATATGCTGCCGTATATCATTATGACCGTCGGTCTGATGGTGTTCTGGCTGATGATGATGCGCCAGCAGGGCGGTGGCGGCGGCAAAATGATGACCTTCGGCCACAGCCCGGCGCGCGTGTTCGAGCCGGACGGCAACCGCATCACCTTTGCGGACGTTGCCGGCGCGGTGGAAGAGAAGGAAGAGATGCAGGAGCTGGTCGAGTTCCTCAAGAACCCGCGCCGGTTTACGGCGGTCGGCGCGCGGATTCCCAAGGGCGTGCTGCTCGTCGGCCCGCCCGGCACGGGCAAAACGCTGCTGGCCAAGGCCGTCGCGGGCGAGGCGGGCGTGCCGTTCATGTCCATCTCCGGTTCGGATTTTGTGGAGATGTTTGTCGGCGTGGGCGCGAGCCGCGTTCGCGACCTGTTCGATCAGGCGAAGAAGCACGCGCCGTGCATCGTCTTTATCGACGAAATCGACGCGGTGGGCCGCAGGCGCGGCGCGGGCATGGGCGGCGGCCACGACGAGCGCGAGCAGACGCTCAACCAGCTTCTCGTCGAGATGGACGGTTTTGCGGTGAACGAGGGCGTGATCGTGCTGGCGGCGACGAACCGCAAGGATATTCTCGACCCGGCGCTGCTGCGTCCCGGCCGGTTTGACCGGCAGATCACCGTCGGCTATCCCGACGTGCGCGGCCGCGAGGCGATTCTGCGCGTCCACGCGAAGGAGAAGCCGCTGGCGGATGACGTCGATCTGGCGAACATCGCCAAGCGCACGCCGTATTTCGCGGGCGCGGATCTGGAAAACATTATGAACGAGGCCGCGATTCTCTGCGCGCGCGAGGGCAAGGAGAAGATCACCATGCGCCACCTGAACGACGCGATTGAGCGCGTGCAGATGGGGCCGGAAAAGAAGAGCCATATCGTCAGCGACGAGGACAAGCGCCTTGTTGCCTGCCACGAGGCGGGTCACGCGATTGTCGGCGAGCTGCTGGGCGGCTGCGACGACGTGCATCTGGTGACGATCATGCCGCGCGGCGGGAGCGGCGGCCACACGCTGCTGCTGCCGGACAAGGAGAGCGATTTCACCACCCGCACGCAGCTTCTGGACTTTGTGGCGATGGCGCTTGGCGGCTATGCGGCCGAAACGCTCGTCATGGGACAGATGTCCACCGGCGCGAGCAGCGACTTGCAGCGCGCGACCGATATCTGCCGCCGGATGGTGACACAGTACGGCATGAGCGACGACATGGGGCCGATCTATCTCGGCGGCGACCACGACGAGGTGTTCCTGGCGCGGGATTACGGCCAGCAGAGCCGCACGTACAGCGAGGACGTCGCGGCGCGGATCGACGCGGAGGTGCAGCGCAAGATGAACGACGCGCTCGCCCGCGCGACGGCGATTCTCAAGGAGCATCGCGCGCAGCTCGACGGCCTCTCCGACCTGCTGGTGGAGAAGGAAACGATCGACCGCGCGGAGTTCGTGGCCTTCCTCAAGGGCGAACCCTGCCCCGAAAAGAAGGAAGAAAACGTGCTCAGGGAGCCGGAACAGGTTTAACAGACAGGCGGACGCCGTGCCGAAAAAGGCGCGGCGTCTGCTTTTCCCTATCGCGCGGCCAAACTGCGCGACACGGAAAGGCAATGACCATGGGAGGAACGACATGAAAGCGGATTTGCACCTTCATTCCACCGCGTCGGACGGGACGCTCGAACCGGGCGAGCTGGTCGCGCTGGCGGCGGAATTGGGCTTTACCCATCTGGCGCTGACGGATCACGACAGCGTGGACGGGCTTGCGCGCGCGACGGACGCGGCGCGGGATTGCGGCGTGACGCTGATCCCCGGCGTGGAGCTGAGCTGCGGCGCGCAGAAGGAAATTCACATTCTCGGTTACGGGTTTGATCCATACGACGAGCGGGTGCTGGAATTCTGCCGCACACGCACGATGGAGCGCCAGGAGCGCGCGGCGAAGATGGTGCGTCAGCTTTGCGAAAACGGCGTGGAGATTTCGCTGGATCGCGTGATGGAGCTGGCGCGCGGCGTGGTGGCGAGGCCGCACGTGGCGCGCGTGCTGGTGGAGGCGGGCTACGCCAACTCAGTGAGCAGCGCGTTTGACAAGTATCTGCTGCCGGGAAAATGCGGCTACGTGCCCAAGGCGGAGGTGAAGGTCGCGGAGGCGGCCAAGCTGATTGCGGGCGCGGGCGGCATCGCCGTTCTTGCTCATCCGATGGAATTGAAGATGGGCGAAATGACGCTCGAATCGCTCGTGCACGAGTGGCACGGGCAGGGACTCGCGGGGATCGAGGTATATCACCCGAGCGCGGCGAACAACAGCCTGCCGTTCCTGCTGCATTTGGCCGAGCGGGAGGGGATGCTCGTGACCGGCGGCAGCGATTTCCACGGGCCGCAGGTTCGCCAGAGCTGCATCGGCGATGGGCTTGACCGCTGGACGACGGCGGAGGCGGACGTTCAAAAGCTGCTGAACCGAATCGGGCTTTGATCGGGCTTGAATCGAGCTTGAATGGAGCTTGAATAGAGCTTTTGCGGAACGGTGAAATGAAACCACACGGATACGCATAATATGGAATCAAAGGCGAGGTGATCGAATTGCCGACGATGACACAGGCGGGCTACACGCCCCCGCAGAAAAGCGCGCCGACGCGGGCGAACCCGCCGGGAAAGCCGAAAAAACCGAAAAAAAACAGAAAACAGAAAAAGGGAATCGGCGCGGCCGGCATTGTTTCGCTGGTGATCTTTCTGATTGCGGTGCTGATCGGCTCCTGCGCGCTGTTTCTGTATGCGCAGACCGCGCCATACAGCGACACGTTTTTGCCGGGAACGACGGTTTCCGGCTATGCGCTTGGCGGGTTGACGGCGCAGGAGGGGGCGGCAGCGCTGGCGATGCTGACCGACGACGCGGTTGACGCATGGCGGTATACGCTGACGTGGGGCGACCAAACCTATACGCTGGACAGCGCGGCGATTTCGCTTTCCGTCGATGTCGCCGCGACACTCGATCCGCTCTGGCAGATTGGCCGCGACGGGAATATGCTCACGCGGTATCTGGCGATGCTGTCCCTTCGCGGGGACGGATGCGCGGAAAAGCCGGTGCTGACGTATGACATGGACGCGGCGGATGCGTTTTTGAGCGATATCAAGGCGCAGGTTGACCGCGCCAGCGTGGATGCGACCGTGACCTATGTGCAGGGCAACAGCGAGCCGTTCCGCTTTACGGATGAGCAGACCGGGCTGGAATTGGAGACAGACGCCATCCGCGCGCGGATGGAAGCGGCCATTTTGAGCCTGTCGCCGGGGACGGAAGCGCTTCAGCCGAAGGAGATTTCGCCCAATGTCTACCGCGCGGAGCTTGAAAACGCGACGGTGCTGCGCGCGAAGGTGGTCATGCCGCTTTCCGGCAGCGCGGCGGCGCAGGAGAACGCGGCGCTGGCGGCGGCGCAGTTTCAGAACGTGCGGCTTGAAGCGGGCGAGCGCCTTTCCTTCAACCAGACCGTCGGTCTGCGCACGGATGAATCCGGCTACGTGCAGGCGGAAGAACCGGCCTACGGGCAGGATATCTCCGGCATCGGCGGCGGCGCCTGCCAGGTGTCCACGGCGCTGTATCGTCTGGCGCTGCTCGGCGGACTGGAGGTTGCGGAGCGCAGCGCGGCGGTCTATCCCGTTCCCTATTGCGAGGCGGGGCAGGAGGCGGCGGTCTCCGATCAGGGGCTGGATCTGGTCTTTGTCAACAATACGCAGACGCCGCTGTTCCTGACGGCGCGCGTTTACGGCACGGACGACGGACAGACGATGGAGCTTCAGCTCATCGGCCAGCCGACGGACGGTCGGTTTGCGCTTGAAAGCGAAATAGAGACGATCGACGCGCCGGATGAGCCCGTCTATGTGCGCGACAGCGAGGGACGCTACGCGACGTATACCGACGAGCGCATCCCCGTGGGCGAAGCGATGCCCGGCTGCCGCGCGACGGTGAAGCGGGTCAATGAAAGCACGGAGCAGACCGAGATCATCTCGGAGGATACATACGACGCGGCGGCGCAGATTGTCTACGTCGGCGTTCAGCGAAGGGATTAAGGAAAAAAACAAATCAAATATACAGGGAGGAAAACAGCATGGAAAAGGTTTGCTTTAAGACGAAAAAGGGCCCGGCGGCGCTCGGACCGTATTCCACGGCGACGATTTACGGCGGCGTGATTTACCTGAGCGGCATGATCGGCGTGAACCCGCAGACCGGCAAGGCGCCGGAGGGCGGCACGCTGGCGCAGGCGGCTCAGGCGTTTGAAAACATCAAAACCGTGCTCGGCGAATTGGGCGCGGACACGGCCGATGTGCTCAAGACGACGGTTTATCTGACCAACATGGCGGATTTCGGCGAGGTCAACAAGCTCTACGCCGAGGTGTTCGGCCCGGATTATCCGGCGAGAACCTGCGTGGAGGTTTCCGCGCTGCCGATGGGGCTTTCCATCGAGGTGGAGTGCATCGCCCGCGCTAAGTAAACCATGAAAAAAGCGTCCAAGGCAAAACAGACCGCTCGTCTGTTTTGCCTCGGACGTTTGCTGCAAAAGGGGAAAACGCGCTCGGCTTTTATTTCGGCTCTTACGACGACGGATGTGAAAGCGGAGCGTTTCGCATGCGGCGAGCGCCGCGTGTGTCAGAAAAAAAGGAGGCGTCCCACTGTGAGAGAGAGCTTTTCTCCGCAGGAAATCCGCTATTTGAAGCTGCTGCGCAAGCAGTATCGAACCATTCAGGAGGCGTCCGCCGAGGTGGCGCATCTTCGCGCCGTGCTGCGCCTGCCCAAGGGCACCGAGCATTTCCTTTCGGATCTTCACGGCGAGCACGCCGCCTTCCTGCATATTCTGCATAACGCGAGCGGCGTCATCAAGCGCAAGATCAACGACCTATACGGCGATATCCTGTCCAGCCACGAGCGGGACATGCTCTCCACGCTGATCTATTACCCGGACGAGAAGCTGGCGCTGCTCAAAAAGCAGGGGATTGTCAATGCGGAATGGTATCGGCTGACGATCTATCGGCTGCTCGAGGTCTGCCGGATGTGCTCGGTGAAATACACCCGCAAGCGCGTGCGCGACGCGATGCCCAGAGGGATGGGCGCGCTGATGGAGGAAATGCTGCTCAGCGACAACACGCCGGACAAGGAAGGCTATTACCGCGAGGTGATGCAATCCATACTGGAAACCGGGCAGTCCGACGCGATGATTATCGCGCTCAGCGGCGTGATTCAGGCGCTGGCCATCGACAGGCTGCACATTATCGGCGATATCTTTGACCGCGGGCCGCGCGCCGATCTGATTATGGACGCGCTGGAAAACTACCATCAGGTCGATGTGCAGTGGGGCAACCATGACATCGCGTGGATGGGCGCGGCGGCGCTCTCGGAGGCCTGCATCGCGCAGGTGATCGTGACCTCCGTGAAATACGGCAATCTGGAAACGCTCGAGGTCGGCTACGGCATTTCGCTGCGCCCGCTGGCGACGCTGGCCGCCGCCTACTATGCGGATGACCCGTGCGAGGCGTTTTTGCCGCGCGACAACGGCGAGGAGCTGCACGAGGACGAGATGGAGCTGGCGCGCATGCACAAGGCCGCCGCCATTCTGCAATTCAAGCTCGAAGGGCAGCTGCTCAGCCGCCATCCGGAATACCGCATGGAGAGCCGCCGGATTCTGCACCACATTGATTTTGAAAACAGGACGGTGGAGATCGACGGAAAGGCGTATCCGCTGCGAAGCTGCGCGTTCCCGACGATTGACCCCGCCGATCCGTATGCGCTCACGCCGCTTGAACGCGAGGTGATGGAGCGCATGGTGCTGGAATTTGCCCATTCCGAAAAGCTCCAGCGGCATGTTCAGTTTTTATACAGCGCGGGCGGCATGTACCTGCGCTGCAACGGCAATCTGCTCTATCATGGCTGCATCCCGATGGAGAAAAACGGCGATTTCGCGGCGGTTCCCGTCCATACGGACGAGGCGCTGCGCGGGCGCGAAGCGATTGACGCGGCGGACGTCAAGGCGCGTCAGGGCTATTTCTCCACGCCGGGCACGCTGGAGCGCGAGGACGGGCAGGACTTTCTGTGGTATCTGGGCAGCGGCCCCAATTCGCCGCTGTTCGGCAAGGACAAGATGGCGACGTTCGAGCGCTATTTCGTCGCGGACAAGACGACGCACGTTGAAAACAAAAACCCCTATTACGATTTCCAGAACGACGAGCAGACCGCGCTGCGGATTCTCGGCGAATTTGGCTTATCCGATTCGGGGTTCATCATCAACGGCCATGTGCCGGTCAAGCTCGGTCAGGGCGAAAGCCCGATTCGCGCCGGAGGCCGCCTGCTCGTCATCGACGGCGGCTTATCCCGCGCGTATCAGCCGGTGACGGGCATCGCGGGGTACACGCTCATATTCACCTCGCATGAATTGAATCTGGTCGCGCACCAGCCGTTTGAATCGACGGCGGCGGCGATTTCCGCCGAGCAGGACATTCATTCCGTGCAGAGTCTGGTCAAGCGGATGCCGCATCGCCTGCTGATCGACGACACGGACGACGGCGAGGATCTGCGCTGCCGCATTGACGACCTGATGCGGCTGATTACGGCTTATCGAAAGGGCGTTATCAAGGAAGCGCGCAGCTGATGCGGCCTTCTGGCGCAAAGCGCGAGTCGGCGGAAGTTGGCTTTTCGAACGCGCTGCGCCCGAAGAATCATTTGGTCAAG
>OLNU01002607.1_pt1 | contig 10597 bp, 7 predicted proteins | sample 1672241 | NCBI WGS metagenome assembly OLNU01 (sample SAMEA3136663, study PRJEB25190) | human gut metagenome | biome: human gut; feature: human-associated habitat; material: faeces | place: Austria | collected 2013 | reverse complement strand
ACTGCAAACCGTAGTCAGGCTCCGGCTATTCAGGTACGTTATGCTGATATCCTGCTGAACTATGCAGAGGCATTGGCTGAACTGGACGGTGCAAACAATGCCAGCGAAATTCAGAAAGCTTTGCATCCGTTGCGCGTTCGTGTGAACATGCCGGATGTAGATTTCGACCGCGAATATAATACTGACGCTGATTATCCGTTCCATAACCTCGACAAGTACATTCAGGCTATGCGTCGTGAACGTCGTGTGGAGAAAGCACTCGAAAACTGTCGTCTGACAGATTTATCTTAAGACAATTATTTTATCGTTTTTTTTTAAATTGCATCCGTAATCTTAAATACAATGAGAATATGAAAAAGCTCTTCTTTATCGTTTCGCTTCTGGCATTGAGTCTGGGTTGTCTGACTTCCTGCAATGATTCCGAAAAACCTTCGGCTGACTACGAATGGGACTTTAACGTTTCCGATATTGTGCTGCATGTTACCAGTCAGGAAGGAACGAATCTGCTGGATGCCGGTGTTGCCGGAAATATTCTTGAAAACGATATCCGGATAGAATATGCCGGAGAAGTTTATCCGTTGGCAGATGAAACCGGAAGAGGTGGACAGCCGGAATCCGATGTACCAGCCACACGTATGCTTTTACCGGCTTGGAACGGACTTTCTCTGGGAATGACAGACGACTGCGGACCTTGCCTGAAGTTCGGTGAGTTTGGTCCGACCAAGATGTATAAGAATGAATGTTTTACGCTCGATTTAGGTACAGGGCGTACGTGGAACATATCGTTTGATTTTTGGGTGGACGGAATAAATACAGACAATCCTGTCGTACACTCCAGCCTGTATGTAGACGGAGAGAAGATGGACTTTCCGCTGGCGGAGATTAGACTGGACTGATACGTACCCCGTATCATATCCGGTCCGCTTCTACATACCCGTGCATCACGGCATAGATGGCAAGCCCCGAAACCGACTTGATACCGAGTTTCTCGGTGATGTTCTTTCGGTGCGAAATAACCGTCGTCAGGCTGATGTTCAGTTTATCGGCTATTTCCTTGTTGATAAGCCCTTTGGTAATCAGAGTCAGTACCTCTATTTCACGAGGCGACAGATCATGCTCCTGCTGCATTTCCTGCGGTGATACGGGATGATGTGTCGCCTCGTGTCCCTGTTTCCGCATCTGCATGATGGCTTTCACCAGCTTGTCCTGAGGCAGGCAGACATTCAGCGTGGGAATGCCGCTCAGTGAAGGCTGTTCGCCTGCCGCCAGCACGATAGTCTTCGGACGGCGTGCCAGAAAGAACGACGTATGCTCGAAGTATGTCTGTGCCGAAACAAAATAATGGCTGTACATATCCGGCGTATCGTCTATCAGTCTGGCGAACGACGAAAATCTGCGGATGGTCGCTACGGGGATAAGTTCTTCCAGAATGGTCTGCAAGCCCAGTGCTGTCAGCGTATTCTGTTCTACGATTGCTATTTCAGGAGTATGTTGCATCTTGGTTATAGGTTATGTTTTTCACACAGGTTCATTGATTCCTGTTGGAGGAATGCTATATCAAAGAAACGATTGAAAAAGGCTTTTAGTTTTTCCAAAACCGTTTTTATTTCTCATTTTTACTCTTTTTCGTTCGGAAATGGATCTGTCTTCGTCTGTTGTACCTGCTCGTTTATCTATCGATTTATAATGTGTTCAGTTCAATTGCGACCGCAGTGCGGACGCAATTGAATGAAGTTTATGATTACTATCCGGTAAAAAGTTTTAAGTTACTGATAGTTCGCTGATAGGTAATTGATTATTGCACATTTAGGTGCTACTGCTTATTTACAGAAACCATACTGCAACTATTCATTTTATCGGGTACTGATAACAGTTTATAAGGATGCTGTGAGATTAATTCCTCTGCAAGTACGCCGCTACGGCATCGGCACACCGTTCGCCGTCGATACCTGCCGACACGATACCGCCTGCATAGCCCGCACCCTCTCCGCAAGGGAACAGCCCCTCTACGGTGACGTGCTGCAAGGTTTCATTGTCGCGCACGATGCGGATAGGAGCCGAGGTACGTGTTTCCACGGCAATCATCACCGCCTCGTTGGTCAGGAAGCCGTGCGAGCTCTTGCCGAACAACTGGAAGCCCCGGCTCAGACGACTGCTGATGAATTTCGGCATCCAGAAATGAAGCGGCGAAGAAACCAGTCCCGGGCTGTACGATGTGTCGGGCAGGTCGTAGCTCACCTTCCGGTTGATGAAGTCCGCCATACGCTGCGAAGGAGCCGTCTGCCGCATGTTACCCTGCTGCCAGCAGAGTTGCTCCAGTTTCTCCTGAAAGTGCATTACAGCCAGTGTATGTACGCTTCCCTCGGGCAGTTTTCCCGAACGGGCAATCAGTTCTTCGGTCTGCGCTTCTGCCGAACCCTGAATGGTTTCACACTCCTGAAGCTGCAAGTCGGGCAGGAGCAGGTCTTCGGGACGCAATTCTACCACCATGCCGGAGTTGCTCCACTTCGTGCCACGGTTGCTGGGACTCATGCCGTTTACCACCAGCTGGTGAGGCCCGCTGGCTGCCGGAACCACAAATCCTCCCGGACACATGCAGAAGCTGTACACCCCTCTGCCTTCTACCTGCTGCACGAAGCTGTATTCGGCTGCCGGCAGATACTTTCCGCGTCCGTTCTTGTTGTGGTACTGAATCTGGTCGATCAGCATCGACGGATGCTCCAGACGTACCCCTACGGCGATACCCTTGGGTTCGATGGTCACCCCGTTGGCATACAGCCAGCGGTATACGTCGCGTGCCGAATGTCCCGTAGCCAGAATCACCGGACCGTGGAAAGTCTTTCCCGTATTCGTTTCAATGCCTGCTACCTTGTTGTCCTTGATGAGCAGGGCATCCATGCGTGTCTGGAAGTGCACCTCTCCGCCACAGGCGAGGATGGTGTTTCGCATGTTTTCAATCACCCTCGGCAACTTGTCGGTTCCGATGTGCGGATGCGCGTCTATCAGGATAGATGTGCTTGCTCCGTGCTGGCAGAACACGTTCAGAATCTTGTCCACGCTGCCACGCTTCTTGCTGCGCGTGTACAGCTTGCCGTCGGAGTAAGCTCCCGCACCTCCTTCACCGAAACTGTAGTTCGATTCCGGGTCCACCTTGTGTTCACGGCTGATGCGGGCAAGATCCGTCTTGCGGTCGCGTACGTTCTTTCCGCGCTCCACCACTACCGGACGCAGTCCCAGCTCTATCAGGCGCAGGGCAGCAAACAGACCGCCCGGTCCGGCACCCACCACAACCACCTGAGGCTTACCCTCCACGTTGCGGTATTCCGTCCGTACGAACTCCTCTTCGGTAGGCGTTTCGTTGATGAACACCTGCACCTTCAGGTTCACGAAGATGGTCCGCTGGCGGGCATCGATGCTCCGTTTCAGCACCCGTACGGCGTGGATGGTACGAATGTCGAGCCCCTTCTCGCGGCTCACGTATTGTTTGATATGCTGTTCGCTGGCTGCCTGCTCGGGCAGAACTCTTAACTGGTATTCTTGTATCATAAATGGTTGTTTTTGTTTACTATGAATCAGAGTCAGGTTTAAATGATAATAAGCTGTCTGTATTGAAGCGGTCGAAGTCTGAGCTGAAGAGCCTGTCTTGTATGATGCGATATTTCTCAAATTCCGTTTCTGCAAAAGACTTGGCAAATTCGGCTGTTATTTTTCCAGCAGCTGTCAGTACGGCATCACCTCCAGCTTCGAGAATGATGTCGATACGTTTAGCCCAGTCCTCCATGCTCATAGGAATATGCCGGTTTGCCATACGTTCTGCCATATCGAGAACCGCATTGACCAGTCGTCCCATATCTTCGAGTTCCGTTTGTTTCAAATAATTTTTTGCCACGCTTACATCCGGTTTTACGATTTTACCGTCGGGAGCATTTTCCCATGTTGTAAGTCCCATGTGTTCCTTTTCTGCGTTGGCGCGTGCCACTATAAGCTCGGCTGCTGTATGCCCGTGAACGGCATAATGCATTTTGTTTTGTACTTTTTTGAAAAACGCGCGTGTAGTAGGTGCATCCTTGTTGTAATCGATGGCCGTAGCGTAAATATCTGTCAGCTTTTGGTAAAACCTACGTTCGCTCAGTCGTATTTCCCTGATTTCGGCAAGCAGATGTTCAAAGTAGTCAACACTGATAAACGCTCCGTTTTCCATACGCTTCTTGTCTATCACATAGCCACGTATGGCAAATTGGCGTAACACATAAGTACACCACTGGCGAAACTGGGTAGCACGTACGGAGTTCACCCGGTAGCCAACAGATATAATGGCATCAAGATTATAAAACCGGGTGTTGTACATTTTCCCGTCGGAGGCAGTTGTTTCCATTTTGGAAATAACTGAATTTTCATTCAGCTCACCATCTTCGAATATATTTTTCAGATGCTTGCTGATGGCTGGCACTCCTATGTCGAACAGCTCGGCTATTGCTTTTTGCGTAGCCCAGATTGTTTCGTCTTTATAGAGCACTTGTATACCGTTCTCTTTTCCTTCAAGTTGGAAAATGAGAAATTCTGCCGTACTGTTTCGTATGTTGAATTTCTTTGCCATAAATTATCTTGTTAGCACTCTTTTACCCGAACAGCTGTCGGAAAGCCTCTTCCACCTTGCGTACGGGCACCAGTTCGATCTTGATCTTCTTGCGGTCCAGTCCCTGCAGGTTATGCTTGGGTACGAGCATCCGTGTGAAGCCCAGCTTTTCCGCCTCGCTGATGCGCTGCTCGATGCGGTTTACGGGACGGATTTCTCCGCTCAGTCCCACTTCGCCCGCCATACATACTCCCGCTTCAATCTCCGTGTCCATGTTGCTCGACAGGATGGCACTGATTACCGCCAGGTCGATGGCCGGATCGTTCACCTTCAGTCCTCCCGCGATGTTCAGGAAGACATCCTTCTGTGCCAATTTAAAGCCCACACGCTTCTCCAGCACCGCCAGCAGCATGTTCATGCGGCGCAGGTCGAATCCCGTAGCCGAACGCTGGGGCATACCGTAGGCCGCCGTGCTCACCAGTGCCTGCACCTCGATGAGAAACGGACGGATACCCTCTACCGCACAGGCGATGGCAATGCCGCTCATACCCTCATGATCTTGCGTAAGCAGCAGTTCCGAAGGATTGCTCACCTGCCGCAGTCCGTCCTGCCGCATTTCGTAGATACCCAGTTCCGCCGTACTTCCGAAGCGGTTCTTAATGCTTCGCAGGATGCGGTACATGTAGTGTTGGTCGCCCTCGAACTGAAGCACCGTATCGACGATATGCTCCAGTACCTTCGGTCCGGCGATGCTGCCTTCCTTGTTGATGTGCCCGATGAGGATGACCGGTGTACCCGTTTCCTTGGCAAATTTCAGGATGGCTGCCGAACACTCGCGCACCTGCACGATGCTGCCCGGCGACGAGTCGATATTCTCCGTCGAGATGGTCTGTATGGAGTCGATGACCACCAGGTCGGGAGCCGTATTCTTGATGTTCGTGAAAATCTGCTCCAGCGACGTTTCGCACGCAATGAGCAGGTTGCTTGCCTCGGGATGGGGGATGCGGTCGGCACGCAGCTTCAGCTGCCGTGCGCTTTCTTCGCCGGACACATAAAGTATCTTCTTTTCGGGTAATCTCAGAACAGTTTGTAGCACGAGGGTGGACTTGCCGATGCCCGGTTCCCCACCTAGCAACACCAGCGAGCCGGGAACCAGACCGCCGCCCAATACACGGTTTAACTCCTCATCGTGCATATCGATGCGTGGCTCATCGCCACCCGTTATTTCACTGAGGATTACCGGTTTGCTCTTGACCGGTTCCAATCCAGAAAGAGGACGGGTTCCGGCTGCGGGCTTGCGCACCACCTCTTCTACATACGTGTTCCACTCACCGCAAGAAGGGCACTTGCCAATCCATTTGGGAGAGTCTTGTCCGCAGTTGCTACATATATATACAGTCTTTTCTTTCATACAGCAAAGGTATGGAAATATTTCTTTATTTCTTTCCCAAATTCTCAAATCTGTTTTCTTCTTTCACTTCATCTCTCTGAACACCTTCCCGATAATACTCATCGGCCAGGGCAGCATACTTGCGGTACATCCTCTGTGCGGTTTCTATTTCATCACCTTGGGTGATGGGGGTGCGTGCCTTTCCGGGAGTCGACACATACTGAAGTTCCCAATCACCCAGCGAACTGTAGAAGTCATTGGCGCGGAAAGCTTCGCGGTTATGCGTGAGCGGCAAGCCCTGTTCCGAATATTCCGTGCCTTTATCCAGATGTTCTTCAAGCATGGCATAGAACTTTTCCCACCGTTTCAGGTAATAACCGTCTATCAGTCCTGCCCATTCTTTCCAACCGTAATCAAAGATGAAAGGGGCTTTGTCTGCCCCCCATATCGTGAACAGGGCAGTGGCATCCTTCTCATATAAGTCTTGTTCTTCGGGAGTCGTTCCCCAACGGCGTGCCTGAGTGAGCCATCTGTCGAAGTTGAATTCAGGACGAGTGCGTAATAAGGTATCCACATCCTTCAATAGTTCCAAGAAGCGTTGGCTGTGGAGTCGGAAGGCCGTCTTGTCTTTTTCTTTAAATGCCTTTGCCGCTTGTTTGTGGATGGCTTGTCCCAGATTGGACATGATTTGGCGTTGTATGTCGATAATATCGAAACGATAGGGGCGGGAATCTCCCAATTTGTCTGCATCTTGCAGGAGAAGAGCTTCTGCCTGTATCAAATCGGTCGGATGATAAGGAATGGCAAAGCCGGCATTCGGTCCCGACTTTTTCACATCAAGCGCGGGGCGTGCGGCAATGATGGAGCTGAATTCCGTTCCGTTCGTGCCCCGTGTGTATGCCGACCGGAGCAAATAGACAGTCCATGCGGTCTCAGCATTTTGAGAGACAGCTCCGTAACGGCGACGTGCATAGTCTGCCAACCATTTTTCCACATCAATGCTGTCACGGTGCAAAGGCATTTCAAATGCAAGGTCATAATAAACCGGATTCTGCTCGATGGACTCCATAAAGAGGCCCGAACCGACGATGTTCGGCGAGCGTTTTGCGGCGGTGGCGTATTGGTTGGACGCCAGCAAAGGTAAATCGCCATGTAGATTGATGCGTCCGCCAAAGTTGTGCAGATTACCGGCAATGGCGGAGTAGCCCCAAAAGGCGCTGTCCTTTCGGCACTTAGCCCCGTTAAGGTCGAGAATTAACAAGTCTTCTTTGGGAACGGCTTTCACAATCGGTTCGCGCAAGCTCCATGCCTGCATAGCCCATACAGCCGATGAGTCGAAATCCTTGAATAGCTTGTGAATGGACTTTCCGACCGCCGACAGGTATTCGGGAGTATCTATCGGCGGAGTGCTTTCATGGAACGGGTCGGCGGCATATACCCCGTGGGCACCGTAAAGCTTCTTTTGCTCTTCCAGGAAGTCATGCCCGATGACTTGGAACAGCGAGTCGGTGGGGTCGAGCTGGGCAACGCCGGTAAAAGCGCACCATGAAGGCTGTTGCTGTATTTTAGCATGGGGATATTTAGCCTTCAGTTCGCGTGGTACGTAGCCGGAGAAACCTTGTTGAATAGGTTGCATGCCCAGTTCCAGCTCACGCTGTATGATTTGTTTGCCCAGCCGGATGTGAGAGTCTATCCATGATTTGGGAAGCGGTCCGCCATAGTCCTGCAGGTTTTGCATCCATTGCCAGGCGGCATGCGCCGGTCCTGCAAGGAAATGCCGTGCCTCTTCATCCGTGAAACGATGTTTCAGCAGCGTGTTGTACCACACGGCTTCCAGACCGACAACAGAGAGGGGCATGTTGATGGAGTTCATTGCCATATAGTCCAGCTCGCGTTGCCATCGTTCCCAGTCCCACCATGCTGCCGAGTAACTCACGGTGCAATAGTTCATGTAAACACGATACTTGCCATTGATGATGTTACGGGTCGTTTCGGCAGGGAGAGGAAGCGTTTGCGGCAGGTTGAGTTGATCGCCGAACCAGGAAACATGTGCATGGCAAGTATATTTTAAATATTGGTTATAGGCGGTGGCAAGTGCTACCGGATTGTTACCCCGCAATAACACCTTTCCGTTCTGGCTGCCTATTTCGTAGACATCTTTTCCGTTTTCGGAATCGATAAGTTCCAGTTGGAACTGGTTGCCATATCCCGGTGTGACACGTTCTATCAAGTCATACGCGGCTTGTATCTGCGGATGGTTGGAATGGCAGGCGGTGCATAGCAGTGACACGACTGTTGCGATAAGCCATAAAGAAATAAAGTAGTAGTGTTTCATTTTCTTATTTTATGTGTTAATGATTATAGATATCAGAAGTTGGTCTTATATATGGCACACAAAATTACGATAATTTATTCAATCAGAGAACTTTTTGTTTTAGCTTTTATAATTAAATGTATGAAGAAAAAGCCATAATTGTTTGTTTCTTCGGAATATGTTTTTTACATTTGGACAATCTACTTAAAAATCGTACTATAATGAAAAAGACAATGTTGTTGATGAGTACTGCAATACTGGCGACTGCCTTTCTTGCAGCTTGCGGACCGTCATCGAAAGATGATGGCACCATTACAAGATTAGAGCAGAATGGCAATACACTCACAGTATGTGATTTTGCGAAAGTAAAGGATACTCTGAATGTGCCTCTGAGCGAGTGGGTGGAAGATTGCCGGTTGGTGAGGTTTGAAAATACCGATACGGCATTGTTTAAAATGTGGTGGCCGGCTATTACCGACAACTATATCGGAATCCGTCAAAGCGGAGGTGTGTTTAAGCTGTTTGACCATAAAGGAAAATTTCTGCATGACATAGGAGCGATGGGACAGGGGCCCGGTGAATATGCAGGTTCGTTGTATAGCGAATTGATTGATGAGAAAAATAAGGTGATATACCTTGCCCCGTTTGCCGGAAGCACTAAGATATTGAAGTATAACCTGGACGGAACCTTTGTGACTGACTATGATTTGGGGGAAAGACTCAACAAACCCAAACTGTCTCTCAACCCCGATGGAAGTATATCGCTCGTTCATCTCTGCTTTCAGGGTATGAGTGAAATGATGGGAGCTGTTATTACGCCGGATAGCACTATCACCAAGTATATACCTGCCCCCGGTCAGGCTATAAATCCCCGTGATAAAAACGGTCGTTTCGTTGGCTTTAATAACGAGATATGGAGCTATAATAATGTGGAAGGCTTCAAATACATGATGATGCCTGTCGATACATTATATAATTATAATGCTGCTGCCAACAAGATGGAAGCGCAGTTTGCCTTGTCCAATCCTCCTGTGGGAGAAGACGTATTCCTGATTTACGATGAGCTTCCCGGTAAATATCTTGCTACGGTTTGGGGTAAAGGAACTATTGTGGTAGACAACAAGAACAATAATTCACACTATGTGAAGTTGGTTAATGACTACTTTGGCGGTCTTCCTGCACCGATGAATTTCACTAACGGTTGGTTTTTTGCTATGTATGAGCCGGCAGTGCTGATGGAAAACATAGAAAAGCGTATGGCTGCATCCGATTGTACAGACAAAGACAAAGAATTGCTGAAAGGCTTGCTTGAATCATTGGATGAAAATGATAACAATGTCATGTTTATCGGTAAACTGAAGAAGTGATTTGACTATTGCTTGGTTATAATAGCCGTCTTTCACAATAAAAACGCTTGTGAAAGGCGGTTTTTTTGCTTCTTTTTGTCTTATTTCTGCTATTGAAAGAGTAATTCTTACTGTTTCTCTCAAAAAAAACGAGATTCGTGATAGATTGTAAGAAATAGTTTTTATATTTGCATCGTTCAAACAAAAAGGAAAGAACGGTTATAAAATGACAATGTACTATCTGCATACAACCACTTTTGGGATGGGGAGCATGATGACCTCCATGTCTGCATCCACAACAATGACCCCTCGGGGTTAAGGATAGTATATAGTGTTTCTACGTGATACACGCTTACGGACGTAAGCAAAAACAGCATTTAATTTTATTTTATTGTAAACAGATACGGCTTATTCCGTTACTGAAGACGTGTTATATAGTGTCCTGAACTAAATAAGGAGATGATAATGCAGGGGAAAAGAGCCGGAACAAAATAGGTAATTGCATGAAAGTAATGAAATTCGGCGGAACATCCGTAGGTTCCGTAGACAGTATTTTAAAAGTCAAACAGATAGTAGAGGCTGCCGAAGAGCCTGTAATCGTAGTGGTATCTGCTTTGGGCGGCATCACTGACAAGTTAATCAATACCTCACAAATGGCAGCCAACGGCGATGCAGAGTATGAAAAAGAGTATCGTGAGATAGTAAACCGTCACATCGAAATGGTGTATACCGTTATTCCGGCGGGCGAAGGACGCACCGTATTGCTGGATAAGGTCAATGAACTGTTGAGTGAGTTGAAAGATATCTTTCAAGGTATTTATCTGATTAAGGATTTGTCTTCCAAAACTTCTGCAACTATCGTGAGCTACGGTGAACGTTTGTCGTCTATTATTGCGGCAACGCTGATAAAGGGAGCGGTGTGGTATGATTCGCGCAACTTCATCAAGACCGAGAAAAAACATAATAAACAT
>OLNU01002602.1_pt1 | contig 10619 bp, 10 predicted proteins | sample 1672241 | NCBI WGS metagenome assembly OLNU01 (sample SAMEA3136663, study PRJEB25190) | human gut metagenome | biome: human gut; feature: human-associated habitat; material: faeces | place: Austria | collected 2013 | reverse complement strand
ATTAATCTTTTCTTTTTTTGACAAACGGCCTCTATAACCCTCGAATATTTGTCCTTGAGGGTAATTCGGCAAACAAGTTAACACATCCACTTCCGCTCCCTGACTTTTCAGCCCTTCAGCCATATTGGTTATACGGGAAGGAGCAGCCCCAAGCTCGGGAGAATAGTAGAACGACACAATTAAAATCTTCATATTTTATGCCTGAAATATTTGATACGTTAAATTTCTGCAAAATACTATTTTTATCGTCTTAGAAGGTTCTAGTCGATTGTATTCTACTGATACAAAATCATTTATAATTTCTATGGAATTTGCACCAGATACAGCGATATTAGCCCTGTTGGTTCTTATTTCAGTTGACGATATGGCAAGGACCTCAATATCGGGTGCGAAATGAATATAGCTGATACATTCTGTCATATTATTGCCGACAATCTTATCATTTATTGTAAACACATCATCGTTAATAGTGAATTTCCGTTGATGTATACATCCTTTAAAACCATCGTGCTCTGCCATAATTTCATTTTCGGTATCGGATAGTACTCTTACTTTAGCTCTTTTACCCATACGGAAACCTCCCCACACCTCGCTAGAATCCTTGTTGCCGACAGTTACGGTGTTATGAGCTGACGTACTTCGTTCGTACTGCCTTCTTGCAGTCTTGTTGTAGGTAGAAATACCTGTATCAACAACAAACGGTCTGCAATCAATTCGCAATTCATAATTAAACGTATCGGCATGACTATGCCCCGGCTGATAGGTCGCAGTAATATTACCCACATCCACAACTGCCTCCAAATGTGTTGAACAAAGCTTCCTATAGCCACATTCTTTCATAGGCAAAGGGGTCCATTCCAACTTCAATCTTTTGGCGTATGCTCTCAATTCGGAAACTGTCGGTGCTATCCCATATGCCGAATCATTAAGTAAGGGAATCGTATCGTCTTTCCACACGATGCTCTCCAAATGCCCCAACATCCTTACCACATACAGTTTCAAAAGCTCACACATTTTCTCATGACCTCTATTAATCGAGGCATTATAGCAATCCAATAACCTATCGAGCAAAATGCAGTGATACATCGGTGATTGCTCGTAATGTGAGCCATCAGGCAAAATCTGTTCATCAAGCTCTTTATACAACAGACAGGATGCCTTGTCATACATTTTTTTATCGGAAAAATAAATTGAAGCGATAAACAAAGCGTAAGCATCTTCTAAAAGATGGTTGCCAAGCAGTTGGTATTCCAGTTTCCGTTCGAGCAATTTACATTGCGCATAAAGGGAATCGTTCCACCGTTGCAACCGATTGCTCTCCACTTTTTTATGATGCCTGCCGATAAACTTGATCCAGTTGATGCTTCGCAGTGCGATAGGATAAGGATCAAGACCGATCCTGTTTGTTGGCAAATCAGTTATAAACCGTTCAACCCATTCTGAACCTTGTTCAAAAGTCATGTCAGGTTGCAACAACCAATCCATATAATTCAGATTGTATGCCCAAAGCATCCCATGACTAACATCATTCCATGACTTAAAATCCCCTATAAGATTTAGGAATGTAAATGTCTTGGGTACATTGTAACAATACCACTTTGCGATAACTGAGACCATCCGCAATGAAGATTGCCGGGGAACATTATATTCCATCAACTTATGAGAAAATAGTCTATAATATAATTGATAATAGATTTGTTTTAACCGAAGATGTTTAATTGTATTGACAATAAGAATATTATTAGCCATTTGATTTAGTGCATTATAATTTCAAGTATGCGTTTATTCGTCTTATCAGATTCAAACTCTTCTTCAAATTTCTTCAAGGCATTCCCTGAATATTGAGAATAGTTTGTTGCGTTAATCGATAAGATAGCTTGTTTTATCGCATCTACATCACCGGGAATTACTAAACGACCATTGTAACCGTCTTCTACGATTTCAGGTATTCCACCTGCATAGGTTGATACGCAAGGAATGCCTACAGACATAGCTTCGATGATAATGCCCGGGTAGCCCTCGCGATAAGAAGGTAATAGCAGTAAATCATATTCTACTAAAGTTTTTAAAACCTGTTCGGAAGAGACAACCCCATGGTATGTTATTCCGCTTTCGTTGAAGTTGATATTGCGATATTTATCCTCTTTTATCTCACCATATATATCAAGGGTATAATTCGAAGGTAACAGTTTGGATACCGCTATAAGATCTTCTATCCCTTTTTCTTTGTTGATATGCGACATGAAAACACATCTGCCATGAAAGTCTGAGGGGTTCTTTCGTATTGTTGAAGCTTTACGCACATTAGGGAACCAATGTATATTGTCACTCTTTCCTATTAACTGTTGTAGGTGTGTAATACCCTGTTGGGTTTCAAAGAATATCAAGTCTGTTTGTCTGATAGCATCAAGTGCCCGTTGTAATTGGGTTTGACCAATTTTCTTTATGTAGAACTCAAATGAACCTCCGAATTTACGTAGTACGACTTTTTTGTGTGCCAAACGAGCTATTTTGCTCAATAATGGGAAATAATAAATTGTACCATGATCAGAAAAATTGAACATTACAATATCGCACCCAAACAGTCTCCACAAAAATGCCGGGAAAAAGTATGAATAATTGCGCCACATACTACGCTGGCGAGTGCGAAGATTTGAATACCGGTTGTTTTGTACAAACCTATATTCATATTCAGACTGAGAGGCTAGATAGTCAAGATAGTTTTTCATCAACACCGTCGCACCTCCATAATTCAATAAGTTGCTCTCATCGGGAATTGAGCCTACAACGAGTAATTTTTTCCGTTTCATTTCTTTATTCCTTTCTCGAAAAGTCTTACGTAGTTGCGAGCACATTCGTACATACTGAATGGACCATAAGTGGCAAGAGCTTTTTGCTTCATGTCTTTAAGCTGTACATCAGTGAGGAATAGAAATCTCTTTACCGTTTTGTAATAAGATTCTTCACCGATACCGTCACTCAGAAAACCGTTTTCACCGTTGTGTACCACATCTACTATACCGCCCACAGGTGTGCATACCGGTATACAGCCAACACCAATAGCCTCTATCAACGAAATAGGCATCCCCTCATACGAGGAACAAAGTGCATAAGCATCTCCCATTTTAAGGTATTCAAGCGGATTGTGCAGTTCTCCAAGTAATTGTATTGCTTCATCGTTGTACGAACGCAATTCCGCGGTCATCTGTGCATCACGTTCACCTCCGATAAACAATACAGTGAGGTCGTATCCTTCCCGTTTTAACCGCATTACCACACGTGCCAAGAGAGTTTGCCGTTTCACAGGGTCAATACGTGCGAGACTTATCAGTACTCGCGTCTTATTTGTATGTCTATACTGTTTAAATTGTTCCTTGACCTCGTCTGAAACAAGCATACCAGCATCCACATTGCGCCCATTGAAAATCATAGGAGCATCCATTCCATAATATTTTCGGAAGCTATGTAGTGATTCGGCGGAAATGGTAATGGGTGTAATCCACCCATGATGAAAACAGAACTTCCGCATTCCGCTGCTGATAAAGGAGCCTCCGGCTTCTTTATCAGCAGCGTTATGCACTGTATGACAGTGCATAACGCCATTCTTTCGCATGATTGCGAAAGCAATATACATAATAGCACGCAAATGCGTGTGCACCACATCAGGCTTTTCTCTACGGATATATCTATATACTCTAAATAACAAACCGATGTCAAGTCCCATCCGTTTGTTCATCGATACCACCCTTACATTATTCGATACCTCTTTCAAATAGAAATCCACCTTGTCAAGTGAGTGCAAAACCATCAATGTCACATCATGTTCTTTCGACAACTCATTGCACAAGTCAACCACAAACCGCTCTCCGCCGCCACTGCTAAGTTGAGGAATTATTTCTAAGATTTTCATTCAGATTGTTTTTTAATTTTTTTATTGTGATCCTAATACGTGTAAACTAACGAAACATGTCAGAAAAAGACGTACCCTTCCCATACCAACCTCTTATAGAAGGCATAGAAAAGTTTATAACAGATAGGAAGGATTGCCAAAAGCATCAAGATTCTTTTCTCGCGTGTCATCTTGAAATTAGAATAATAATAACCCACAACAATACAAAGAGGAAAATAGCTCATCATTATGAAACGTATAAAGAGCCATACCGAAGTTTCTTGGAAGAAAAACAGACTGGCAATATAAGTTATTGCATACCAATAGATGAACAATGCCTTTATATACCGTGGAACATCAATTTCTTCAAAAACTATCTTCTTAGTCATAAGAGCCAAAGATGCGTATACCGGCATATAGGTTATCATTTGGTTCAGTTTACCAAAAATATTCGACTGCCGCATTGTGCCGCTCGCATATCCCGTCATCGAGCTCCCTATATTCATGTCTGCTATATCAAAACCGATGAGTCCGTTCATAATAATATAATCCAGCAGTAAAGTAGTCACAACGGTCAGGAAAGGGAATATGACAAGACTGATTTTTACCGTTTTCCTATTCAGATAAAAAGGTGTTACCGAAAGTGCAGCAATCGAAAACAACATACTTTTGTGAAAGAAGAATGAACAGAAAATCAACAAACAACCGAATAGGAATGACAATAACCTATTATGAGAGGGCCTGATAATGAATGAAAAGCCAAAAAACAGTATGGCAATTCCCAAATTTCCGCGCATTACTGAAATAATGTTGATATAAAACAGCACAAATATCAGCAATCCTATCCTCACATCAAGTTTGAGCCGTTTTATTGTCCATAACGACAAAATCACCGTTCCGCTCCACACTATAAACCGCCATACCAGATAGTTTGAAGTGACATTCCGTATCAACCAATAGTAAACGGGTTCAAGATGCACGTTTAATCCGGTTGAACAGATACGTTTGAAAAGCCCCTCGTAGTGATAGAAATCGTTGTCCGCATAGCCGAAAGTGCAAAACAGTATCAGCAGGACACCGTATACTGCATAATCCAAGATGTCTGTATATCGTTTTCTAAATTCACAGCCATATCTATACACATTCGGAAACGGATACAGCATAAGAAAAAACAGAAGTATATTGAACAGTACCGGAACTGCCTCGTAATGATATTTCATCGTTGTAATTTATTAGGTAAATAAAATAGGACACATTCATACTAACACAGAAATTTGGTGTATTTGCATCCGGCTATAATCACACTTGATACATAGCAGACGATGAAAGTGCCCACGAAGGCGACCAACGGAGTTAACTCTTTGGTATACAAAAATACCCCCCCCCATTCTATAATAGATAAGTCTCAGAACTATTTCTTGCATCACATATATTCCCATCGAATTCATTGCGATACTTCGGCATACAGTGTATAGTTTTCCATTGCATCTGTCTTCCAGTTTTATAAATACAGCGACATAGATAATTGTGACTAATCCATAGCTTACCATTTTAAGAGTATGGTGGACAAACAGGATTAAAACTTTTACTTTCAAGTCCGATGCCAGTTCCGGACGCATCCCGTCCATTCCCAAAACCAATGTTACCGCAATGAATAACCCCATATAAACAGCCGATAAAATGCATATTGTTGACCAATTGACAGTTCTCAGCCGCTCACGATTTCTAAAGAAAATTCCACCAAGATGGAAAAAAAGCAGATAATAAAGCGATTGATTAAAACGGAACGGAATTCCCGGCCAAGGCAGAATAGCAATAATCATGAGTACTAACATCAAGTTACGTCCCTTGAGACAGTGCTGTATGCCATATTCCATTAAAAAGCACCAAAAGAGCATCGGAAGAAACCAAAGATGTCCGTATCCCCCAATAATTTTCCAAAAATGTTCCAGATTAAGAAGTTTTGACGGACCAAAGAATATCAATGTCATGATAATGCCCCAACACATACACGGTACAAACAGCCGTTTCAGCTTACCGGCTAGTAATAATCGGAAAGAAATGACTTTCTTTTGGAGCGAAAAGGCAAATACATACCCGGAAATCAGGACAAAAGTTTCCAGCATCCCACTGTATGCCAGTTTTCCTCCCCAATAAAATCCTTCATTGGGTTGGGCGTAGGAAGGCATATCCCAACCACCGCAATAGGGCGCAAGAGCATGATAGAGCACGAGCAGAATGATTACGAACGTCCTGATAATATCTATTTCCTTAAGTCTTTCCATATATTTTTAAGGTATTTGAATATGGGATATACACCAAGCAAAGAACCGAAATACTCGATTTTACTGAGAGTACGCATCTTGCTGTGACGAATGACTGTAATACTGTTGATTTCCGGATATGTATTGTGCCAAATCCGACGGATTCGCGGCATCAGCATATATCTATCAAGATACATTCTTGAACCAACTTTCAGCGCATTTATCTCGTCTGTATACTTTTCATAAATACCTTTGGAGCGAAGAAAGGTGAAAATCAGATCAAGATTCTCCTTACGCTGATTGAGTTTATTAATCTGGATCTCAGCACTGCCATAACTTGTAATTGACGCAGGATTAAAAAAATAGTAATAAAATGGTTTCATCAAGTATCCTACATTCCGGCTATTCCAAACCAATTGGATTATCGTCGCCAGATCCTCGTTCATATTTTGCCTTGGAAATGTTATCCCATCGTAAAGACTACGTTTGATCAAAGCGCCGCACAAGCTCCCCATCAACCGCCCGCAAAGCAATGATGACATCAGGAAGTCTTTATTATTGGTAGAAACCTTGCGCGGGGCGGAAGCATATGTAGAAACACCATCACTACGATAGAAATCATAAAAGACCATATCGTAATGGCCGGATAGGGCAAAAGTATATAGTTCCTTTATGGCATGCACATCCATCCAGTCATCGCTATCGCAATGAACCGTGTAATCACCAGAGGCCAATTGAATCCCTTGTCGTCGAACAGCGGCCTGCTGTTCGACGACAACCTCTCAATTCGTGTCAGCCTCTTTCGATGCGGATATTTTTCCAGAGTTCTCTGCAAGATCTCCACCGACTTGTCTGGAGAACAATCATCCACAAAGATGTATTCAATGTCATCAAACGTTTGGGCGAACAACGATTCAGCGCACCGCTCAATATATTCCTCTACTCTATAAATCGGTACAATGATTGATACTTTCGGATTATCCATGATTTTTAGCTGTCAGTTTTTTTAATTGTTCTATTCCAAGGGCAATTAAATAACTCAATGTTATGAAGATAACAAAAGTGATTAAGTTTGAAATTACCCCCCCCCAGTTTTGTGTTATAAAAGCTACTGTTTGTTCTGATAAAATCCCTGAACAACCACAGAAAAGGAGCGTGTATAGCCATTATCGTGAGTGAATTAGCTCCCAAAGATGCCAATATTCTGTTTGTAGTTGTTATCTTGTTGAAAGGCTTGAAATTCAACAAAAGATATATGGCACAGAAAGCTCCGGCATAGAATATAAACGGGAAACTGGAAAATTTCAGTTGCGAAATATCAAATTGATAATGTGCCAAACGGCAGAACGCTATGATATATCCGGCTATAGCAATAACGGTTGCTTTTTTAATTGCCCCCTCTGCTTGTGTCAGCCCTTTGTCGTTCATCCATTTGCCGACAGCATAGAATGGCAAAGAGAACAGCCCCTGCCCGATATAAAACGGCAAATTGATCTTGGAATATGCGACAGCCAGCCCAATTACAAAAGAAACGATAAGAATAACGTTTTTTCCTTAACGGTTTTGTCCCAAAAATAATATATGACACATATATAAAAAAGAGCGACCAAGAACCACAACGGACCATCAAATGCGGCGATATGATGGATGCTCAGTTTATCAAGCGGTATTCCCTGCAACCCCATGCTAAAATAAAATACAGCGAATATCAGAGAATATTCCCCAAAGGGAATAAGCAACCGTTTTGCTCTTGATTGAATAAATCCTTGTTTGGGATGATAAAACATACCGGCCAAAAAGAAAAACAAAGGCATATGGAAAATACAAATTTCCTTTATAAGGATTGCGGTGGCATGTCCCCAAACGACAAGGATTATGCCGATGCCTTTAAGTATGTCTATACGAATGTCCCTTTCCATTATTTCAAAAGTTTAAGTTCCTCTTCCTTTCTTCTGCAAGAAATACATCCGCAGCACTATAATCTGCCCAAAGAACTTCTTTGTATTTTTCCTCTTTATCTGTTTCACTGATAGTACGTTTCTGCAAACCGATATTATCGAGAAAAGTAATCATGCAGTTGTCCTTATCTCTATTGACAGCAAAGAACGGCATATGAAAAAACGAGCGCATGAAACGAACCGCCGGTAACAAACATTGTAATTTGACCAAATTAAGGAATTCCAAAAGCCCCGTAACAAGCTGCTGTTTAAAAGGATACAAACCGCAACGGAGTGTATTGTATACTGTTGCCACCACCTTTATTCCCTACATTTTATTGTTTTTTTAAGAACATGAATTTATTTGTTACCGTACTGATTACGAACCCTCTTTCTTTAGCATCAAGTCCGAATTTATAGATAACAAGTCCGGAAATGATAAGACTGGTCAATACGACAAGTATATGGCTACCCCAGCTTGAGGTTAGAAATTTATGCAAAAAGAATGGGACCGGAATGATGCAGACCGACACCCAAAGACACCTAAACATCACTTCCACGACATACCTCCTAACCGGGAAATTCACTTTGTGTTTGAGATAGAATATTCTGTAACAGTGAGTAATGAAATTGATGGCAATTCTGACAATCACCGCATAGACGGGACTGCAACCGAACTTGAACAATATATATATAATCGGAATATTCATAATTATCATCGAAGAAACGGTAAACTGATACTTGGCTATATTGCCTATTGTTTCAGATGACACCCAAAGACTTCCGGATAATGCATCAATAAGCAGGAAGATGAGATAAAGCTGAATGAACTGTACTGTATATTGAGGGACACAGACAAGCCATAACTCGACGACAGGCCGACAAATCAAAATCAACGGATAAGCGACGAAAAAGAGCAGGAAATACGACAATTTTGACGAGCGGAAAACAAGTTCCAGAAATCTGGATTTATCCCCTGAAAAATAGGACTGGACAATCTGTGGCTGCACCGCTTTCTGAAAGTTTGTAACCAAAGTATTGACAGCACTGAACACTTGCGAGGCTACCCCCATTGCCGCATTGACAGCAACCGTGAAAAAAATATTCAAAAGTATTGATATGCCTTGTATGGATGCGACATGGGCTATACCGCCGAAAAGGCTCCATGAAGAAAAGAAAAGCATTTCTTTCAGCAGCTTTCTGTCAAAATAGAACCGGAATCTGCAAGTCATGAAATTACGCTTGCAATAAATGGCATAAATGATATTCAACAATATCCCAACGGTCATAAGGGCAACGGCGTACAACACCAGACGATTGTCTTCAGCCCAGAAAAGGAGAAATACTGTTCCCAATTTTGCCATTACCTCAATGATGCTGACATAAGCGAAAAAAGACATCCTCTCATATGCAATAATGCTCGACTCATCAGGAATCCTGATAAAATGAAGACAAGCGGTCACTACAGAAATATGGTACACAACCCGTGCTGCATCTTGTGTTTCCGGAGGAATATTCAATTTTGTTTCAAAGAAATAGAGCCCCACAGTTTCCAATACGAAGCCGATAAATACCGCTATTGCAAAATGTATCAGAAGACTCATGGAATAAACCCTCGAGACTCTGTCATGATTGCCTTTTCCCAATTCCACGTTCAGAAAACGTTGGGTGGCTTTTGTCATTGCGGAATTAATAAAAGACAGAAGTGCGATAAAGCCGCCAACAACATTGTATACTCCAAAATCGTTCTCTCCCAACACTTCCAATATAATCCTGGAAGTATATAGAGATACGGGCATCATTACGAATGTCCGTATATAAAGCATTAACGTGTTGCGTGCTATGCGTTTGTTTGATGACTGCATTTATAACTATCCTACATTTTTTAATCTCAATTGCAACCTGAATGACAATAGAGTGTCAGGGGCAAATCAATTGGTCTGATGGTATATAGAAGCTAACTTTTCCACACCGTCTGCAAGCGTGAACCGACTGGATATTACTTTTGATTTTCTACCCATCATTTCTCGGACTTCACGATTATTGACAAGTATCTCAATCCTGTCAGCAAGCTCTTCAACATTCTCTTTTTCAAAAAGATATCCGTTTTCTCCCTCATGTACGATTTCAGGAATGCCCCCAACTCGTGTACCAATAACAGGCAACGAATAGTTTAGGGCCTCCATAATACTAAGAGAAAGTCCTTCTGTACGGGAAGGCTGCAAGTAAATATCAGAAATATTCAAAATATCATTAATGTCATTTCGTATTCCCAAAGACATAATCTTTCTATTCAATCCGGCCTCGGCAATCAATTGCCTCAAGCTATTACTGTCTTCAGAATTTTCGCTAATTCCGATGACAAGCACTATTATATCGTTTTTAAGTCTGTTGGAGTCCATCAGACTCTGAATACTTTTGACAAGTATATCGAATCCCTTGATACGAATATTGAATCCGATTGTAGTCAACACGACTACCCCCTTTGGTATGTCCAATGTTTTTTTCAGATTTGGGTTGACAATCTTT
>OLNU01002595.1_pt1 | contig 10636 bp, 10 predicted proteins | sample 1672241 | NCBI WGS metagenome assembly OLNU01 (sample SAMEA3136663, study PRJEB25190) | human gut metagenome | biome: human gut; feature: human-associated habitat; material: faeces | place: Austria | collected 2013 | reverse complement strand
ATCAAGCGAGTTGTCCTCAGGTATGAAAAACTGTGCAAATTACTGAAATAGAACCTGTTGTGCCGTTTCTTGTTCCTGTTATATCAGTAACGATATGGGAACTGAAGTCTTTCGCAGCTTTTATCGGACCTCCTTTTTCAGCTTATGCAGTATTATGAGTTAAACACCTAACTGCTTAATAGACTGCATTTTTGCTGTATTATCATCAACCTTGCTTTTTCTTGCTGCGTTTACTTTAAAATGCTAGTTTATAATCGTTTGCCAATTGTTGATGTGTCCCTTTTCCGGAAATGTTATTTGTTCAGTCATAATAGTATTAGAATTCAAAGATTCCGGGGGATAATGTAGGGTTGATATAACTGACGTCACGTGTTTGCAATAGCCTGCCATTCAGTGTGTAGAATAATTGTTTGGTGGCCGACGAATTGTTTAGGTTAACAGTAATTACGTACAGAGTGGTTCGTTTAGGAAATTCTATGAGATTTACATTGGTGGCAGTCCACATGGCGTATGGACTCAATGTAAAATCATTATATACGTTAGGTGTCAGTTGATCTGTAGTTTGTAAATCGGTATTAGTCATTACCCATTGGGCATTACCGTTCATCCATACTTCTTTTTCAAAACCATTTTGGGTAAAAGAGGCCACATAATAATTCCCTTGTTGGCTCCAGCTTACGTTCGTGGCATGTGGATATATCTTTTTCAGTGCTATATGAAATGTAGTGGGAGAGGTAGCAGACAAGGTGGTGATCAGTACCCATAATATTACACATATAGAATAACATCTCTTCTTCATGGTATTTAAATGTTTTGATGAGGTTGATAAAACAGCTTGGCTATACTTTTTGTTCGCCGGTATAAAACCTGATTTTGTGGATTTTTTCCACACTTTTGTGGTGTTGTCAACAGGAATCTACACTCCTGAAATGAAAAAGTGTATATGTATGTAGTTGATTTTTAGTTAGATATTAAAATGAACAGATTTGTGGCACGCTTCTTGTTTTATTGTTGTCGGTAAAAATGAATAAAAAATAAAGTAATTATGAAAAAGGTATTAGTAACATTGGTATTAGTGATGACTTTAGGCGTGTCTGTTTCTTTTGCTCAAGCGGCTCCGGTAGAGGTTCCGGTAGTGGAAAAGCCTCAACAATCTAAGAAGTTGGTTTTCTCGGAAATCTATATGAATGATGTGCCGGAAGCTGTGATGGACAGGCTTGCACTGGAAGGTGCTATGATAAAGCAGGCTTTTATGGCCTATGGCATTGATGGAAGCCGTATTTATAAAATTAATGTGTTGACAAGTGATGCTCATGAACAGACATTGTTCTTAGGTGAAGATGGTAAAATTTTGCAATAGTTAGTATATTTATAATAGTGCTTTTACATGAATTCCCGGCTTGTGATAAGTCGGGAATTTTTTTAGTTAAATTGTTTCTTGACAATATTCGAAAAATAATTAAGAAATCTCTTGTGCATAATAATTGTAGGTTTTATCTTTGCCACTCAAATTTAAAAAGGTGATACAATGGAAACTTATGATATATATTTTAAAGAAGGTAATGATTTTGCTAATAAAGGATTTTCATTGAAAGATAAGGCTAAGGCCATTAGAATGGCGGAAGATATGTTGGCTGAACGCAAAGGATATGTGAAGGATTTTGTTGGAGGAACTATTTCCGTAATGTGTAAAGAAACGAAAGAGGAAGTTTGGTCCAAGCCGATAGAGGAGGTTTAATGCAATTTTTACATCTTTTTTTGCCCTGCCAATCATAGAGTTGTGAAATACAGTGCTGTAATTGAAATGGTACGTAGCCGTTAATAGCAGCAACCCTTGGTTGTATTTGTGGTGGATTTGTTATTGGCGGACATGAATATTTCTTTCTCTTCTAGGATATTCGGTATATTTCTCCTTTCATGCTTTTGCCGGACTGATATAGATAATGCCGGGTAGCACTTGATAGGACGATGATTGTTCTTTTACTAAGATGCTTCAGTATGACTTTTTTCCGATCCTATCCATTCTTGACATATAGTTGTTATTCATAGCTAAATACACCGTATTCCCAATGAAGCTTTCTGTGGGGATCCCTTTGGTGTTCGTGTAACTATTGTGACTGTTATTATGCCGATGGGGTATAGTATTGATACAACAATGATTTTTCATAATAACTTTTAACTTATGATTTAGATAGCTCCGACTTGTCACAAATTGGGGTTATCCGCTTGTTATGCTATTAAACTTGGTCAGCTATCAGCTATTGGTTAACAATTTCACGCAACAGTAACTCTTTGGAGTAAAAGTGGCAAATAAATTTTTTGTTCACATGAAAAAAAACTTTCCCAAAAGCTTTGTATTATTGATTTTCTATGTATCTTTGCATCGTTATTATTTCTCGGGGTATTAGCTCATCTGGCTAGAGCGTTAGACTGGCAGTCTAAAGGTGGCGAGTTCGAGTCTCGCATGCTCCACTTTTTTGATGATAAAATGAAGGTCTGCGAAGCAGGCCTTTTTTAATTTAAAGACTATAGATATGTTAATTTATAATACAACTTATCAAACAGGCATTGACGATGCGCGTAATTTTGTCATTTGGCTTAGTGAAAGCTATATTCCCGAAGTGGAAAAGACGGGAATATTGCAAAATCCCCGTCTTACGCACATCCTTAGTCACAAAGAGCAGGATTCAGAATGTTTTTCATTGCAATGGGAGGTGGAAAATACAGCGGCCTTGCATCGTTGGCATACTCAGCAAGGGATGCATCTGAATGAGGAAATGATGAAGATATTTAAAGATAAGGTGGTTGGCTTTCCCACTTTGATGGAGGTGATTAAGTGATTCAGCCGGTAAAAGAGAAAATCATTCTGGGTATAGATCCTGGAACAACCATAATGGGGTATGGCCTGCTGAAAGTAGTAGGTACTAAACCGCAGGTAATGACTATGGGGGTCATTGATCTTCGTAAATATGGTGACCATTATTTAAAACTGCGCCGTATTTTTGAACGGGTGGTTGGTATAATAGAAGCTTATTTACCTGATGAGTTAGCTATTGAGGCGCCTTTTTTTGGAAAAAATGTGCAGTCGATGTTAAAATTAGGGAGGGCACAGGGAGTGGCTATGGCTGCTGCTTTGAGCCGTGATATTCCTATAACAGAATATGCGCCGTTGAAGATAAAGATGGCGATAACCGGTAATGGGCAAGCCAGCAAGGAACAGGTCGCTGATATGTTGAAAAGGATGTTACATATACCGGAGAGTGATATGCTGCCTTTTATGGATGCAACAGATGGGTTGGCGGCTGCTTATTGTCATTATTTACAAATGGGCAGACTGACATTGACTAAAGAATATTCCGGCTGGAAAGATTTTATAAATAAGAATCCTGATAAAATAAAAAGATAAGATTATGAATGTGAGACATGTTATTTGGGCATCAATTGTTTCTACTACTATTAGTTGTCAGTCTGTGAAAAAAGAATATAATTCGTTTGATGAATATCCTGTCCGTGAAGATGCGCTGACTGAAATGGAGTACTCGCCTGCCGAAACCAAGTTTTCACTTTGGGCTCCTACAGCGGAAGAGGTGCGTGTCCTTTTATTTGAATCGGGTAATGAAGGTTCAGCTTCTAATACTTTTCCAATGGAGATGGGAGAGAACGGTACTTGGAATATTTCAATAAAAGAGGATCTGAAGGGTAAATTCTATACCTTTAATGTGAAGGTAAACGGGAAATGGTTAGGAGACACTCCGGGAATTATGGCAAAAGCCGTAGGGGTAAATGGTAAGCGGGCAGCTGTGCTTGATCTCCGTTCTACAGATCCGGAAGGATGGGAGAACGATGTGCGTCCTCCTTTGAAGAATTATGCTGATATTACGGTTTATGAGATGCATCATCGCGATTTCTCTTTGGATTCTGTTTCCGGAATTCAAAATAAAGGCAAGTTCCTGGCTTTGACGGAGCAGGGTACTACCAGTTCTTCAGGCGAGAAGACAGGTATTGACCATCTGAAAGAATTGGGAATTACCCACGTGCACTTATTGCCGTCGTATGATTATGCCTCGGTGGATGAAACAAAACTGGACAAAGCCCAATATAATTGGGGGTATGATCCGCAAAATTACAATGTGCCTGACGGTTCTTATTCTACAGATCCTTATAAACCCGATGTCCGTATCAGGGAATTCAAACAAATGGTACAAGCTTTACATAAGGCGGGAATCAGAGTGGTGCTTGATGTGGTGTATAATCACACTTTCAATACAGACGAAAGCAATTTCGAACGTACGGTTCCCGGTTATTTCTATCGCCAGACGAAGGACGGGCAATGGGCAAATGGTTCGGGATGTGGAAATGAAACGGCAAGCGACCGCGCCATGATGCGTAAATATATGATAGAATCTATTCTATATTGGATTAATGAATATCACATAGACGGCTTTCGTTTTGACTTGATGGGGATACATGATATTGAAACCATGAATGAGATACGTGCGGCTATTGATAAGATAGATCCGTCTATTTTTATGTATGGTGAAGGATGGGCTGCCAGTTCTCCTCAATTAGAGGCAGACAGGCTGGCGATGAAAGCCAATGTGGAAAAGATGCCCCGTATCGCCGCTTTCTCAGATGAAATGCGTGATGGATTGCGAGGTGGTTGGGATGATGATACTAAAGGAGCTTTTCTAGTAGGGGAGCCTGGACACGAAATGAGTATCAAATTTGGAATTGTGGGAGCCATCGAACATCCGCAGGTTATAAGTGATTCTGTGAATTATAGTAAGAAACCTTGGGCTTTACAACCTACCCAGATGATAAGTTATGTAAGTTGCCACGATGACATGTGTCTTGCCGACCGTCTGAAAGCTACCATGCCGGATGCTTCGGTAGAGGAACTGGCGGCTTTGCAGAAGTTAGCGGAAACATTTGTCTTTACTTCACAAGGAGTACCGTTTATATTTGCAGGGGATGAGATGATGCGTGACAAGAAAGGAGTTCATAATTCTTATAATAGTCCTGACAGTATTAATACGATAGATTGGAAAAATAAGACCGCACACAAAGATGTGTTCGAATATGTGAAAGGTTTAATAGCTATGCGTAAAGCACATCCCGCTTTTCGTATGGGGGATGCCGATATGGTACGTAGGCAATTGGAGTTTTTACCTGTAGAAAATACGAATGTGGTTGCCTTTATCTTGAAAGACAATGCAAATGGTGACTCATGGAAAAATATCATCGTGGCTTTGAACAGCCGTGCAGAGCCTGTCAAGCTGGACATTCCGTCGGGTAAATACACTGTAATCTGTAAGGATGGTAAAATAAACATGAAAGGCTTGGGACAGGTTTCAGGTGATGAGCTTATGGTACCGGCACGTTCTGCCATGATTATACATCAATAGAAGGCTCAAAGAAGATTAATAAAGACTTTGTCATACAGACTAAAACACATAATACGAATGGAAAAGACATGGAGATGGTTTGGGAAGAAAGATAAGATAACGCTTCCCATGCTTAGGCAAATCGGGGTGGAAGGAGTCGTGACCGCCCTTCACGATGTACCTAACGGTGAAATCTGGGCTTTGGAAGCTATCAAAAGTTTAAAAGATTACATTGAATCTCACCAATTGCACTGGTCGGTGGTAGAAAGCCTGCCGGTAAGTGAAGCTATCAAATATGCCGGTCCTGAACGGGATCAATTGATAGAAAACTACAAAGTAAGCCTTGCCAACCTAGGTAAAGCGGGTATCAAGACCGTATGCTATAACTTCATGCCTGTCATTGATTGGATACGTACCGATTTGGAACATCCTTGGGAGGACGGAACCAGTTCTTTGTACTTTGACAAGATCCGGTTCGCCTATTTTGACTGTATGATTCTTCAGCGTGAAGGGGCGGAGAAAGACTATACCGATTTGGAATTACAACAGGTGCGTGAATTGGATAAGACTATAACCGAAGCCGAGAAAAACGAATTGGTCGATACCATTATAGTCAAGACGCAGGGATTTGTAAATGGTAATATAAAGGAGGGAGACCGGCATCCGGTAACCATATTCCGCCGTCTTTTGTCTTTGTATGATGGGATAGACCGTGATGCCCTGCGTGAAAACTTACGTTATTTCTTGCAGGCTGTCATGCCGGTGTGTGATGAGTACGGTATAAATATGTGCATCCATCCGGACGATCCCCCTTTCCAGGTATTGGGCTTGCCGCGTATTGTGACCGGTGAGGAAGATATCAACTGGCTTCTCCATGCGGTTGATAACCCGCATAACGGGCTGACGTTCTGTGCCGGTTCGCTCAGCGCCGGATTGCATAACAATGTACCTTTGTTGGCACGTATGTTTGCACACCGCACTCATTTTGTACATTTGCGCAGTACCAATGCGTTTCCCAACGGGAATTTTATAGAAGCATCTCATTTGGGAGGGCGTGCTCATGTGATAGAGTTGATCCGTATTTTTGAGAAAGAACGTCCGGGTGTCCCGATGCGTGTGGATCATGGGCGCATGATGCTGGATGATGCCGGCAAAGGATACAACCCGGGTTATTCGTTTCATGGCCGTATGATGGCCTTGGCTCAGATAGAAGGCATGATGGCGGTTATCAACGAGGAATCAAAACTTAAATCCTAGATTGACGTACATACTCACTTTATTGGCTCGGTTTGCATAGTTTAGTGATGCCTCTAAGGGGCCGAACATACTATCCAAACCGTAGCCTATACCACAGCCGAACATGGTATCCTGTTCCAACAGGTACCTCAGCTTGCTTGCACTCAGCGCATAATTGCCCGTTAACGTCAGATAATGCACACTTCCCATCCGTTGGCGGAATTTCATGCTTCCTATCAGTAACGCATTCTTTGTTAATTCCACATTGTTTATCCCGACAAATGGTAGTTGCTGTTGCAGGAAACGTCCTTGCACATCCCCCCCCATCGCATTGAGTTTGGAGTAAGGAATATCTTTCCCTATCAGAAAACGTCCGTATATGGCAGGCAGTATGGAGAATCTGCGTGTAACGGGAATCACTCCCTGGCAATAGCCTTTTATGGCAGAGAAAGGAGCGTGGTCGTCATATTTGGTGAAATTATCCGTATAAAGTGAATAGGACGCTCGTGCCGATATGCCTTTGGTAGGGAAATATGCCTTGTCGAAAGTTTCGTAATGCATTTGTGCGAAATAGCTGAAGAAGTGTTCTGTTCCTACGTCAAAACCTTGGTTCCCTTCCTGGTATAGGAATTTGTCATAGTCATATAATTCAGACCTCAGCCCCACGGCAAAGCGTATGTTTTTGTACCAAACATCCGAAAAGGATAACTCTCCCAAATGATAGCGGTAGGTAGAGTTATGTGATTTATCTCCATGATGGTAAAAGTTTATATCATTGTATTGGAACATATATGCCAGTCCGATGTTCTTCAATGGAGCCGGTTCGAATCCATAATCTATGCGGGCGGCATAACGTTTGCCCAATCGTCCTGTCAGTGACAGCGTAGTGGGTACTTTTCCCCGGAAATTGCTGGTGACATTAATGAGCAGACTGGCTGTTTCTTCCGAATCAAAACGGATTCCTACGTTCAGCTTATTCTCATATTTCTTGCTTAAAAGAAAATGCAGGTTATAACCTCCGCCGGGGGCTTCGGGCAGATTGTAAGTGGCGCTGGAATATTCCAGATTGGAGCATAGTATGGCTGTTGCTTCTTCTATGCGGCGAAGGCTTATTTCGGAGTCTTCTTTCAAATCACAGCGCTTCAACAGCCACCGTTTGTCTTTTTCGTCCAATCCGTCAAAGGTGATTTCTTTTATATACACTTTGCGGTTGGGGGAGTACGGATAGCTGGGAAGGGGTTTCGGCATATAGGTACTGTCCAGCCCCAGTTCCTGCTTCAACTTTATCAAGGAGTTTTTTTGTGCCAATGCCGCTTCTTCTCCCCGACGAATCAGTGTGTCCACCGCACTGGGGGTGAAACTGGCGGCAGAATACCCCTCCACATCCACCTTTATATATGTATCGGTTTCTTTCAGATTCTTTTTATAAAGTTCCAGTCCCATTAAATTGATGAGTTGCCCCAAGATACTGCCGGTGCTATTCAGTTCGTTGGCGGGTTTCAAGTCATTTTGAACATCCACTCCTATAATAATGTCCGCCCCCATGGCACGCGCTACATTTACAGGGTAGTTGTTTACCACACCTCCATCCACTAGAACCATACTGTCCAGCCGGACCGGAGTGAATACTCCCGGTATGGCCATACTGGCCCGCATGGCCGTAGCCAATACACCTTTGTGAAAATTTACCTCGTTGCCATTTACAATATTTTCGGAAACACAGGCGAAGGGAATAGGTAACTTGTTGAAATCGATGGAATCATGATATCCTACGGTCAGCTCACTGAACAGGTTTGCCAGGTTCTGTCCCTTTATCAATCCTCCTACGGCTTGCGTTTTGGCATTTTTACCGAATGGCAGGGAAAATACATATTTTTCGGAAGCCTCCCGTTCCGCCATATTCTGTTCGCTGCGTGGTATTTTGTCACTCAGCAGAAAGGACCAATCCTGCCGGCGAACCATGCTATCCATCTGTTCGGGAGTATAACCGATGGAATAAAGTCCGCCTATAATGGAGCCCATACTGGTCCCTACCACGTAATCTATAGGGATACCCGCTTCTTCTATAACTTTCAAAGCACCTATATGTGCCATTCCTTTGGCTCCTCCGCCGCTGAGAACAACGCCCACTTTTTTTCGGGGACCAGGTTGGGCCGTTGTGTGAACGGAGATACAAAGTAACCCTGCTGCTATTAACAGGGTCGGGAATTTCATTTTTTTCATTTTACTATAAATCTAGTTTAAGTTAAAAAACAAAAACAGTGCAAAGATGGTCTAATCTTTCAGCTTTCACAAGTGCTGATTGTCATAGATATTGGTCTATTTTGCTGCTGAGGTTTCAAAGATAGGGAATTGTACCGGAAAAAAGAATTTTGTATATCGCTTTTTTGTCGTACCTTTGTCTGTGTAACGAAAAAAAGTATGGATAATTTTGCAGCAATAGACTTCGAGACGGCAAATAATGAACGTACCAGCATATGTAGTGTAGGGGTGGTTATTGTGAGAAATGGTGAGATAGCCGACCGGTTCTACAGCCTCGTTCATCCCGAACCGGATTACTATTTGTATTGGAACACCCGTATTCATGGATTGACACAGGAAGATACTGCCCATGCTCCTGTTTTTTCGGAAGTATGGAAGCAGGTTGCCCCTAAAATAGAGGGGCTTCCGCTGGTTGCGCATAACAAAGCCTTTGATGAGGGGTGTTTGAAAGCCGTGTTCCGTACTTATTGTATGGATTATCCTGATTATGACTTTTATTGTACCTATCAGGCTTCCCGGAAGCTGAAAGGGTTGAGAAACCACCAGTTACATACGGTGGCCGGTTTTTTTTGGTTTTGAATTGGAGAATCACCATCATGCGCTGGCTGATGCTGAGGCGTGTGCATGGATTGCCAGACAGATTCTGTGAGTTATAATTAAAGATTTATGATTTCTGAAACCCATGATACAAGAAGATACTTATAAAACCATTGAAGGACAGTCAGAGTCTGTTTATACAGAGAAACGAAGCAAGTTCATTGCCATCGCTATCCCAGTGCGTACACTTGCCGAAATAAAACAATATTTGGAAGAGTACCAGAAAAAGTACTATGATGCACGCCATGTATGCTATGCATATATGCTTGGAGCTGAACGGAAAGATTTTCGTGCTAATGACAATGGAGAACCTTCAGGTACAGCCGGAAAGCCTATCTTAGGACAAATCAATTCGAATGAACTGACCGATATTCTGGTTATTGTGGTACGTTATTTCGGAGGAATTAAATTAGGTACCAGTGGATTGATTGTGGCCTATCGGACAGCAGCTGCACAAGCAATAGCCGAAGCGACGGTGATAGAAAAAACGGTAGATCAGGATGTGACGGTTGCCTTTGAATATCCTTTCATGAACGATGTAATGCGTATTGTAAAAGAAGAATCTCCCGAGATATTGGAACAGTCGTACGATATGGACTGTTTCATGCGCCTTCGCATCCGCAAATCTTTGATGCCTCGTCTGCGTTCTCGTCTGGAAAAGGTAGAAACACTTCGTTTCCCCGAAGACGATGTAACATCTTTGTAATAATTATGACATAATCAAGTTACGTGTGCCTTGTACTTTTGCTATCGAAATAAAAAGCAGAAGTATAGTGAATAAGAAAAATTTAAAAACACGATGTGCCTTTATCGCAGGCTTGTTAGGATGTGTGGCTATGCCGGCGCATGCCGAAGATAGCAACAAAGAAGAAACCCCGAAAGGCAAGGCTATTATTACGATTTTTTCTGATATCCATTCCGGCTTTGGTCATGTGAATGATGACCGTGGTTTTAATTTAGACCGAGCGTACTTGGGATATCAGTATGATTTGTCGAAAGAACTTCAGTTAAAGGTAGTTGCCGATTTCGGACAGTCTAAAAGTGTTGATGATCATCAGCGTATAGGTTTTGTTAAGAATGCCCAGATATCATGGAAACGTGAAAAGTGGACATTACACGCAGGTTTGATTTATACTACCCAGTTTAAGTTTCAGGAA